>OAVP01000008.1_pt1 | contig 157808 bp, 150 predicted proteins | sample 1495311 | NCBI WGS metagenome assembly OAVP01 (sample SAMEA2580102, study PRJEB22360) | human gut metagenome | biome: human gut; feature: human-associated habitat; material: faeces | place: Denmark | collected 2008/2010
TATCCGTTTTTCATATAAATCATATCTATAGAAGAAGCCCTGTGTCATCTGATGATTTCTGATGACATCTGATGCCATTGCTTTTCATGTTTCAAAGAAAAAGCGGTTCTTTGCCCAAATCCATGAAAATGAGATGTTATGAACATACAGGAAGCAAAGAACATCAGACTTGTTGATTTTTTAGCCGGATTCGGATATGAACCGGTAATACAGCGTAGAAACAGCGTGTGGTACAAATCACCTTTTAGGGCGGAAAAGAAGGCCTCTTTCAAGGTAGACCTTCATAAGGAACTGTGGTATGACTTCGGACTGGCCATGAGGGTTCTGATAATCTCATTCCAATGCATTACATGTATTGCCTATTAATGGTGCTATAATTCTGATATATGATGTCTTGCGCATGGATTTGCCTCAACGAATACGAATCTGTCCTCCGATTACTTACCAATATTCCACTGCTTGAATAATATTATCCCCAATTATAGATGTCCATAATTACTTCTTTTATATTAGCTGTTGCGCCACCTGTAAATTCTCTTTTAATATTTTACCGAGACTTTTTGCAAAGTGTTTGTATGAATTCTTTTCTTTCTCTTTATCATTATCCGATAAATTACTACTATCAATTTCAGAGTGTACAAAACTGACAATACTATCAATTGCATTATCTACGGTTTTGCTGCTAATTTTTGATTTATATCCCAATGCATTTATAACACATATATTTACCAGCTCCAATATCTCTGGCGATTTAATAGCTGCTTTTATTCGCTCTGCCATTAGTTTTGCACCTTTATCTTGTGATTCTGACAAGATGTCAAGAAAGATATCAGCTAATGTTATTTCCCTATTCTCCATAATCTTCAAATTACAAACTTTCCAGCAGTTCTATCATTTTATAGATGGTAGTTGATGGATTATTATATGTATCCAGCATCTTGGCTCTTGCCGTTGCTTCTGATGTTTTTTCAGACAGTTGCTGTTTCTCATTTAATGCCAAAGTTCCCTTTGTGTAGTGTTCAAGATGTCTTTTCAGTTTCTTGATGCAGACGTTTTGCGTTAGTTCGGCATGACACTTCTCAAAGTGCAGCAAATACCACAACTCAATACATGGATTCGACACCATCAATATCGCATCTGGAATACTTAGCAGGTGTTCCAGCATTCCGTCCACATCTAGGTCAAACATTAGGAATGTTTTATCATTTTTGGTTACAACATATTCCCGTTTACAATTCTCTATATACCGAACGGATATGTTCGAATCGCTCTTTCTTGGGATAATTTGAATAGGCGCACGGTATTGTGAACGGAGGTGGCTGATATAAGCAACCTCAGACTCCCCTTCACAGAAAACAAAGAAGTTTGGCTTCATTGTTTTGCCTTTGGATTTTCTTATTTGTCGTCCCATATCAGTTTCTATTTTAGAAAATTATCCGTCTGTTCGTCAATATACGGGATGGCATCAAAACGACCTTGCAGATATGCCTTTTCTGCATCCAGCCCGTCACGGAAATCTTTGTAATCAAACAGCGAATACAAATCCGAGGACCCGTCATCCCGTTTGTTGACAAAATATATCTGATCCTTACGCAACTTGTTGGTATTAAGTAGGTATGTATTGTGTGTAGTATATATCAACTGCGCCGATTCGCTTTTATTGAACAAACCGATAATATATTCTACCAGTTTTATATGCAGCTGCGTTTCGATTTCATCTATCAACAAGATTTTATTATTCTTGACGATATCCAGGATTGTCAGCATCATATTGAATAAACGCTGTGTTCCATCAGACTCTTCTGCAAAAAAGTTGAAAGGAACATCCGGGTTATTTCTGTGATAGGTCGTAATGACCAACTGTGGTTTCTGAGTATCTTCTACCGACAATATTTGATTGTCTGCAGGGTCAATCACTGCTGTCGAAAATACTTTATTCTCGTGCCTGCTGTCGATTTTGACAATGTCGCTATCAGCAATTCGCAGCACATTAAGGAACTGTTCTTTGTTCTCATTCAACAAGCGCTCGACAGAGAACGAATTATATCCGAAATAATTCAGAATAAAACGCTCATTGAAATATCGAAAAACATCTTTTGCTGTATCTCGATCCATCTGACTGGCGCGTGACACGAAAAGCGTTTTTTTGGATGTATTGGCAGCAACATCCATAGGGCGGCGAATCACCGAGCGGAATTCATAGATATTCTTTTTGTCGGGTCCCTTTGTTTCATCACGGGAAAATACCAGTGAACGACGGCCATTCGGATAATAGTAAAGTGCCTCTTTCAGTATCTCAACTTTATTGAGTTCAAAAGAATATTCATATTCGATACCTTCAAGGAGGAAGCGAATGAAGAATGTACTTGGCTTGCCAATGCCTCCGAATTTGAACGGAGTAAAGGCAAATATCGTATTCTCATTGTAATTATGAGATGAGAATATCATTCCCACACAAGCGCGAATAGCCTTGATAAGGCTGCTCTTTCCTGACGCATTTGCACCATAAATGGCAACAGTTTTAAGCAACCGCTCATCACCGCATACAAATGTATTTTCTTCAAGCTCCTTTGCCTTTTTTGTCTGTATGCTTGCTGCCTGCATATCCAGTACCACCTCATCTTTAATTGAGAAGAAGTTGCTCAAACGAATTTCAAGTATCATTTCATCCCTTAAATTTGTAATTGTTTTGCAAATATAGCAAATTAAATGACAAAATCATAATTCGGACAATTTTTAATAGATTAGAGGTAGCCTGCATAAAGTATTGTTATATAGGGGGCGTTCGACAAGCCAAAGAATGATGTTTCTATATCTGTGTGTTCATTCACTGCTTGCAACTCATAAACCTTTTTGGCTAACGCAATATGACACACTTACAGTGGTTTAACTTTATCTGCCAGTTGCATGGTTGATACGTATTTATCCGCTATACAGCCCGATTGCCAATACCCCGACTGACATTTGTCATAGGGAGCACTGTTCATACAAGCAGCAAGTTGAAACATGAAAGATTGTCCGAAACGATACAAAAATAGTATGTTCAACGTCTTGAGAACTGCCGTCAGACTATCACAGAAATTACTAGTTATTCGACTCTTTTCATTTGGAACTATTTCGTTTGGATAATTCTCTTCAATTTCTCGTTCTATTCTTGATAAGACTACCTGTTTGTGAATTTGTCACAATTGGCACCATGTTTTTTAATGAATTCGCAAAGATTCTTGTTTTTACAACAAGCATAGGTTATATATTTATAGTTTATTTTTTTATCTGGAAGATTGTATCCTCTAAAAAATGTGATATTATTCTCAAGTTATCATCGAAAAAGTGTTGTATATATCGGTTTTTATCCTCGAAAAAATGTATCTTTGCAAGAGACAAGTGAATAATTCTTATTTTAAAGGAATCGATGAAACGGAAGATTATACAACAGTTGAAACTTTGGAAAGATAATCCTGCGAGAAAACCTTTGATACTGTTGGGTGCTCGTCAGGTTGGTAAAACTTGGGTGATGAAACATTTTGGTCAGACAGAGTTTGAGAATGTAGCCTACATAAACTGTGATGTCGAGCCACTGGCCAAGGAGTTATTTGCAGCCGACTATAGCATCCCCCGTATTTTGCTGACACTTCAGGCTATCACAGGAACAAAGATTGAAGCAGGAAAAACGTTGATTGTATTCGATGAGTTGCAGGAAGTGGAACGGGGATTGCATAGCTTGAAATATTTTCAGGAAAATGCGCCTGAATATCATGTGATGGCGGCTGGCTCCTTGTTGGGAATTACTTTGGGGAAAGGTCAGTCCTTTCCGGTGGGTAAGGTAAATGTAATGCATCTATATCCGATGGATTTTGAAGAATTTCTGATGGCTGCCGGTGAAACTGATTTGTGCGATTTGTTGCATCAGCCCGATTGGGAAATTTTAAAGATTCTCAGTTTAAAATATGTTGATTTGCTTCGCCAATACTATTATGTAGGTGGCATGCCTGAAGTGGTGGATTGTTTCTTTCAGCATCAAAACTTGAAGGAAGTACGTGACAAACAGACTGAAATCCTGGATGCTTATCGGCGGGACATCTCCAAGCATACGACACCCACTGAAAGTATACGTATCGGACAAGTGCTACAATCCTTGCCTTCGCAGTTGGCCAAGGAGAACAAGAAATTCATCTATAATGTGTTGAAGAAAGGAGCCAGAGCTACGGAATATGAACTCGCCATTCAGTGGCTGATGGATGCAGGTCTGGTACATAAAGTCAGCCGGATAAAAGAACTGCAGATGCCTGTCAAATTTTACGAAGATCTGGGTGCCTTCAAATTATTCCTGCTTGATTGCGGTCTTTTAGGTTGTATGACCGAGGCGCCCGCCAGCCAAATGCTGGTAGGAGATAATGTATTCAAGGAGTTCAAGGGCGCTTTTACCGAACAGTTTGTCTTGCAGCAATTAGTGGCCCAAGGCTTTTCGCCCTATTATTGGAGCAGTGACAAAACACCTGCGGAGATTGACTTTGTGGTACAGACAGAGCATCGCGTGATACCGGTGGAAGTGAAAGCTGAAAAGAATGTGCGCGCGCGTTCCATGTCGGAATATATTAAAAATCATCCCGATTATCAGTTGAAAGGACTGCGCATCTCCATGATGGGGTATCAAGATCAGGAATGGATGGAGAATATTCCATTATTTGCCATTACGAAGTTCTTTGGATAAATGGCACTTTCATGGATATGAGATACACATGTGAAGGACTTTGGAAGTCATGGGTGTATAAAAACAAAAAGTTCGCCAAATCCCTATTCTTGGATTTGGTGAACTCATTTTTTATGACTCAATCGAAAGGAATCTGAAAAAGTTCTTATTTTTCAGTGCCCTCGCGAAGTGAGGATGATTTTTTCTGCAACCGGTCCAAAGGACCCGCCTTACGCAGCCGAGGGCAAAAGGTGGCCTTTGCGGGTAAGAAATAGGAATATGACACTAGTGGCCACAGACAGGATCATCTATAATCAAAAGCCTCCATCCTGTTTCTTTCCAACAGCACGAGGATATCCTTTTCCTTGTACAATAATTTGCCTCCCACTTTGTAATAAGGCAGTTTACCTGTTATCCTGTACTCGGCCAGTGTCCTCCGTGTCAGTTTCAGGTGTCCGGCCAGCTCGCTGTCGGTCATATAACGTTCGCCGTTCAGAACCGGCCGCATCTTTTCCGCCTGTGTGTCCAGTATTTCGGACAGGCTCTCAATATTCCGGAAAAAGCGTATGATTTCCGGACTTTCCTTGGTCAGCATGGATTGGATCATATCATTCGATTTAGAGGTGTCACCCGATGAATTTCCGCCTCCATAAAGCGGATGATATCCTGCCGTTTGTAATATACTTTACGGTCTATGTAACTGTAGGGGATGGACCCGCTTCTCCGGAGTTGTAACATTTTTCTTGGCGAGACATCCATAAGCGTACATGCCTCCTGGTTGTCGATCCACTCATCCATGCCCTGCGTGCTTCCTCCGCATGTCTCATGTACTCTTCTGGCGATGGCTTCCAGGGCCTCGTTCATTTCCATGAATGTCTTGGCCTCGATACACACAAATTCCATAAGTCTTTCCTTTTTTCGATTTGATACGAAAGTATGGAGAGGGAGACTCATATCCAAAAAGGTGTCCGCAAACGTCATCAGATGTCATCAGATGTCAGATATACATTGGTTTATGATATTTTTAGCCTGTTCCTCGGAAAGATAAGGCATGGCGGTAGCGGATGGCCGGTAATATGTAAAGTTTACAATCCGTATTTTACAGTTTTACACTTTACCTGTTTACACCTGTTACATTCGAAAAGGAAGAAAAATATAATTTATGTCTAATTATCAATATGTTATAATGCTGCTTAAAAGACATAAAGGAGGTATGCCATACATTTTTCATAATAAAATGGTATATACTCTTATAGTGCGCACCGGGGGTATTTCAGTAGTAACCTTTAAAAAATACAGGAGATACATGCCATGATGTATATAGATAATGAAGTGCTCGAGAAAATGATAATGACCATAGTGGAAGGATTTGACCGCATAGAGAAGAAACTGGATAGGATGGGCCGTGTGAAGGAGTTCTTGAACGGTGACGAGCTTCTGGACAACTATGACATAGCCAGGCTGCTCAACGTGTCGCTTCGGACCGTGGCCCGTTACCGGGAAAAAGGACTGATCCGTTATTACCAGACGGATGAGAACGGCAAGAATTTCTACAGGAGTTCGGATATACAGGATTTTTTGCAGAAACGGGGAAAGAAAAACTGAACGGGGCAATGTGGATATGCGGAAGTTATGCTAACTTTGTCTTATAAACGGTTGTTATGAAGACAAATACCAATTCAAAATATCTCATTGCGGTTCTGATTGACGGTGACAACGTGTCCTTTGAGAGGATGGAGGATATCATGGGCTTTGTTTCCCGTTATGGGGATGCCGTTATCAGACGGATATACGGTGACTGGACGAGGAAAGCTCTTTCCGGATGGAAGGAGACCGCCCGGGAATATGGGTTCAGGTTGGTGCAGGCCTCCTCCTATGCTTCAGGAAAGAACACTACGGATATCGCGTTGGTCATAGACGCCATGGACATTCTCCGTGATGGCCGGGTGGACTGTTTCTGTCTGGTCGCCAGTGACGGTGACTACACCCCGTTGGCGCAACGGATACGGGAGGCGGGATTGAAGGTACTGGGATATGGGGAGGGCAAGACTCCCGTATCGCTGATACGTTCCTGTTCCGTATTCCTGTATGCCGACCGTAAGGAAAACAAGACCTTGGAGAACACTCCGGATTTTTTTATCCGAAGGGATATGGAGTTTTTTGACAAGGCTTTCCAGCAGGCGGCTGACGGCAAGGAGGAGGTCTCCCTTTCCCTGATAGGCAGCTCGTTGAAGAAAATGATGCCCAAATTCAAGGTCAAGAGATACGGATGCAAGACATTGGGCAAGCTCTATGAAAGGTTGGAACGGTACGAGCTGGTCATGACGGAAAAGGGAGTGGCGAGTGCCGTACGGATGAAAGGTCGGACCGTACGGCAGGAATGACCGGGAATAAATCCACGTCCGTTTATACCGAAATGGGATTTACCCGTAGCGTGTCAAGGTTGAGATAGGCCCCCCGGTAGAATGTCCTCCCTTCTCTGAACATGCGCCAGAGGATGTCGCAACCGATTTGTGCCAGCATGGAGTTGATGAACAGATCCTGCTTGCGTAACGCCTCCGTGAGTGAGCAACTCGGGCCTGAGTCCTCCTCACGGATGGTGAAGTAGCTGACCTCCTCGGTGATGACATTCATCCTGGGCATGGGAAGGTATTCGCTGGATGCGGGCTGGCTTATTTTGCTCCGGATATTGCCTACCAGGACTTGCCCGGTGGTTTGGGCGTTCCCGAAATCCATCCAGTATATCGGCGCTTTCTCATCGTTATTTTTATATTCCCTGTATTTCTTCAGGAACCGCCACAGATCGAGCCGGGAACGGGTGTTGTCCGTACAGGTGATGATGATGTTCGCCAGCGGGACGTTTTTATCCCCTTCTTTGGTTATGATCGGATAGCGGCATTCCCTGGCCTCCCACGCGTAACCGAAAAAACGGTTGACGCGGGTGACAAGCGCCGTCGCCTTGTTCAACCCCAGTTCCGTCTCGCTGAACAGCTGGCGACCGATGTTTGCTTCCGTGACAGTGTCGGGGTCGAAAGCCGTCAGGTGTAGCCCCGGATGTCCCAGAGCCTGTAATGCCACGCTCATGCGTGCCAGGCTGGTTATTACCTGCGATCCGGTTCCACCCGCCCCGGCTACCAGGACGGTTACGGGGTGATAGGGACTGAGCAGGTACTTGTCTGTGAAATGGATCTTTCTCATGGCAGGATGTCTTTCAATCGTTTGTTGATCGGTTGGAGTTCGTCGTTGTCGAACGGCTGTTCACGCATCCGCTCAGTAACCAGGACCAGATTGTTTCTTGTCGGGTTCTTCCCTCCTCCAAGATGGGAAAATTCACTGAGCCAGAAACGTTTCTCCCAATATTCCAACAGGGTATGAAAATCCAGGCTCTCCGGTTTCTCCAGTGTGGAGTTTCCCAGGCATACGCTTCCACCGGTCACGTTAAAAAAAGGGGCCAGATAGAGCGGTGTCCTCCCGTCCGGTTTTTTCCCCTTGTAGGCGAAGATGTCCATCCTTTCATTTTTAATGATATAAATGACTCCCGGCACGTGGAACATTCCATCCCCGATGTTCAGGTCGTTCTTGAAAAACATCCGTCGTTTTCCCGGCAGATTATACCACACATAGCTTTCATGCCCCCTGCGGGTATCGCACCACAGCATGTTGGGTGGCAGCAACCCGTGCGGGATACGCCGGTTCCCGTCCGAATAGGATTCCACCAGGGAGTCCATGAATTCATATGTAACCGGAATGCCGGCTTCCATTCTTCCCTTTTTGTTGATAGGGCGTAGTTCCAGGTAGTGACTTCCGCTTGCGTAGTGACCTTCCTGGTACTCATAGGCGATCAGCGCCGCTTTGGGCACCATTATCTCTTGCAGTTGCTTGGTAAGTTCGTTCATATCCTGTATTTTTTTGTTTTCGTTTCTTGATTTATAGGGAAACGGGCACTTTAAAATGCCTGTTTATGCATTGCGTGAACCGTTCCATCCATCCGGACAGTCTCTCCGGATAGTCGTCCATCCGGAACAGTCTGTCCGTCTCAGGTGTCAGGTACATGCTTGTGACCGGGGTGATGGCATACGTCTCCCGGTAGTCCGAGTTGAAATAGCATTCCATGTTCTCCGTGAGGGCGTCATTGTTGGAATATGCCAGCATGATCTGACAGTCCAGGTCGATCGGGGGGAAATCCGGTGATCTTTCATACGCCCAGTCGTAACCGTATTGCATGATGCACGGATTTCCTGGGGTAATCAGTCCCATCCCTTCCCGTATCAGTTCCAAAAGCTTCCATTCCTCCTTCACTGCCGCCCGGTATTTCCGGACCTTTTCTTCCAGATCGGTACAGAACGGTTTCCCTTCCATTCGTTTAAGTGTTTTTGCGATTTTCCCGGATTGGTAGGATTCCGCCAGGCGTTTGTATTTACGGATTGTCTGAGGGGAAGCCTCGGGATCGCGGTTCTTCCAGTCATCCAGTTCCTCCACCGCCAGCTCATAATACCATGTTTCCGTGACGGCGTTCAACCCGTGGTAACGTACGAACTGCCGTATGAATTCCCGGACGATACGCCGTAACGGTACAGGAAGGTTCTCCGTGAAATCGACGGGTAGCCAGAACAGGGTATGGTCCGGCCAGTCATGGAACCTGTACAGGCAGAAATGGAGCCTCCCGGCCCTTTCCTCCAGATTGACATGTTCCGGCAAGGTCTCGTCCAGGGCCTTGTACAAGGCGGTGATGTTGATGCGGGGACCGCTCCCTTTCCTCGCGCGGAAAGGAAGCCTGACATTCATGAGATCGGCATATCGCAGGGCGGACCGGTATAGATAGTCAAAGTTTTCGGACGTGGTCAGGTTGACGCATGCCCCTCCCGTTTCGTCCTCCACCAGATAGTCCGCCGCGATGGGGAGGAATCTGCCTGTCAGAAAAGCGTTACGTCCCCCGGTGGCGGCAGTCTTCTTTTTTCCCGGCCCATCGTACCCCGTCCGATGTACGAGAGGTCGGCGGCCCTGATGATCAATACGGCCAGTCCCGCCATTTGTGATTCTGATAGCGTTTTGCATGTATCCTCCTTTTTTTTGATGGAAATTCTCTTTACCATATATCTACCCTTTTGTTCCGATGGTCGTCTTGAACCGGTAGACCACGCTGTCATCCTCGCATTCCGGACCGTGTACGCTCGCCGTGGTCAGTTCCGGATAGGTCATGGAATAGAAATCCATCACCTCGTTCGGGGACAGGCTGTTGTCCGGATCGGCCAGCTCTATTTCCGACGAGCCTTTCCTGATTTTGAAAACTCTCTGCAATCCTTTAATTTCTAGTGCCATAATTGTATTTATATAGGGTTTAACAACATATCATCTCCATTTGTGCCTCGTCTTTCATGCGGTATTCCTCCGGGAAGTCGAGATATTCCGCGTAAGGGTCCTCACGCAGGAGCTCCCTGTCATGCTCGTCGTCCTTGTCGAAGCCGTACTGTCCCATGTCCTGCGCTCGTGCCCCGTATTCGCTTTCCCCTTTGTTATCGGGAACGGTTTGCGTGGAAGCCGTTTGCGGTTGCGAAGGGACGGGTTGCAGCCATTGACCGTCGTATACCTGTGATTGCGGCATCTGTACCGGCTGGTGGAATTGTATGGTCTGCGGTCGGTTCACGGGCTGCTGACAGCCGGCCGGTGTACCATCCGATCCTGGTCGTGAAGCCGCCTGTCCGTGTGGAACCTGTTGTGGTCGCGTGCCTTGTACCGACCGCGGAATCTGGTGGGGAGATTGGCGGGACGGTTGTTCGGGCGCGAACATCCGTATCTGTTCCCCTCCCTGATATCGGGGGGCATGACCGGGTACCGGTCGCGGCGCCACCGGTTGGATAACCTGCGCGGGCTGTGGTTCCGGCATTACCGGTTCCGCTCCGAAGAGACTGCCCTCGGACGCTTTTTTCTGTACCTCCGCTATCTTCACGTCAATCTCCTTCTGCTTGTCCGGCATGGCCAGCCGTTTTGCCTGTCTAAGCCAGGTCAACGCCTCGGAATAGCGTTTGCCGCCTGTGGCGTCCTCCGCCTTTTTAAGCAGCTTTTCCATCTTCTCCCGTTTCTCGCGTACCTCTTTTGATTCCTTCTCAGCTACGGACTTGGCCGCCTTGCTTTGTGATACGGCCTGTTCCGCTTGTTTCTCGAATGTTTCCAGGTTGGTAAGGATGCCCTGCGCCTTCTGTACGGGCGCGGTGATCGCTCCCAGGAATTCCATGTCCAGCTCTTCCGGGGTACCGTTCAATACCAGCGGGACGATTTGTTCCCCGGCCTCGTCTTTCAGTCCCGCACGCCGGGGCATGACGGCCACGGTCAGCTTGTCATTCACTTGTCTGATGTTGATACTCAGGTCTGTGCCTGCCGTAATCATTCGGTTGATCGTTTGAAAAAACATAATGGTAAAATATTAATAAGTTATACATAAGTCTCTTGGAAAAACTCTTTCAGGAGTCTCTGCCTGTCGGGATTGGACGCGATGTCCTTTAATGGCTCCAGGTAGTGGCCTATTGTTTTCGGTTCGTCCAATATGCCGGGGAACCGTTTTTTGACAGGTTTTATGCGTTTTGTAACGGGCCATGCGACCGGCATGACCGGGGCTGAGGGGGGGGATGTCGCGGTTCTCATGTTTTTTGTATTTTAGGAGTTATACAAGCATGCCCATGACGGACAGGATAAGGATGACTTTTATCACAAGGAGGAATGCCCTGAAGAGGAATCCTATGATTGTTCCCGATAAAAGGAACAGGACGATCAGGTACACGGGAATGATTCCCTTGCTGTAGAGCAGGCATATTCCCGTAAGCAGGACCAGTGAGACCACTCGCTTGCAGATGTTTTCGATGAGTCGCAGTTTCATATCTTTAAATTTTTAAGAATGAATAATCCCATCGGGATATGTTTTCCCGATTTTATAGGCCTCCGGCCCTTGGATTGCCTTTTTGCGCAAGGCTTGGCAAAAGAAAATACCGCAGCGTAGCGAGGATGATTTTCTTTTGACCAACCAAGCCCCCAAAGGGGGCCGCCTTGCGGCAAAAACGAGGCAATCCAAGACCTTTGCCGGTTAAAAGCGGAAAAACTATCCAATCTCCCATGAAAAAAGGAGTACGGTATTGAAAGCCTGTACTCCCTGCTCTTTTGAGAATCGTCCCGTGCCGGTGGCGTAATATCCTACGGGTTGTTTTTAGCCTGATAGATCCGGAATATCTCACCGGTCACCTCCTTCACCTGTTCCAGTACCCCTCCCAGGAACTCCTCTTGCGTGAGTTTTCCCTGTTCTATCCGTGCCACTTCCGCTTCCCATCCGGAAGTGAGGGAGGTGTCGGCCACTTTCATCCCACGTACCGTTTCATAGAAGAAAAGCCCTTTTGGGGTGGGGATGACATATTTGCCTGAATAGCGGATATATTTACGCTCCAGCAGTGTGCGGATGATATTGGTACGCGTGGAGACGGTCCCTAATCCTCTCCGGTCCATATAGCCGACCAGCTCCTCATCCGTATAGGGGGATACCGGAAGTGTTCTCTTGCGGACGATATTGCATCCGCTTACCGGTACCGGCTCTCCCGGGGAGAAATCCGGAAGTGCGGAACAGGGCATACCCCCCCTTGCGATAAGATGTTCCCGCCCGAAGATGCTGAGCCACCCCTTTTTCAGGACGCGGTACGTTTGGACGCTGAACTTCCGTGCGGCACATACTACGTCGATGGTCGTATATTCCACCCGGCAGGATGGCATGAAGGCTTCGAGTGTCCTGCCGAGAATGAGCGTATAGACCAGTTGTTCCTCCTTGTTCAATGTTCCGGGGGGCATGCCGGTGACAATGATCGCGTGGTGATCTGTCGTCTCCTGTGCGCTGATGTCGCTTGGCGGCGCGGCAAAGTCCGTCATTTTGGCGTATTGGCGGAATTCCTTGCGGGAAAGAATCTTTTCCATGACAGCGGGCAACGTGTCATATACGTCCCTTGTCAGCAGGCGGCTGGCGGTACGCGGATAGGAGATCAGTTTCTTTTCGTACAGGCCTTGGGTGATATCCTGTACCTGTATGGCTGTCAGGTTGTGGTAGCGGTTCGCGTCCTTCTGAAGTTCGGTCAGGTTGTAGGGAGCCGGTGCCCGGATGTCCTCGCTCTCGCGGCTGACCGCCGCGATACGTGCGTTCCGTACCGCCTTGCAGTCACCGTACAGTTCTGACGCATACCGGTACTCCTGAAAATCTTCCATGTGGCGCAGTTTTATGATTTGTCGGTCCTTGCAGAGACTGACGAATACCGGCCAGCTGTCGGCTGGCAGGAAATTCTCCCTCTCCCGGTACCGTCTGCATATCTCCGCCAGTACGGGGGTCTGTACCCTGCCCAGCGAATTGTTCCCGAAGCCTACCGCCTTACAGATGGCATAGCTTGAATTGACCCCCAGGAGCCAGTCCGCCCGGTTACGGCTGTCCGCCGCCAGGAACAGGTTGTCGAACCGGTCACATGGAAGGAGGTTCGCCATGCCTTCCGTGATGGCCTCGTCCGTCAGAGACGAGATCCAGAGGCGGAGGCAGGGTTGTTTGCACCCCAGAAAGCCGTAAAGATGACGGAACAGCATCTCTCCTTCCCGGGAAGCGTCGGTTGCCGCGATGATGGTGTCACACGCGTTGAGTACCTTGGCTATTATCTTCAATTGGAGGAGCGCGTTGATGTCGGGATTCCATCCGGTATCCGTCTTCACGTGCCTTACTGTCAGGAAGGAAGGCGGCAGCAGGGGAAAGTCTTTCCACTCTACACGGGCTGTCCCTGAATCCTTCGGCATTGCCAGGGAAAGCATGTTGCCATATGTCCATGTCACCATGTAACCGTTCCCGGTCATATAGCCGTTCTCCTTTCTGCCGGCTCCCAACACTCTTGCTATCTCTCTGCCCACGTTGGGCCTGTCAGTCACTATTGCGATCATATTCTTTTTCTTTTTGATGCCCCGTACCGGATTGGGCAGTACAGGGACAGGTTAAACTTATTTTATTTTTTTGTTATTTCTTTGGAGATTCCTCCTGACGGATGCCGTTGATTTCCATGATTGTCCTGTTGTTGTCACCGGGTACCAGTTTGAGTGTAGCGTCCATGGTCAGGCTGATTACCGGGGTACAGAGTTTCAACGGGATGATTTCCGACTCCTTGCCTTGCAACAACAGGTCAAGGTTGCCGTCCGCTTCCAGTTGCTCCTTGCTGATACCCACGGCCTTCAGACCGGGCCAATCAATATCTTTTACATTATAATTATAAGGGATGTTCCGATTCGTATTCATACGGTTTGGGGATTTGATGTTTGTAAAATTCATTTTGTTTCTCTCTGATTGGGGTTATACCGCTTGTTTTGCGCCCTTCTTTTGTTCCTGCTGCTGGCCTTGGGCGGTATCCGCCTGTGCTGCACGACGGGAAGTATCCCTGCGAATATCAGGGTTCTCTTGGAAATACTGCAACTGTCCGGAATAAGGGTTTACTTTCAGGTAGGAACTGAACGTTTGCCCGTTGTTTTTCAGTCCTTCGACCAGGAGGGTCTTCCCGTCCTGGAGGTTCGCCTTTTCCTGCGCCGTGAATACATGGCCGTAAACCTCCGCCGGGATACGTGGTGCCTGCTGCTCGTTGAACCCATCCGGCGTGCGTGAGTACATCGTCCTGCCGGTATTCATGTCCAGCTTGACAAATGCGGAGAATTCCTCTCCCTTACGGTTGATCATGTTTTCCAGATAGACGGCCTGCCCCTTGCGCAGGACCTCCTTGTCCTCGGCTGTCAGCTGCACGTTGCAGATTTCCTTTGGAATATAGATTTCTCCGGTTTCCGGATTATGACGGGTGTAATTCGGCCGTCCCGTCGTCTGGTCTATCGTGACAAATGCGGAGAAAGCTCCATCCCTGTTCTTGAACTTCATGTCCTCGACCAGGATGGTATGTCCCTCGCTGAGCATCTTTATCTGGGTGGGCGAGAGTGGCACGCCCCCGATGGACTTCTCGTTGAATACCTGGTTCTTCGGGAAGATGAACTCCACCCCCCTGCGCTCGGCACTGTATTGAAGCGTGGCGTCAAACTCCTTCCCCGCCTTGGAGGTCATCCCCTCCACCTTGACGGGTTGTCCCTCCTTCAGCAGTCTGATCTCCTCGTCCGTAAGTCTTACCCCGCTCACTTCCTGCGGGATGTAGACATGTTCCTGCCGGACGGCGACCAGCTCGTTGGTGTTTTTGTCGATGGAGATCAGGCAGGGGGTGTACTCGCTGCCACGCAGGTTGAGTTCCACCGCACGTCCCATGTTGCCGGTCTCACGCAGGTTCTTCTTGTCTTCCTCGCTAAAGTTAAACCCGAAATAAGGGCGTTCCAGTTGCGGTTCCTTGCGTATACCGTGAACGGCCAGCCCCACCTGCCCGTTCTCTTGCGGTATGAGCGAGAGCCTCGCATCCAGTTTGGCTGTCAGCACGCCGGGAATGTTAAGTGTCAGCGGCACCAGCTTGTTGGTCTTGTAACCTCTCAGCATGGAGTCAAGAAGTCCTTGCTGTTCGAGTGTCGCCTTTGAGATACCGATCTTGTCCAATCCCTCCCAGTCGATCATGTTCTCATTGTAACGATAGCGCGGGCCTTGCGGCTCTTGTGGCACCTGCTGTGCCTGCGGTTGCTGTTGTTGCTGGGATGCTTGTTGTACCTCACTCTGTTGCAGGGGTTCCTGCGGTTGCGTTTCTTTTTTTGCCATGGCTGTCTCTTGTTTATTCATGTTTTGTTCCTCTTTGTTCTCTCTCGGACGGATCTCGTAGCGTTTGAGGAACTCCTTCACCACGTCCGTCTTTTTCCCTTCCGCCAGGTCCTTGATCGCCTGCTTGTTCACCTTGTAGTCGTGGAAGGTCATGCGGAGCAGGCGGAAATGGGTCGGTTCCTTGAACTGGCTCCAGAAATTCTTGATGAAGTTTTCGAGTATGCTCGAGTTCTTGTCGAATTTCAGGAATGAGTTTTCATTCTTCTCGTCCGCTGGAACCGTCTTGACCTTCCCGTCCTTGTCGATCTCGCTGACCACTTGTACACCGGCTTTCGGATCGCTCTTGTTATGAATCATCATCAGCTCGGTGATCTGTTCCACCAAAGGGGCATCGTTCATGACCTTCGGTTTCCGGGGCTGTCTAGGCTTTTCGTTCGGGCTCTTTTCTTGTGCCATACCTTTTCTTTTTGGGGTTAATAAATTGCTTTGACACTTCAAAAATATGGGCTAAATCCGAATAAAACACTGATTTTCAAAAAGGTGTCATCAGGTGTCATCAGATGTCATCAAATGTCCGAAAGACTGGTTTTCCGTGAGAGAAACATGCCGTGAAAACAAGGATATGGTATGCAGGGGAAGGGCGAAAAAGCCGGCACGGGCGCAAAGGGAGGATTATGCAGAGCAGAGGGAGCTGAAGTCCCTGTCTTCTCATGGGGCGGCGTTTTTTTCATAAGACATTGCCAGGTCTGCCCATATATCCCGTACTTCCTGCCGGATTTATTAGGGATATAAAGGAGGCCCTCCTTTTTTCATCAATGACACGGTCATGCGTCGCGTCGGTCGCAGTGAGTCCCTATAATCTTTCCCGAAATCAAAACCATTGTCCGGGCGTTTGTTTCCATGTGTATTTTCCGCGACTTGTCGCAAGGAAAATACTCATGGAAAGCGAAGCCGGAACGCCCGTGACAATACGGTTTTGATTTATCTTTGATTATAGGGAACTCGCTGGTATCCGTCTGTTTTTCACGAATTTCCCAGAAAACATATACAGTCTTGTTGTTTATACGAAAAAAATATTTCTAGACTTGTCCCACGGAAAAAATGTCGCTTTTTATTTTCGGACTTTGATTCTTTACGAGGCTATTCGGACTGTCTTTCAAGATGATTTACAGAGTTTGGCATCGGCAGCAAGTGATATTCGGTGTTCCAAGCGGAGAAGCGGAATCTAGGACTAAATATTTTCTTCCTTCAACAATATAGCCCACGGGTTGTATCTATGTACCTATTATTCATCATAAAACAGACTATATATGGCTACCATTAAATTAAAATTCCGTCCATCGACGGTACAGGGTAAGGCCGGCACACTCTGTTACCAGCTTTGCCACCGTCAGGAGAACAGGCAGATTACCACCGACATGAGGATATTTCCCGAGTGGTGGAATGAGACGAAACGTGAACTTGTCACTGTCCCCGGCAATGAGAGAGTCCTGACCGCCTACCGGAAACGGGCGGAAAAGGAGATGCGGGACATCCGTGAGATTATCCGTGAGCTGGACTGTAGCGGAGAAACATACACCTTGTCGGAAATACTCAACCGCTATCGCTCCCTGCCTTCCGAGTCCGGTTTCCTGTACCACATGAAAAAAGAGATGGAAACGCTTTGGGAGAACGGCCAATACGGTACCTCTCGTAATTACCGGCGTGCACTGAACAGTTTTTCCACTTTCCTGGATGGTAACGACATTCCTTTTTCGTCGTTAGATTCCGCCCTGGCGTGTCGGTATGAGGCATGGTTGTGGCAACAAAGGGTAGCGAGAAACAGCAGCTCGTTCTATATGCGGATTCTGCGTGCCGTTTATAACAAGGCCGTAAAGCAAGGTATTGCGGTGCAGACTTTTCCGTTTCGTGAGGTTTATACAGGAGTGGCTCGCACATCGAAGCGTGCCGTGGATGAGGAAACCATCCTGAAACTTCAAAGGATTGACCTATCGGATTCACCGGCTTTGGCACTTTCCAGAGACATGTTCGTGTTCAGCTATTGTGCCCGTGGCATGGCGTTTGTGGACATGGCATATCTGAAAAAAGAGAATGTGGACAGCGTGCGAATTACCTATTGTCGCCATAAGACAGGCCAATACTTAACATTACATATCGAACCGTGTATGGCGGTGATATTGGAACGATATGGGCAGGTTTGTCCGGAAAGTCCATATCTTTTCCCCATCCTTACCGATGAACAGCCAGATCAGGTTTACCGGCAATATCGGACCGGGTTGAACTACCATAACCGAAAATTGAAACGGTTGGGTAAATTGCTTGGCGAACCATTACCTTTGTCCTCATATACGCCACGCCACAGCTGGGCTACCGCCGCACGCAACCACGACGTACCGATTGCCGTCATCAGTGCGGGGATGGGACACAGCAGCGAAAGGACTACGCTTATTTACTTGGATTCTTTGGACAATGCCGTGATAGATAATGCGAACGAGAAGATTTTGAAGAATTTGAACAGTACCGTCTCTATGTAAGAGAGGGTAGAAATACACCGCAAATGTAATCATTTTCAGCAAAAAAGAAAAATAAAACAGCCATTTAATTCCTTTTATTTTACCCCCCCCATTTGTAAATAAATGATTATCAACTATTTATGGTTATTATTTAAAACAAATTAAAATAATATTGTAATAAGGATGTAAAATGAAAGGAGACTGTCTATTTCTCTTTCGAGCGTATTTTTGAGTTGAGAACTGAGCAGACCGAGTAAAAATGGATTCTTATACAAACATACGCAATTGATTATCAACAATAAAGATGTTTGTACCGTTTCTTACATAGAAACGGTACGAATACGGGGTTACGGTATCCGCTCACTGTAGTCAGGAGCGGCCCGCATTCCGGAAGTCCTATGAAGGAAAAAGCCGGATTAACCTTGATTGCTGTATCTTCCTTATTTGAAAAAACAGAAGGTGCAGGAATGGAAATTATATCCTTTTTATTAACCCAGCAACATTACTTTTTGTTGAACATAGAAACACACACACACGAACATTGGTTCGCCCTAAAAGTATTTTATAACAAAGTTTTCGAGATTGAGGATATATTGAAAAAAGACAAGATCGAGACTTACATTCCTTGTGAGGAAACCTTGATGGAACGTAACGGCATAAAGAAGAAACTCCGTCGTCCGGTCATTAATTCGCTTATGTTCTTCCGTTCAACCGTTTGTCGTGCTTTGGAAGTACAGCGACAATTCACCAATAAGGTAATCCTATATACAAGACAGAAGGGATTGAAAAGACTTCCCCTTGCCATTCCTGATCGGGAAATGAACATTTTCATGCTGGTCACCTCGTCCGGCGAGCAGGGAATGGAATATTTCGGGGAGGACAATTCCAAGTTTCACCAGGGAGAACGTGTACGGGTCATTGACGGAAAGTTCAAGGGAGCGGAAGGGGTTATCTGCCGGATTAGGAAGAATCGCCGTTTGGTGGTCACCGTCCAAGGCGTATGCGCCGTAGCCACCTCCTATATTCCGCAGGCTTTTCTGATGAAATTGCAAAAGTCAGAGTGAAATGAAAATAAACTGTACAGTAAAATAAAAATGAAAAAGCGATTTTTGACTCTTCTTCTCGGGATTATGTTGCTCACGTCTTGCAACACCTCGAAGGAAATTCTTTACTTTCAAGACATTGTGGTTAACCAACCTGAAGTAATCGAGGGTGCTAGAGATATCACCGTGCAGCCCAAAGACCAGATTTCCATTGTGGTATCCAGTAAAGATCCGCAACTGGCTGCGTTGTTCAACCTCACGAAAATTCAATACCGTGCAGGATATACCGATTTGAAAGGTGGTAACAATAACGGAGAGATTTCCGGATATACGCTGGACGATAACGGGGATATTGACTTTCCCGTGTTGGGAACACTCCATATCGCAGGCATGACCAAAGGCGACATTGCCAAGATGATTAAGAAACGCCTGATTGACGAGAATTTGGTGAACGACCCAGTTGTGACCGTAGAGTTTATGAACCTCTACTTTTCGGTACTCGGTGAAGTGAAGACTCCCGGCAAGTATGCCATCACCAAAGACCAAATCAGCCTGTTGGAAGCCATCAGCGTGGCAGGTGATTTGACCATCCACGGCAAACGGGATGCTATCTTCGTGATTCGTGAAGAAGAAGGCAAGCGTGTCACCCATTGGGTGGATATTCGTTCCAAGGATATATTCAATTCCCCGGTATATTACCTCAAACAGAATGACGTGGTGTATGTACAGCCCAATAAGGTGCGTGCCGGACAATCTACCATCAATGAAAATAGCGTGAAGTCGGTATCTCTTTGGATTAGTATCGGCTCGTTCCTGTCATCCCTTGGCGTATTGCTCTTCAAGTAAGGAAGCATAGGGATAGAGACTAGAAAACATAGCTTTAGCAACAGAATGACTTAGTTTTATGGAAAATAGAAAAACGAATAACAAGCCCGCCGATGACTTCATTCGTATCCAAGACCTCTGGGGGATGTTCCTCCCCAAATGGTATTGGTTCACCTTGTCGTTGGTGGTTACGCTCTCCGTGGCGATACTCTACATATTGAGTACTCCGAATGTATATACCCGTTCCGCCTCCATCTTGGTGAAGGACGATAGCAAGGGCGGTTCGGCAAGCAGCGCATTGAGCAACGACTTTGCTGACCTCGGCATGTTCAAGAGCAATACCAATATCAACAATGAATTGCTTACCATCTCTTCGCCCACGCTCATGACCGAAGTGGTGAAGCGTTTGGGATTGAACGAGACCTATACCATCCGCAATGGATTGAAGCGGGTACAACTCTACAAAGCATCCCCCGTATCGGTGATACCGAAAGACAAGAACTCCATAGTTGGATTCCAAATCGAGCTGAACAGCAAGGAAAAGTTCACTCTTTCCGACTTTACGTTGGGAGGTAAAGAGGTGGATGATGTTGTTTCCGGTGCGTTCAATGACTCCATCCAGACCCCGGTGGGAAGTATGTATATCTCTACCACCCAGTACTTCAACGAGGAATATGTCGGTGCTTCCATTACCTATCATCAGGGTGGCATTGTGGGCACTACCGACTATTACACCAAGAACCTTCGTACGGAACTTGGCAATCAGGATGCGACCATCATCAATCTCAGCATTGACGATGCTTCCATCCAAAAGGCGGAAGATATTCTGAATACCTTGATTGAGGTCTATAACGAGAAATGGATTCAAGACAAGAACCAGATAGCTGTCAGCACTTCCCAGTTCATCGGCGACCGTCTCGGAGTGATTGAGAACGAACTCGGTCATGTGGATGAGAATATCTCTTCTTATAAGTCCGAGCATCTCCTACCGGACGTGCAGGCCGCTTCCAACCTCTACCTCACCCAATCGGCGGAGAACAAGAAAGAACTCCTTACCCTGAACAACCAGCTCTCTACGACGCGATACATCCGGCGGGAGCTGAACAACAAGCAGATGAACCAGCCGCTTCCCGCCAACTCGGGCATCGGCAGTACCAACATCGAAAGCCAAATCAGCGAATACAACCAAATGGTACTCGACCGTAACCGCTTGATTGCAAACAGTTCCGAGAAGAACCCGTTGGTAAAGGACTTGGCAAGTTCGTTACAGAGTATGCAGAATACCATTATCCAGTCGGTGGATAACCATATCGTATCGCTCAACACGCAGATTCGTAGCATCAAGCAACAGGAAATAGCTACCACCCAACAGCTCGCCTCGAACCCGAACCAAGCCAAATACCTGTTGAGTGTAGAGCGTCAGCAAAAGGTAAAGGAAGAGCTTTATCTCTACCTGCTCCAGAAACGTGAAGAAAACGAACTTTCGCAAGCCTTTACCGCTTACAATACAAGAGTGATTACCGCTCCCCGTGGCAGTGCTTTTCCCACTGCTCCCAAGAAGATGAACATTGTACTGGTGGCTTTTGTATTAGGATTGCTCATTCCTGCCGTTATCATCTTCATGAAGGAGAACATGAATACCAAAGTACGCGGTCGCAAGGACTTGGAAAATCTGAGTATTCCCCTGATTGGGGAAATACCTATGTGCCAAAGTGGTGAAAAGAAAGTTTCTTTGAAGAAGCAACCCGAAAGGAAAACCATCGTGGTACAAGAAGGTAGTCGTAATGTCGCCAATGAGGCTTTCCGTGTATTGCGTACCAACCTCGACTTTATAATAAGCAAAGATGCAAATCAAAAGGTTTTGGTTGTCACCTCATTTAATCCGGGCAGTGGTAAGAGTTTCCTTGCCATGAACATTGCCATCAGCTTTGCCATCAAGCACAAACGGGTGTTGGTGATTGACGGTGACTTGCGCCACGGATCTATCTCCATGTATGTGGATTCGCCCAAGAAAGGATTGAGCGATTATCTAGGAAACCGTGTACAAAACAGGCAGGAACTGGTTGTGCAGGATAAGAAATATGAATCATTGCATATCTTTCCCATCGGTACTATTCCACCCAATCCTACTGAGCTGCTTGAAGACGGGAGATTAGGTAAACTGATAGAAGAACTGCGAAGTGAATACGACTATATCTTCATCGACTGTCCGCCTATCGACATCGTGGCCGATACGCAGATTATCGAAAAACTAGCCGACCGCACTATCTTTGTGATACGTGCCGGGCTGCTTGACCGCTCCATGCTCACCGACCTTGAAACCATCTACACCGAGAAGCGTTTCAAGAACCTGTCCATGATACTCAACGGAACGGAACGTGCCGGAGGCCGCTACAGCTATCGCTATGGCTACCACTATGGTGGCTATTACGGTAGTACGAATAAAAAATTGGTGGGCATCTAGGGTGTAAATGGCTAAAAATAAGCTAATTAATAAATGATGTAAAATATTTCTCTCCACATACTTAATTTTCAATATTCCAAATGTTTAACTTCTTAAAGCGTAAAGTCAGCATAGCCGATAGCGGCATCCTGAAAGGAATGACCGACTACCATTCCCATCTTCTTCCCGGTGTGGACGATGGAGTAAAGACTAAGGCTGAAACCTTGAAGATATTGGAAGAAATGGAGAAGCAAGGTATTCGTAAAGTGTGGTTTACCCCGCACATCATGGAGGACATCCCCAACAAGACCGCCGACTTGAAGAAGAAGTTTGCGGAAGTACAAGTCGCTTATCAAGGCAACATCGTACTTCATCTTGCAGCTGAGAATATGCTTGACAACCTCTTTGAGGTACGATTGGAAAAGGATGATTTGCTCCCCATTGAGAAAGATGGAAAGCGTTACCTCTTGGTGGAAACTTCCTATTTTAATCCTCCGATGGACTTGTACGACATACTCAAACAGATTCAGCAGAAAGGGTATTATCCCTTACTTGCTCATCCGGAGCGGTATGAGTACATGACAATGAAGGATTACAAAGCACTCAAAGATGCTAATGTCGTCTTTCAACTCAACCTTCCAGCCTTAGGTGGAATGTATGGCAAAGGCGTACAGCAAAAAGCTGGAACTTTATTGAAAGCAGGTGCGTATGACCGTATCGGGTGTGACATTCATTCTATAGATTTTTACCAAGACCTCTTATTTGCAAATTTAAACTGCAGAAATGAGATGATAAAGGAGACAATAATCAAATAGTATAGTGCTATGACAAAAGTAATCCTTGATACATCGTCTTTGGTTAGATTCATAGCCTTTTCTTACAGGTTTGGGTATGGACGTTGATATCCCTTACTCTATGGGGAATGAAGTCACATCTAAACTCCTCACATTCATCCATAAAATGTTGTTGAATAAATAATAGAAGTGTGGTATTATGAAATTTAATTTGAATACCAGTGACAGGCTGTTGGATATTATAAGTACTATTTTCTTCTCAGTAGTACTGGTTTTCGTTGGGTTCTCTATTGGACATTCTTTTCACTACGAATCGAATAATCCTACTGCAGGAAAAAAAGACACTCTTGTGTTTCAGATACAATCGGTAATAATGGATACTGTTGTGATAAGTCCAATTAGAGTAAATCCTATTGAAACAAAAGCTATACAGTTGGAAGTGGAACCGCTCCATGTGGAACTTGAAGTCAATGATACTTTAATCCGGGTCAAATAAGTATGTTCGATTTTACCAATTATACATACAGTGCTTTGGTCACATTCATTGCAATGGTCATCGGTATGGCATATCCGTCCCTGTTGCAGGCCATCCAACGTATTGATGAGACTTACCATGATGATCTTATGATCAGACGATTCAAGGAAGAATCTACTTACAAGCATTTTAATGAAGTTCTCATACTTGCGGTAGGAGGAGGTTTTATCTTGCCTTTCCTGCTCTATATGCTGGATCGAATGAATATGACCATAGTCTCGTCTGCCCTCCTATGTGTTCAAGCAGTGGTGACATTCATCTTAATTGTGCAGTCTATACGACTTTGCGGACTAATCATAACCTATTATAACACTACTGACCTTTTGCGCCATTTAGAAAATAATGGAAGTAGTGCTTTGCCGCAACGTTTAAAAATCATGCTGAGGGCAGCAGAGTCGGGAAATGAAGATACCTACCGCTTGTCTTTGGAGAGTATCTACGAACAGATTGTCAGGTATCAGACTCAATTTTACGACAGAATGGAGAATAAAAACTATTCTATAGACTACCCGAATGATTATTACGGTATTTTTCGAGAAATAGTCAAAGCTACCACCCAAAAAGAGCGTTATGGCTTTTTGGCGGATGATAACCAACTGACGGCTATCTTATACAACAACACCTTGCCGGTTATTGTTTCAGGAGAAACATTGAAATACCTTTGGTATGCTGTGAACCGGATTACGGAGGCCGATTGCCATGAATGGTTTCGCCAGTATTGGACATATGCGGAACGGTATTACCGTTTTACCCTAGACAATTCCCATCAGGATATGCAGGATGAATCTTTTATACGCATTCGCCATCAATATCTGTTCATGCATTTCATGATGGGCGGACTGATGTTGTATGAGAAAAAGTATGACTGGCTCAAACTGATGCTAACATTCACACAGACCATGCCTTGGTCTTATCCTTTGGTTCCCGGTTCATTCCCTGCAATTTGGGATATGTTGCGGGAGGCCTACATGAAAGAAAGCCTCCCTTGGGGATTGGCTAATGATTTTCTGTTCGTCGGTCTGACTACAGATGTCAGCGTGGATGCCCAAATTTATAAAAATGCAGAGCGTTATGCAGCGTTGCTACTGATGCGGTTGCATTCCCTTCCCGAATTTCGGGTAAACGATAATAAGTATCAGATACCGGAAGTTGCAAATGGAATTCATGCCAATGAACAAATTATGCTTATCTGTGAAAATTTGAAGGTTGACATTTTAGAATTGGCCGAAGACAATGAAATTAAAACCTGCTTTAACTACGGCATTGAAGATTCGATTCGTCTGGTTGATGAACTTAAAGACAAAGCGGAAAATACCAACGAGCAGATTCGGAAAGAACCGCAAGTAAGCACAGATAAACTTTCTGATTTGAAAAATGAGATAATTGAAAAGTCTGGGAAAATGACGCAACTCTCCCTACCTCCCGTCAAGGAAGATGAAAAATCGACAGCGGAAATCAAGCTGATAAAAGGAGTAACTGAAATAAGCGATGAACTGATATGCAGTGGGTTTGATCTGCATTGTATCGGTTTCGCTGAATGCGTGGTGGGAATGATTAACCATCGTATCTACAGTTGGTATGAAAGTAGGTTTGCACTTGTCCCTCCGATTAAAAGCTATCAGATTCAGTACCAGAGTATATTCAAGGCATTGGATGCCTTAAAGCTGGACGAATCCTATGTCATATTACTGTTTGGTATTTATTTAGAGAAATACAGTTCTATCTATGGTGATGTGGCAGGTATTGAGGAAATTGATGGTAGGGTCGTAAAATACAATAATATTTCGGTGTATTCTGTGAATTCGTCTTCGGCAGAAAGCATTGTTGTTATGAGAGTCAAGGAAATGCCATGTGTCTCATTTTGTAGTGTAGAAACTACTGACGGAACATTGGAAGGGTTGAACTGTTTGGATAAGGAACTAGGAATCTATTCGAATATTGAAACCCTCTCTGCAAAGCAACATAAATTGGCAGTTGGACGCCTTGTACAATCCAGTAATATGGATACACCACTTAAATATGTAAGTCTGAAAATAAGCCATGAACCTACTACAGGTGAAGATGATTTAGACAATATAAAGTCTATTGCAAAATATTTACCGTATAATTCCAATCTGTAAAATGGAATCTGCTCTTATCATAGGTATTTCAGGAGCCAGTGGATCTGGAAAATCATATATTTCAAAAAAAATAGTTGATGCTTTTCCTAATTATTGTTGCGCTTTTGGACTTGACAGTTATTACAAAGCACCTGATTTTGTCACTAATTTGAAATATCAGTACGACAATCCAGATTCTATTGACTATCAAAAAGCTTTGGAAGATTTAGAGTCGTTGATATAACAAAATGAGTTAAAATTTCCAGTCTATGATTACCAAACTCATAAAATCATAGGATGGGAAATAAAAAAAGCTACTCCTATTATTATTGTTGAAGGTCTGTTTATCTTTTATGACCCTATATTTCGCCAACGGATGCAGATTTAAAATATGGATTGATGCTGAAGAATCTCTCAGGTAAAAGAGAAGAGTGAATCGGGATGTCATGGAGAGGGAAGAGAAATTAACAGATGTACAAATACGGTATGTCAACAATGTAAAACCTGCATACGAAGAAATGCATCGAAATGTAGGAATTATGCAAATATTATATATAAAAATAATGGCTTTAATGCCATTGATGACCTTCTTGGATTAAAAAAGATATTAGCAAGTAGTATAAATCAATATGGATAAGGCAAAATATTAAATCTTTGAGATTGGATAGCCCTATTATAACAAAAGATGACTCATTACAAAATACCTATAATAAAAGAATCTTAGTAGTGGATGATGTCGTTAACACAGGAAGAACAATGCAGGTCCTTAAAGAAACATTAGAGAAATTCGCACCTTTGGTTTATAAAACTTCTGCATTAGTTTAGGATGGTAGTAATGCTGATTCATGTCCGATTGACTATTATGTCTTATATACACCGGATTGGGTTGTTTTCCCTTGGGAAAAACATCCCCCATACATTGGTGATATTGAATAAAGACTACATCTCTGTCTTTCTTATTTACAGTATATGTTAATATGTTTCAATATGAATAAAAACATTAAAATTTGCGTAATCGGTCTTGGTTACGTTGGGCTTCCCTTAGCTCGTCTTTTTTCCACAAAGTATCAAACTATTGGATTCGACATGAATCAAAAACGTGTAGATGCTTTGATGGAAGGACACGATGCTACTCTTGAAGTTTCAGATGAACTTCTCCAGTCAGCTATTGCTAACGGATTCAAGTGTACAACTAATTTGGAAGAAATTAAAGATTGTAATTTCTATGTAGTTGCTGTTCCTACTCCGGTGGATGATAATAATCGTCCTGATTTGCGTCCTTTATGGGGTGCAAGTGAAACAGTTGGCAAAGTAATCTCTAAAGGTAATATTGTTGTATATGAATCAACCGTTTACCCAGGTGTCACCGAAGAAGAATGTTTACCTGTGGTAGAACGTGTTTCGGGTTTGAAATATAATGTAGATTTTTTTGCTGGATATTCTCCTGAGCGTATTAATCCGGGTGACAAAGAACATACGGTTGAAAAAATCAAAAAAGTAACTTCCGGATCGACACCGAAAATTGCTGAAATAGTAGATGGCGTTTATAATTCCGTTTTGGTAAACGGAACCCATAAGGCACCTTCTATAAAAGTGGCAGAGGCTTCCAAAATCATTGAAAATTCTCAGCGGGATGTGAACATCGCTTTCATGAATGAATTAGCGAAAATTTTCAATGCAATGGGAATTGATACACATGATGTAATAGAAGCAGCTGCATCCAAATGGAATTTTATCAAGTTGAATCCCGGCTTAGTCGGTGGACACTGTATCAGTGTTGACCCTTATTATTTAATTCAAAAAGCGCAAGTGTACGGTGTACTTCCTCGGATTATGTTTTCTGCACGACGTTTGAATGACGGCATGGGTGCCTATGTTGCCAATCAAGTTGTAAAGTACATGAATAAGAAAGGAGTAATGGTAAAGGATGCAAAAATCCTTATCCTTGGTATCACTTTTAAGGAGAACTGTCCTGATATACGAAACACCAAAGTTGTTGACATTTACACTACCCTCCAAGAGTACACCAATAACATCACAGTTTATGACCCTTGGGCTGATGTCAATTCTGTTAAACGAGAATATGACATTGAGATTGTGAAATCATTACCTGAAAGCGAAAAATATGATGCCGTTATTTTAGCCGTAGCGCATAAGGAATTTAAAAAATTGAATATCCCATCCATTTGCAAAAGCAATCATGTTGTTTACGATGTCAAGGGAATTCTCTCGAAGGAAGATATTGACGCACGATTGTAATACTTAAAATGACAATAATTACATGAAGAAAATTTGTGGCTTAACTACTCTTCCAATTACGATTAAATCATTCATGCTCGGAAATTTAAATTATATGGCAGATAACGGCTATAAGGCCTATGCCATTAGCCAACCGGGTGAAGTCCTTCAAAAAGAGCATCTTGGAAAAGTTCAATTTTTGCCGCTCCTTATTAAACATGGAAATGTCTCTCCACTTGAAGTGTTTAAGACCATTTGGAAGTTATATAAGGTTTTCAAGAAAGAACAATTCGACATTATTCAATATGCAACTTCCAATGCGGCATTATATGCCTGCATAGCGGGTTGGATGGCTCGGATACCCGTTAGAATTTATTGTCAGTGGGGAATCTCTTATACGGATTATCATGGAATGTATCTATGGTTTTACAAACTGATGGAGAAGGCTACCTGTATATTTTCCACCAGCGTACAACCAGACAGCCCCTCTAATTTAAAATTTTCTATAGAGGAAGGACTTTATGAAGCTTCAAAAGGGCACGTACTACTGAATGGTAGCGCAACCGGTGTCGATTTGACTAAATACGACTATTCTATGAAAAAAGAATGGAGTAAGGATATTAGAAATATGTATTCCATTCCTCAAAATTCTTTCGTGTTCGGTTTTGTCGGCCGTTTGGTTCCTGAAAAGGGAATCAATGAATTGTTGGAAGCATTCCTTTCTATGAATGAAGAAAACGCTTACTTGCTTTTAGTAGGACCTGTAGAGGAAAACAGATTGGACTCGGGATTGTTAGCAAAAGCCAAAGTACAGTCTTGCATAATATTTGTAGGGAGTGTACCAAACGCTGCAAAATATCATGCAGCGTTTGACTTCCTTGTACTTCCCAGTTATCGTGAAGGGTTTGGAATGACCGTTGTTGAAGCCGCAGCCTTAGCGACACCTTCTATTATCAGCCGAATTAACGGACCAACCGATTTCGTTGAAGATGAATGTAATGGCCTTATCTGTGAAGTGAAATCAGTTGAAAGTCTGAAAATTAAGATGGAACAGGCTTTACATCTTTCAATAGAAGAGAAAGAGAGATTATCACAAAATGCTTATCAGTTGGTGAAGACAAAATTCGACAGCGTTGTGTTCAAACAAGAGTTCTTTAAAAACAGGGAATACCTGTTGTCAATCTCTAAAAAGTAAAAGGTATGGGAGTATCTGTATTAGTAGCTTCATACAATTGTGAAAACTATGTAGAAGAATGTCTGAAATGTCTCTTAAACCAAAGTTATAAGGATGTGGAGATTATTGTATGCGATGATTGTTCAACGGACAATACTCGTACCATATTACGCAGATATGCAAATGAGGGTAAAATCATCCTGCTTGAAAACGATACTAACAACGGTGCCGCACAAAGCAGGAACAACTGTTTGGCGGTAGCTACAAAAGAATATGTGGCAGTTCAGGATGCGGATGATTATTGTACAAAGGAACGTTTTGAAAGGCAAGTTGCGGTTTTGGAAAAGAATCCATCTTTTGATTTTGTATCAACCGGGCTACAGAAATTCTATGAGACAGGGGAAAAGATAGATATATTTCCTAAGAAAGAAATACCGACAAAAGATGATTTCTTGTTTACCATTCCGTTTATGCATGCCACTACTCTTTTCAGAAGAGAAATTTTGAATCGGGTTAACGGATACCGTATAGCTTGGGAAACACGGCGCGGACAAGATTATGATTTGTTTATGCGAATTTTTGCAGCTGGCGGTAGGGGTATAAATATCAATGAAATACATTATTTTTATCGTTGCTTTGCCGGATATACTCCCCGCCATGCCTATAAGTATCGTGTTGGTGAATTTATTATACGTTATAAGGGTTTTAAAGCCTTAAAATTAGGATTTAAATCCGTACCTTATATAATCAAACCTCTTATATTAGGGTTAATACCCCAAGGGATAATAAATAAAGTAACCGGACATTAAAAAAGGAGTATATCATGAACAGAGTATATAAATGGTATTTACGGATGCATAATTCCAACTATGCTTTCATACGTCGGTCTATTGAAGTAATGTTACATATTATTTTCAGTTGTGACATTCCTCCCGAAGTGAAGATTGGGAAAAATTGCAAGTTCGCTCATAATGCATTAGGGGTAGTATTGCACCCTAAAGTGGTGATAGGTGATAATTGTTCAATCGGACAAAATGTAACCATAGGTGGTCGCGCCGGAAAAACGACAGTTCCAATGATTGGCAACAACGTGTTAATTGGAGCAAATGCATTGATTCTTGGCCCTGTGACAATTGGTGACGGAGCTAAGATTGGAGCAGGTGCCATTGTAGTGAAAGATGTCCCCCCCCATGCCACAGTAATTCCAGAGGCATCAAGGATAATAATTGAAAAACATGATTAAGATTTTACAAATAGTACCGACTTTAGGGTACGGAGGTGTAGCGCAATTTCTACTGAATTACTATAAACAGATGGATAAGAATGAAATCCGCTTTGACTTCATTACTCATGGTTCGGTAGAAGCATTTCATCAAGAATTGATCGATGGAGGCTCTCAAATATTCTACTTCAAAAGTATTGGCAAGGAAGGATTGAAATATTACCTTAAACAACTCAAAGACGTTTTTGAAAACAATACTTACGATATTGTACATACTCATGACGGGCATCTTGTTGGATTAACAGCTTTTTTCTGTCGCCGATATTTTAAGGGTAAGATTATATGCCATGCCCATACAACCTTGTGTGTCAATCCCAAACATCGTTATTTCATGCCTGTGTTTCGCTGGTTGGCTCGTCACAATAGTGACAAGTTACTCGGTTGTGGAGTATTGGCCTGCCGATATATCTTTGGTAAAGGTAGTCAATTCAAAGTTATACACAATGCAGTAGATGTAGATCGCTTTCAGCAAGTACACAAGGAGGATGCTCTTGCATTACGTGAACAATTAGGTATTCCTAAAAATGCTTTTATCATTGGTCATGTAGGACTTTTTTCCCCCCAAAAAAACCACTTTTACTTAATTCGGATTTTCGAAAAGATTTATCATCTTCATAAAAACGCACATTTGGTACTTGTTGGAGGGGGAGAATTGCAGGAAGATGTAAAGCAGGAATGTAAAAAAATGGGTATTGAAAAGCGGATTCATTTTGTCGGAAAGCAGAGTAATATTCCATTGTACATGTATATATTTAATGTTTTTGCACTTCCTTCTCGTTGGGAAGGTCTTCCCGTGGTTGGTGTTGAAGCACAAGCTGCCGGATTACATTGTGTCATGGCTGAAGCTATTGATCATGATGTGGATGCTGGGGTGGGAATGGTGGATTTTTTACCTATCACAGACGAAGCTCTAGACAAATGGCAAACGACTCTGATGAAAGGCTACGCTTCTCCTTGTAGAAAGGATATAGAAATTGCTATGAAAGCTACCGGTTATGAAATTAAAGGAAGCGTGGATGCATTGGTTAATGTGTATAAGGATATTGTGAAGTAATGAGAGTTTGCAAATTACAAGCAATAGTCTTTGTAATAATACTTCTTGTTTTTTCTGAAAGTATTATTTATTTTTTATCATATCAAGATAGCATAAAGGCAGTACAATTTATAGGTGTACTATCTATTGCTGTATTGGTGTCGTTGGTTAGAATAGATTCAAAATTATTCCAACAAGGAAGCGTTTTTAGATTATTCTTGGTATTTTTCTTCCTGTTTAATTTTGGTCAAGTAATTTTATTATCCTTAGATAATAAAGAAGTCTGTTCTCAAATAACAAGTTATGGTAGGTTTTCATACGCTGCTATATTTAGAGCAAGTTGCTATGCTTTACGTACATTGATTTTTATTGAATTTGGAAGATTATTAGCTTTTAGAGATACTCAAGCTAATTATTCAGTCTTTAAAACAGAGGACGAAGCTTGTGAATACAGCCTTAGGAAACTTGGCTTTTGGCTTTGTATTATTGCCATCCCTTTAGATTTTATAAATACATTTTCAGTTGTATCCCATGCGCTGATTTACGGATACAAAGCTACTTATGGAAACGATTATTTAAAGTTAGGCTCCTCATTGTCAAGTATTGCATTGTATTATTTGACAGGGATTTACTTATTAGCTTTAGCGAATAAAGATAATAAGAAAAAAACATTGCTAATTTTATCTTATATAGTAATAAGGTCTTCAGCATTGTTTCTTATAGGGAAAAGAGGAGCAGCAGTTCCAATGTTTATCGCATTGTTATGGTTTTATTTTTCTGTTTTTGGAAAAGAAAAAATCAATGTAAAAAGAATTATACTACTAATAATTATTGGATACATTGGCTTAGCTGCTTCGTTAGCCGTTTTTGACATAAGAAATAATCCCAATATGGTGTTTGGAGATTTAGTACAAAACATTTCAGATTCAATTGTGAAATTTGAAGTGTTTTCATCTTCATTAATGGAATTTGGGGGGAGTTTAAGGCCTTTACTTGAAGTTATGAGATTTATTGAAAACGGTCAAATGGATTGTGTTAACGGATTATCTTATGTCTTTTCTTTATTTGGAATAATCCCTAGTGGATTACGTGGCCCGATAACAGATATAGGTGCTCAATTTAATGCTGTAGATGTTGGAATTATGCTAGAAAAGAAAGTAGGCTTAAGTTATGGAATAGGCTACTCTCTTGTTGCTGAATCTTATTACAATTTTGGTACATATGGTTTCCTTACTTTTATTCCGTTCGGATTTCTTTTATCCAATTTATTTCAACCTAGGGAACGTAATACATCCATCGCCAATGAATCCCAAATAGCATTTATAAGTATCTTGTTTTCACTAACCCTAATGTCTGTTAGAGGTACGAGTGAATTATTGTTTAAGAATATTTTTTACTATTACATAATTCCCATGTACTTATTAAGAAGTATATATGAAGGTGTAAAAGGACGAAGTTGATGCTCAAAAAAATTCTTATCTATTTATTAGGGAATGTACTATCACGTGCAATCATTTTCGTATTACTTCCGGTATATTCCACGTACATTGTTCCAGAAGAATATGGTTATTACGACATCGTAATAACCTATCTAAGTTTCATAACTTCATCATTCTGCCTTGAAATTTGGACGACTTTGTTACGCTTTGCCATTGAAAAGAAAGATAAAGCAAGCAAGTACAAAATAATTCAAAACGCAGGTTTCATTCTGTCCGGATCAATATTTCTTATATTGATTGCTGTTCTGATTGCTCACCTCTGTGTAGACATTGAGTATGCAGGACTAGTTATGGCATACGCATTTGTGCTATGTAGCCAGAACTTCTATACTTATATCGCTCGTGCTTTAGACAAAAATACTTGTTTTGCCGTATCGGGTATTGTGGCTACTTTATTCAATGTTGCTATCAATATAGCATTGATAATTGGATGGGGCTTTGACTATTCCGCTCTCTATTATTCATTTATAATTGCCGGGATAGTTCAATGTCTTTACATTGAAAATCAGACACACGTCTTGAAGCATTTTAAAAGAACCGCTTTCGATAAATGCCTCATAAAAGAGATGCTTCGGTTTTCTTGGCCTTTCAGTATCAATTTAGCATTTTTCTGGTTATTGAATAGCTATTCTAAGACAGTGATTGCTTCGGAATTGGGTATGGAAGCCAATGGGTATTTCTCAATGGCTGCCAAATTTGGAGCCATCATTCAGATGCTTGCAGGCTGCATTATCATGGCCTGGCAGGAAAATGCCTTCCAAAAAGGAGTAAGTAGTGATTCAGGAATCTATTATACCCGGATGGGAGATGCATACTTGAAATTACTGATTTGTGGTGGATGCTTATTTATTCCTATCATTTATATAGTGTATCCATTTATCATCAACGAACAGTATGCAGTCGGATTATCTATCGTGCCACCATATATAATTGCTACGATTTTTAGTGTGTATGCCTCATTCCTTACTGCTATTTTTGGGGCTATCAAGGAAACATCTAAGATATTTTATACTACGGTTGCAGGCGCATTGGTAAACGTCATCACTATCCATCTTTTAGTTGGCGAAATAGGAATCCAAGCCGCTGTATGGTCGATGATTGGTGGTCATCTTACGTGTGTTATGTATCGCCTTTATCTATTGCGAAGATCCATTCATATGAAACTTAAAGCCCAAACAGTATGTTGCGTATTAATACCTTCAATTTTGATTTCATTTTGGGCATATTATAGCAACAGAATCTTTTGTGACATATTTGCCATATTCCTTATCATGGGAATTATGGTTTATGCTTGTAAAGAGCAATTAGAGAATATTATCGGACAATTTAAAGCATTATTACTAAAAAGTAACAAATAAACTTTTTCAAGAAGAATGAAAATAGGAATCATTACGATGCATGGTGTCAAGAACTTCGGTTCTTTCCTGCAAACGTATGCCACTCAAAAGATGCTTGAATCATTGGGACATGATGTTTCCGTAATACATTATATGTCGGCGAACAGACGATTCAAATCGCTTTTGATGCATGTATCTTCTCCACAATGGCAACGCAACATTTTTACACGGTTTATCTATCGACTTTGCTATGCTCCTGAAACCATTATCAATCATTTGATATTTGAACCGTGCATGAAAAGAGAATTTCATCTGACACAAGAGTTTCACTCAAGCGATGAGATAAAGGCTGCGCATCTTGAACTGGATGCATATATGACTGGAAGTGACAAGGTGTGGAGTTTTTCGTGCAATGCCGGATATGACCCAGCCTATTATTTGAATTTTGCAGAAAACGATAGTATCCGCCTTTCATACAGTTCCAGTATTTGCGAAAACAAAATCAGTGAAACTGAATCCAAACAAATAAAGAGCGACATAGCTCGCTATGATGCCATTTCAGTTCGGGAATACGAATCGGTAGATATCGTAAAAAGCATGGGTTATGACAATGTAAGCGTAACGATTGATCCTGTACTGATGTTAAGTGTAGAAGAGTGGAAAGTATTTGCAGCAAAATCAAAAATTAGACTTCCGAAAAAATATTTGCTGATGTATATGTTTGGTCGAGAGGAAGCTCCGGTTAAGATTGCTTCGGAATATGCCAAGCAGCACGGGCTACATATCGTTCGTATTGGTTGGGATTTTACAAACAGGAAGTATTGTAAGGATGTGAGAGCCTATATCAATCCTTATGATTTTGTTTATCTGTTTTTACATGCTGATTATGTTGTAACAAATTCGTTTCATGGTACAGCTTTTTCAATTAAGTTCAATAAACAGATAACTATTTTAAGAAACGCAATCGATCCACGTTTTTCTACAATCTTAAAAATGTTTGGTTTAGAAAATCGATTCCTGCCAGCTAAGGACGAGCCTAAAGTCTTGGAATTTATGAATAAAGCGCAGCCAATAGATTATAAGAAAGTAAATAGCGAGTTGAATAAACAAATGGAAGCGTCCAAATCTTTCTTGACAACTAATCTTATTGCAAAAGGATGAAGAAGATTATAGACAATTGTTGCGGTTGTGGAGTCTGCGAAGCTGTTTGTGCAAAGAAGAGCATCGCATTAATGCCAGACGAACATGGATTTTACAAGGCGTTCCTCAATAATGATACTTGTGTGGATTGCGGACTTTGTGTCAAAGTATGTCCTCAGCGACATTCTATCCCTTTCATCAGTCACTCCGTTTCGCGTCATTATGTCGCACAGGTTGCAGACAAAATGGTGCTCCAATACTCCTCGTCCGGAGGGGTGGCTTATGAACTTGGACGATGGGCTATTCGAAACGGCTACAAAGTGGTGGGTACAACCTATGATATGGAACAAGATCGAGCAGTTTGGAAGATTGCCGATAAAGAGTCGGAACTTTCTCTATTTAGCGGTTCCAAATATATTCAGAGCATTCCCTCCGGCATTATCAGCCAGTTCAATAAACAGGATAAATATTTGGTAGTCGGTACGCCATGCCAAATAGCAGGCCTTGTGAAGTATATCGAAACGAAGCGATTCGACCGGAACAAATTCTTATTGGTTGATTTTCACTGTCACGGTGTACCCTCTTACATCGTGTGGGATAAGTATGTGGAATATGTCAAAAAACGCATGGATGTGAAAAATTTCACCAATGTTCAATTTCGCAGCAAATCGCTCGGATGGCACAGATTTCTTCTGAGGTTTGAGTCTGAAACAAAGACTTATTACAGTAATAACCCCACTGACCACAATGTATTTTACGACTATTTCTTCGGTCATGCCTGGCTGAATGAAAGTTGTTATACCTGTTCATACAAGCGGGAAAATTCAATGGCTGACATCAAATTAGGAGATTGTTGGAACAAGAACTACAAAGACAATAAACTGGGATTGTCTGCCCTTTCTGTATTTACAGAAGCAGGGGATCAAGTTATTCAAGAAATAAAAAAAGATTTACTATTGAAGGAGGATGCGGAGCATGTGGTCTGCCAAGGACAAATTCAGTCCGGTGCGAAAAAGAACAAATACGCAGATAAAATAGAAGAACAATTCAGACAAGGAGGAAATATCTTTGCTATACGGTTTCGCTACCTTTTTCTACCCTCATTATTCCCTAGAGTAATGGAAAAATTGAGCAGTATCCTATTTCGAAAACATTAGTCCAAATGAATAAATTACTACTAACAGACAGTGAGTTGAAAGATATAGTATTACGCTACGGCTCACCATTATATCTTTTTTATGAGAACGAATTTCGGGCGAATTTCGCTCATCTTTGCGAAGTATTCCGTGCCGTGTATAAAAATTATATTCCTGCCTATTCTTATAAAACCAATTATACACCTTATGTATGTGGTATAGTAAAGGAAATGGGTGGATATGCAGAGGTTGTTTCGGACATGGAACTTTATCTTGCAAAAAAAATCGGTTATAACCATTCCCAAATATTCTATAATGGTCCCTGCAAAGGTAAAATGTTGGAAGAACATTTATTGGCAGGTGGTATTTCCAATATTGACAATGAAGATGAAGCCAAACGGATTGTCATGCTTGCACAACAGCATTCCAAAGCACATATTCGGGTAGGTATCCGTGTTAATTCAGATATCGGTGCCGGATATATTTCACGTTTCGGCATCGAAATGGATTCGGAAGCGATGAAGCGAACCTTTACCATGCTGAAGAATTGTAGAAATATTAGTGTATGCGGCTTACATTGTCACATTAGTCGGGCACGCGGTATCGTTGCATGGCAAAGACGAATAGACAATCTTCTTCATGTAGCCGATACATATTTGGAAAAAGTTCCTGATTTTATAGATGTTGGCAGCGGTATGTTTGGCGAAATGGATTCGAGTTTGTCCGCCCAGTTTGAGATCGCACCTTCTTATGAAGATTATGCGAAAGTTGTGGCAGGTACCATGGCGAAACATTATGAACAAGCTACGAAAAAGCCTATTTTATTCTCAGAACCGGGAACTACCTTAATAGCCAAATATTTATCTTTAGTAACTACAGTTGATAACATAAAAACGATAAAAGACAGATGCTTCGTCACGGTAGATTCCAGCTATTATAATACAGGCGAGATTGTGTTGATGAAAAAATTACCCTATCGCATTGTCAGAAATGGGAAAGGTGACACAAGAAGTATTGTAAAAAAAACAAATATAATGGGCTTCACCTGTTTGGAACAAGACTGTATTTATACCGATTTTCCCGAATCCGTACAAGAAGGTGATATTATTGAGTTTGGCAACGTTGGTGGCTATTCCATCGTGTCCAAGCCTCCTTTCATACAGCCCAATTGTAAAATACTAAGTATAACACCTGAGGGTGATTTGGTGGAAATCAAACGGCAAGAAACTTACGAAGATATTTTTCAGACATTCAATTTAAATCTATAATGAAGGAGATAACTATTTTATTGTCCGCATGCGGCTCTCCGTCTATGCCGGGTATGATTGCCTGCTTTCGGAACAACGGTGAACGTCGGATAAGAATTGTCGGCATGGACATGAACGAAGAACCGTCCAACCGTTATTTAGTAGATGCTTTCTATACTGTACCAGCTGCTACAGACCCAGTCTATTGTGATAGGGTATTAGACATATGTAAAAAGGAAGGTGTACAAATTTATTTTCCCAATATATCCGCGGAAGTGAGTGCAATTGTAAAACGACAGGATGAATTTGAACGATTAGGCGTTATGCTTTCATTGTCCAATCAAGAATCAGTGAATATATCCAACAATAAATTGCATACCTACCTGCGTTTGCAGGAAGCAAAAATCCCGGTACCCAAGTTTTATCCGGTTTATTCTGTAGAAGATTTCGTAGAAGGATGCACGGAAATGGGGTATCCTGAAAAAACGGTATGTATCAAGATAGTAAACGGAAGTGGTAGTCGTGGTGTTCGTATCATTGATGCAAAAAAATCACGGTACAAGATATTTGCTTACGAAAAGCCCAATAGCTTCTATACCTCCTATGATGATATGTTAAGCATATTAAAGGAGGCAGACAAGTTGGAAGAAATGATGTTAGTAGAATATATGTCTGGAAATGAATATACGATTGACTTATTGGCTGATAAGGGAAAAGTTCTGTATGAAGTGGGGCGTGAAAATATTGTTAGCTTGATGAGTATTGCACAAGAAAGTATTCTTGCTTATGACGAGACGGCTTACCATATTGCTTCGGAAGTGGTATCACTTTTAAATATGGACGGTAACGTAGGTTTTGATTTTATGCGGAATGCTGACGGAGTACCAGTATTAATGGATATAAATCCACGGCTGACAGCTACCGTATCTGTTATAGCCGCAGGCGGGGTAAATCTTCCTTATTTGAGAATAAAACAGTTGCTTGGAGAAGATTTACCAGAATGTCATGTAGTATATGGTACACGATTGAAACGTCGTTATTTGGAACACTTCACTACACCTGAGGGTAATTTGATTCCTTTTAATTAATAGAGATTCATGCTGTATCATTATTTTAAACGTTTATTCGATTTTATCAGTTCCTTTTTACTGTTATTAGTTGTCAGTCCGGTCTTTGTCATTCTTATGATTTTAGTAAGGATTAAATTAGGAAGTCCCATATTTTTTAAGCAAGAGCGTACTGGACGTAATGGGCGACATTTTCAAATGATAAAATTCAGGACCATGATTGATAAAAAAGATAATAAGGGTAAGCAACTACCTGATGATGAAAGGTTAACTCCTTTTGGTCGCTTTTTACGGTCCAAGTCAATTGATGAATTACCCGAGTTGTTGAATATCATTAAAGGAGATATGGCTGTAATAGGCCCAAGACCATTACCATCATGCTACGACCCTTATTATTCGGAAAGAGAAAGGTTACGTTTTAGAGTTCGTGGCGGATTGATTCCTCCAGATTCAATAGATCCCAATCCGATAATTAGTTGGGATAAGCAGTTTGAATATGAGGTGGAATATGCCAATCATCTAACTTTCAAATCAGATTTAAAAATTTTCTTAAATGCTTTTCGTATTGTTTTCCAAAGAAGCAATACTGATTACGGCAGTTTTATAAGACCAACACTCATAGAAGAAAGAACTATTCAAAAATGAACAACATTTTAATCATTGCTCCCCATGCAGACGATGAATTGCTGGGTTGTGGAGCGACAATCGCCAAGAAAATAGACAATGGAGACAATGTGTATGTTCTAGTCATGACTAATGCACATATCGGAGCTCCCGAATTGTTTTCAGAAGATAATATCAATACAGTAAGAGCGGAAGCCAAAAAGGCGCATGCGTTTTTAGGTATCAAGGAAACTGTTTTCCTTGATTTTCCAGCACCTAAATTAGACCAGCAACCCTCTTATCAGATGTCAATCGAAATATCTAAAGTAATACAGAAATTTCAAATAGACATAGTGTATGTGCCCCATCGTGGCGATATACATAAAGATCATAAAATGGTATTTGATGCAACACTTGTTGCGGTTCGCCCACGAAATAATTATACGGTAAAAAAAGTTTTAGCATATGAAACTTTATCAGAAACGGAATGGGGAAATCCTGTTGCTTCAGATATGTTCATCCCAACCTATTTCGAAGATGTGGATGAATTATATTTTGAAAAGAAAATGAAAGCTCTTAGTTTTTTCCATTCTCAAATGGCTTCTTTTCCAGCCTCACGTTCTTTGGAAGCAGTTGATGCGTTGTCAAAGTACAGAGGTGCAACAATCAGCAAAATGCGAGCTGAAGCATTTATGGTAGTTCGGATTATAAGTTAACATATTAATTATCTGTGATGTATTTATACGGAGCAAGCGGTCACGCCAAAGTAATCATTGATATATTGGAAGCCTCCGGAGAAAAGATTGACGGTCTAGTGGATGACAGTCTGGAGGTAGAACAATTGCAGGGCTATCCTGTGTTACACGAATCAAAAGGCATGTCTCCTTTTATTGTCAGTATCGGTGTGAATGCCGTTCGCAAAAAGGTGGCAGAGAAACTGAAGGGGGTGGAATTCGGAAAAGCCATACACCCTTCGGCAATAGTGTCGCCTTTTGCGAGTATCCATGAAGGTACGGTGGTGATGCAGGGAGCTGTTATCCAGGCAGATGTCCGGATAGGCAAACATTGCATCATCAACACGGGAGCTTCGGTGGATCATGAGTGTATCATCAGTGACTATGCGCATATCTCTCCCCATTCTACACTTTGCGGGAATGTGCAAATAGGCGAAGGTTCCTGGATTGGTGCAGGGACAACTGTAATTCCCGGTGTGAAAATCGGAAGGTGGAGCGTAGTCGGTGCCGGGTCGGTAGTGACAAAGGATATTCCGGATGGTGTATTGGCAGTAGGAAACAGATGTGAAATTATAAAATCATTAGACGTAAAAATGTTAATAAAAATTAAACAGGGGGGGGGTAAAAAGTAACATTTTCGTTTATTGGCTGCATAAGGAGGGCAAACAAGATTATGTGGCATAATATATTAATCACCTCCGCTGGAAAGCGAGTTGCCCTAGTACGTTATTTTAAAGAAACATTAGTGAAGTTTTTTCCTGGCGGGAAAGTATTTACAACCGATATGAATCCAAGAATGGCACCCGCAGGATATGTGAGCGATGGCTGTTTCCAAGTGCCAAGAGTGACTGATACCAGTTATCCGGAGTGGCTTCTGAAAATCTGTAAAGAGAATGGTGTCGGCATGGTTATTGCGACTATCGATACAGAACTTTTGCTGCTTGCCGACTTGAAAAACGAGTTTGCAAAGAAAGGAATTCATGTAATAGTGAGTGACAGGTCTTTTGTCGTGATGTGTCGTGACAAGCGAAATACGGGCTCTTTCTTTGAAACACATGGTGTGCGAGTGCCACAAGCTGTGGACAAACATCATCCCATATTTCCTTTGTTTGCCAAGCCATACGATGGCTCGTTAAGTACGAACCTGCACTATATCAAGTGTAAGGAAGAACTGACCGAAGAAATATTGAAAGATCCGAAGCTGCTCTTCATGGAATACATTGACAAGAACATATATCAGGAATATACGGTGGATATGTATTTCGGCAGGGATAACCGGGTGAAGTGTATCGTTCCTCGGGAACGTATCGAAATCCGTGCCGGAGAAATAAACAAGGGGCGTACCGCCAAGAACGAAATCCTTTCTTTTTTGAAAGACAAGTTGGAATATATCAAAGGTTGTGTAGGCTGTATCTGTGTGCAGTTGTTTTTCCATCCCGAGACAAAAGATATAGTGGGAATTGAAATTAACCCCCGTTTTGGAGGTGGCTATCCGTTGACCTATATGTCCGGCGGCAATTTCCCCGAACTTTTGATTCGTGAGTATTTCCAGAATGAAGAGGTTGCCTATTCTGACTGCTGGAAAGACGGAATGCTGATGTTGCGCTTTGATGATGCCGTTTATGTATGAAGTAATCTGTTTCGATCTGGATGACACACTCTTTAAAGAAATGGATTATCTGAAATCAGCATACCATGAGATAGCCATTTATGCAACGAACATTGCAAGAGGACGAGGGGTAGACTCTGTGTCAGAAGAAAAGGCATACAACGTGATGCTGGAAGCCTATCGTCAAGAAGGAAATGCGTTCACGGCTCTCAATGAGTCTTTAGGCTTAGAAGTCCCTATTACTGATTATCTTTCTATCTATCGTAATCATATTCCGAATATTCATCTCTCTGAAGAGGTAGAGATGATGCTTTGCCAGCTCAACGCAGAGGGATATGTTTTGGGACTGATAACGGACGGCAGAAGCGTGCAGCAACGACACAAGATTAAAGCTTTGGGGCTTGAACGTTTCTTTGCAGCGGAAGATATAATCATCTCCGAAGAGTTTGGTTCGGGAAAGCCTTCGGAAGCCAATTTCCGCTATTTTATGGAGCGTTATCCGAAGGTAGCACAGTTGGCCTATGTAGGGGATAATCTTCGGAAAGATTTTATCACCCCGAAAAGATTAGGGTGGGAAACATTCTGTCTACTGGATGATGGCAGGAATATTCACCGACAAGACTTTTCCTGTCCGGAAGAGTTTCTGCCCAATATTAAAATAGCTGCTTTAAATGAGCTGTTGTCTGTGCTTGCACTTTAACCGCTCTCTCAAAAAAACAACAAAAACTTCCATTTCTGATAATGACGGATGCTTTCGTTGCTGTCATTTGCTAAAAGCTTTAATCATACTTAAAACTTTCCCGAAAAAGTCGAAGGGCTTTAATCACAATAAGATTCTTAAAATATATCATAATAATGAACAAACGTATTTACTTGTGTTTGGCTCACATGAGTGAGACAGGCATGGAACAGAAGTATATCCAGGAGGCTTTCGATTGCAACTGGGTTGTGCCTCTTGGTCCCAATGTCAACGGATTTGAGGAGGATCTGGAAGTATTTGTTAATAATACGCAACGACAGAATTCCCATACTCCGTTGAACAAAAGAGTTGTTGCTCTTTCCGCCGGTACGGCTGCCGTGCATTTGGCCTTGTTAGCCTGCGGTGTCAGTTCGGGAGACGAAGTGATTGTACAAAGTTTTACCTTTTGTGCCTCTTCGCATCCGGTGACTTATCTAGGAGCTACTCCGGTGTTTGTGGATTCAGAGGCAGATACTTGGAATATGGACCCGGAGTTACTGGAAGAGGCCATAAAAGACAGGATTGCCAAGACGGGCAAGAAGCCGAAGGCAATCGTCCTTGTTTATTTGTACGGGATGCCTGCAAAGATTGAGGAAATCATGGCTATTGCTGATAAGTATGCTATTCCGGTTATCGAAGATGCCGCCGAAGGGCTGGGCAGCCGGTACGACGGACAGGTTTGCGGAACGTTTGGACGGTATGGTGTACTCTCTTTTAACGGGAACAAGATGATTACCACTTCCGGCGGCGGGGCATTGATTTGCCCGAACGAGGAGGCGAAAAAGAAGATCATGTTCTATGCTACCCAAGCGCGAGAGTCTTACCCTTATTATCAGCATGAGAAGATCGGTTACAATTATCGAATGTCGAACATCTGCGCCGGTATCGGACGTGGGCAAATGACGGTACTCAATGAACATATTGCCCACCATCGGCATATCTGCCAGCTTTATAAGGAACTGCTTGCCGGAGTGGATGGAATCGTATTGCACGAGAATCCCTCTTCCCATTTCGACAGTAACTATTGGCTGAGCACGATCCTGCTTGATCCTGATATACATGTGAAAGGTGAAGAGCATGCTTACGAAACGGCAATCCAAGGGGCTGTAGGCGGTGCCGCCGGAATGACCCACACAGCTTCTTCCCAACATACCGACTCCGAGCCCAATCGAAACGTGGAAGGTATGCGCATGGCCTTGGATGCTGCCGGTATCGAGTCACGCCCGCTGTGGAAGCCGATGCATTTGCAACCGGTCTACAAGAACAATCCTCGTTACGTGAACGGTGTGAGTGAATCGCTGTTCAAACAGGGGATTTGCCTACCAAGTGGTCCATGTGTGGCGGATGGGGATGTGGCTTATATCGTTGATACGATAAAGGCATGTATAGAGAAGTGAACATAATGGTAATTTAGCTTATATATGATTTCAAAAATTTCAAATTGGTATTTTTCCAAGGGGGCACTTCCTTATTGGTGCTTGTTAATCTTGGACTGCTTGATAATACTAGGTTCGGAGATACTGGTGTATGCTCTGAATAATGGAATGCTTTACACTCTTCAGAATATAAGGCCATTGATTACAGCTTTCAGTCTTTATCTGTTATGTTACATTGTAGGCTTTAGAATATTTCATACCTATTCCGGTATTATCCGATATTCATCGTTTATCGATTTGCAACGTGTAGGACTCTCCATGTTGATCGGTTTGGTGTTAATCATGGGATTGAAATATGGCTTGTATTCCGACAGTTGGATTATGGCAATACGCATGAAGGACATTGGACTTGCTGCCATACTTGCCACTATACTTATGTGTGGAATCAGGGTTACCGTGAAATATTTATACGACTTTTTTTTTCATCAGGAATATGCGAAACCGGTTTTTATATATGGGGTAAAAGCCGGAGGTATAGGGCTGGCGAAAAGTATCAGAAACCAGGATGTCTCAAAATATACTTTGGTGGGTTTTGTATCTGAAGTATCCGATATTCAGGGACGTTACCTGATGGGGGTACGTGTTTATCCCAACAATGAGCATCTGGTGGAAGAAATGAAAAAACGTAAGGCTCATACTTTGCTGGTATCTCCCTTAAAAAACGAGTCGATAAGGAATAATCCATCCATGGTCGAAAGTCTGCTAAAAGAAGGTATAAAAATCTGTATGATACCAACAGTTCAGGAATGGGATGGCAAGAGTGATATAGACCATACACAATTGAAGGAAGTGGATATAGAAGACTTGCTGCCACGTGCCCCAATAGACATTGATCTGGATGCAATCGGAAAGTTGCTTGCCGGCAAAAAGATACTGATAACGGGAGCGGCAGGAAGTATAGGTAGTGAAATTGTCAGACAGATCGCCCGGTTCCGTCCGCAAAAACTTATTTTGATAGACCAGGCAGAAACCCCATTGCATGACATCCGTCTGATGATGGCCAGGCAGTTTACAGACATTGAGGCGGAAACGATAGTGAGTGATATATGTATGAAAGTGCGTATGGAGGAAATCTTCGAAATGTATCGTCCGGAGTATGTATTCCATGCGGCAGCATACAAGCATGTGCCTATGATGGAAAATAATCCGGGAGAGAGTATCCGGAACAATGTGAATGGCACTCGCATCATTGCTGACTTGGCGGTAAAATACAAGACAAAGAAATTTGTCATGGTTTCTACCGACAAGGCTGTGAATCCAACTAACGTAATGGGATGTTCTAAACGTATCTGTGAGATTTATGTACAGAGTTTGGATAAAGCCATCAAGGATGGAAAGGTAGAAGGCATAACACAATTTGTCACTACACGTTTCGGGAATGTGTTGGGAAGCAATGGCTCTGTCATACCATTGTTTAAAGAACAGATCAAGCGTGGAGGACCTGTAACCGTAACACACCCTGATATTATACGTTTCTTCATGCTGATACCCGAGGCTTGCAAGTTGGTGTTGGAAGCCGGAACGATGGGACATGGAGGTGAAATCTTTGTATTCGACATGGGCAAAGCGGTGAAAATTGTGGACCTTGCCAAACGTATGATTCAACTTAGCGGGGCGAAGGATGTGGAGATCAAGTTTACGGGATTGCGTGACGGGGAGAAATTGTACGAGGAAGTGCTGAACGAGAACGAGAATACCCAGCCGACCATCCATCCGAAGATTCAGATCGCCCGGGTCCGTGAATATGACTATGCCGACGCATGCCGGCAAGTGGATGCCTTGGTGCGTGCCAGCGTAGCAGAAGACGACATGCAGATTGTAAGACGCATGAAGGAGATGGTGCCGGAATTTGTAAGCAAACATTCGGTATATGAGATACTGGATAAATAAGTACAGGTGCCGGTGGATATTACCTCTGTGTCTGATGGTGATGGTCACCTTAGTGGGAAAGGCTCAGTCTGCACGGTACACACGTGTGGATATATTCATGGGGGCTGAATTACATTACCGCGATCTTTTTCACAACAAGGTGTATGAGGCGTTGGTGAACCTGACCCCGGGAATAAAATGGTATATGGGAAACCAATGGCAACTGACAGGACAGGCTATAGTTCCTGTTTATAATGACTATGGCGATCGTTATAAAAAGGTTCGCTTGAATATGGCCGTACTCAGTAAGGAATTTGACTGGAGGCAGAAGCATTTCCTGAAGATAAGCGGAGGCCTGTTCGGTATGGAACGTTATGGTCTTGATGTGAAATGGATGTATTCTGTGAACCGTTGGTTGGCATTCGATGCCCAACTCGGATGGACCGGCTTTTGTTCTATGGCTGTGGACTGGGAATGTAGCCGTATGGAACGTGTGAGTGGTTTGGCAGGAGTGCGTGTTTATTTGGAAAAGGTAAATACGGAATTCAGAGCTCGTGGAGGACGGTTCTTATACGAAGATTATGGCGCATTGGGGGAAGTGATGCGTCATTTCAAGCATTGTACTGTAGGGTTGTATGCTCAATATAGTGACAAGGGTAAAGAGAATTTCGGATTTAAGGTAGTGATGATGATACCACCTTATAAGAGGAGCAGTCGGAAAGTACGCTTCCGGCCCGCATCCAATTTCCGCTTTACCTATAATCATGAAGGTGATGCTTACGCATCCAAGATGTATACTACCGATCCAGAAGAGAACGAACGTGAAGGATGGTTTGACAGGGAACGTTTGAATTGGGGTGCTAATCGTATGACTCCTGATTTTGTAGCAAAGGAAGGAGGTAAAAATGAGAAGTAAAGGATTGCGCTCGAATCATTGGTGTCGGATGCTCCTATGGGTATATATACTCATTAAGGCTTCTTCTGTTTCAGCCCAGCAATATACAGGAATGAGCGGTTTGATACATGTCCCTTCGGCTGATATGCGGAAAGAAGGTGAAGCGCGTATTGGTGCTCATTTTCTGAACAGGGAGTTTACTCCTGAGGTTTTGACCTATGATGGCGACAAATATCATACGATGAGCTATTACTTGAGTATTACTCCTTTCCGCTGGGTGGAACTTGGCTATACATGTACCTTGTTAAGGTCTACCAGAATTAAGAACAACGTAGAGGATGTTGACAATCCGGGTCTGAACCGTAAGGATCGATACTTTTCTTTTAAGATACAGCCCATCCGTGAGAAAAAAGGCAAATGGTGGCCGAGTGTGGCTGTCGGTATGAATGACTTATTCTCAATGAGAAAAATAACAGAGCCACCGGTAGATCCGGAAACGGGAAAGCCGAAATCTATCGGGAATAGTTTCTTTTCCAATTATTATGTGTCCGTATCAAAGCATTTTGATCTGGGAGGACACCGTGTCGGACTACATGTAGCCTATCGCGATTGGCAACGTGAAAGAAACTCCTCTTTCGATGGTGTAGTGGGTGGCTTGACTTATCAGCCTTCGTTTCAACGCAATCTTCGCTTTATCGCAGAATACACCGGTAATGATGTGAATGTGGGGGTTGACTGGAAGTTGTGGAAATATTTGCTGATTCAGTCATCTTTGCAAAATGGAAAGTATTTTTCCGGAGGTATATGCTTTTGTATCAATTTGCTTTGAAAACAATCAATAATCAATTTATAATTAATATTTTAAATTAATTTAGTTATGTTTGAATTTGTAAAAAAAAGAGCTTTTATGCTCTTCGTTGTCAGCCTAGCTATGGGCATGGCCGGCTGTAGTGACGATGATCCGGATTATGACAATGTAACCCCACCTCAGGTAGCGGTAGCTGCGAACACATTGACCGGTCTAATTACGGATCTAAGTGGTGAACCTTTGTCAGGAGCTACAGTAACATTAGGGTCTGTAACTGCTTCGAGCAATGAAAGCGGCGTGTACCTGTTTGATGATGTGAAGGCCGGAACTTATGCTATCAAGGCGGAAGCCACGGGCAAACTGAAAAAAGAGGGTGAAATCACGGTAACAGATTCCGGTAAGAGCCAGAATCTGGTTTGGAACGCCAGTCTAGCCACAGATCAAAAAGTGGAAGTGACCGTTTCTTCTACTGAAGAAAGCACAGCCAATGTAGAAACCGAAACATTGAAAGGCAATGACTTGGCTGAGATAAATATAGAGACCAACATACCAGCCGGTGCGATTGAGACCGGAGAGGGAGAAGAAGTTAAAGTGATAATTTCTCCCATTTATGACGGAAACATTGAGAATGCCCGGACAAAAGTTGGAACACGTGCCGGAGAGTCTGTTTTGTTAGTGGGTGCCAGCCTGTCGTGCAACAAAACCGAAGTAACATTGAGCAAACCTGTTGAACTTGGCTTTAATGTAGATGAAGAGGTGGCTCAAAATGTGGAAGCCAAGCAATATAAGAATGGTCAATGGGTAACCATAGCCAGCCGTATAGAAGGGAACAAGGTGGTAATAGATGCCGACGAATTTACAGCCTATGGGTTGTTCCTCGGTGTTTCATTCTCAGTATCTGACGGAGGTGAAGCTATTTCATTTGAACAAAATGAATGGAATAACTTGTACGGTGCTAAAGATATACAAGTAGGCAGTGTAGGTTATACCTATAAAACCGGAACAGAAATCACAACGAAGGGAACCAGCGTATTGACAGCCTTGCTGGTTGAAAAGCTGGCACAAGAGTTTGGAGCAACGGTATCTACTGTAGAAGGCAATTATCCGTTGAACGTAACTCTACCGGTAGGAACAGCATTGACAGTCAGTGGTACACAGAGCAAACAGGGAGTATCTGCCAGTGCAATGGGCAAGACCGTCAGTGGAACACATTATGGAACTGTTACGGTGGTAGCATCTACTTATAACCGTCAGCATAACGGAGGAACAAACGGTTAATTGATACATAATATGTTGTAAAGCAGTGGCTCGAGCAAAAGCTTGTAGTCACCGCCTTGCAGCATTAACTTCAACATTCTTCAATGACAGTGCAACAGTCATATGAAAAATTTTTAAAAATCAAGCCACTGGCGAAAGCCATCCGAAACGGAAGTAGTCCGGAGGAAACCTTGCAAACTTTGTACACACCTGTTATACGCCAAGTGAAAAAGCAACTGATATATTGTTGATGGAATAAGAGGGTTGTACGGCTCTTACCGGATTGTCCTCAAAAATAGTCGGTGAATTTACAGAAAAGATTAAGCACGGATACGGCAGGTTATCCGGCATTAATGCGAAGATTAGATGAAACTTCCAGAGCATTTTTTTTGCAAAACAACTGACATAACAAAGATAAAGACATCATGTCTCTCCCATTAGCGACTTACTATCGCCGTCTCCATTACGAAGTCATGGAATCTGACGGGGTCTTGTGGCTCGGATTCAAACCGGGGATGGTGCACGCTATCGTCAAGGAAGTTTGGAATGAGCAGCCACTGAACCAGACAGATGCCGAACGCTATTATGCCGAGTTTTCCTCTCTAAGCCGAGGGCGAGGCAATCCTTATTTCCGTATTGTGGCGCATGGTGGATTCCAGCCGGAAGCACTCGCCTTTGAACTGCACGGACTAGCAGTTTCGGATGAGAGCTACATACGAAGCCTTTCCGGCAGAAAACATATCGAGCTTTACCCACACAATGAAGCAGCCTACCGAGCGATCCGTAAAGGCTTTGAACGACATCGCATCGGTGCCGTAGTACAGGCAACCGGGACAGGGAAGTCGTATCTGTTAGCCCGCTATATTGTAGATCATGCGGCGGAAAAAATCTTGGTGTTTGCTCCAAATGTGACAATTCTGGACGAGATCCAAAAGGTCGTAGGATTTCAATCTCCCAATATCCGCTATCAGACCTTCCAGTCACTGATTTATCACCGGGGATCTTGCGAATTGCTGAAAGCCGGTCATATCCTGATCGACGAGTTTCACCATTTCGGAGCGGAGATCTGGGGCGGTGCCTTGCGACAGGTGATAGATTCCAACCCGTCAGCCCGTGTGCTGGGTACATCAGCCACCCCTGTCCGACCGGAAGGGATGGTTGATACGGTCGATCTCTATTTTGAAGGGAACCTCTTTTATGAACTCACCTTGCCGCAGGCGTGGTATTACCATATTCTGCCGGTTCCGAAGCTGGTGCAAAGTGCCTTCGGATTGGATAATGAATTGGACCGGATCCAAAGAAATTTGGATCGAAGTGGTTGTTCAGCCCGCCGGAGAGAGCGCATCCAAAAGAAACTGGACCTGGCACGGGTCGATTTCAAAGGTGCTTTGGGCGCGCCGTCGGTGATCCGGAAGTTCCTGCCTGAAAGCGTACGCAAGCTGCTGGTCTTCTGTCGTGACCTGGCCGATCTCAGACAGATGGTGCCGGAAGTGTGTGACTGGCTCACGCAGGCAGGCCGATCGATTACGCCATTTGAAATCCATCATGCGCAAAGCGAGCAGGAGAACCGGCGGCTGTTGGCCGCTTTCCGAGAAGAGTCGGATCGGTTACACGTACTCTTTTCCGTCAATATGCTGATCGAAGGATTGCATGTCGAGGGAGTGGATGCCGTCTTGTTCCTGCGGCGTACCGAATCTTACATTGTCACCCTGCAACAGCTGGGGCGCTGTCTGGATGCCGGAAGCGGGAAACAGCCGGTCGTCTTGGATTTCGTGAATAACCTGTCGGGTAAATCGGTCTACGACGTGATGGCGTGCCACTGGGAGCGGCTCTCTTATCTTCCATCGCCCCACGGATTTGAAGAAACAACCTCGTTCCTCGCCACCGGCTATTTGTCGGATATCCGGCTCCGCATCGAAGAGATCCTGGCCGAGCTGGAACCGTGGCAGATTATGTACGAGCGGCTGGTCGAGTTCCATCGGGAAGAGAACGACTGGCCTTCGGTGACGGAAGGGAAACTGGGGCTTTGGTGCAACACACAACGCATTGCCTGCAAACGAGGCCGTCTTGCCAAGGAACGGTACGACCAGCTTGATGCGATCGGTTTTGAGTGGAATCAGCTCGACTCCAAATGGATGAGGGAATACCATGCGTTGAAAGTCTTTTTTGATACCTGCGGACGCTGGTCTAAACGGGAAGACGGTCCGCTTGCGACCTGGTGCTATACCCAGCGAGAAAGGCGGAAGAACGGACGTTTGAGCAAAGAGCGGATCCGGGCTTTGGATAAGATCAGTTTTATCTGGACCCAGGACCTCCAAGGGGAATGGATGAAGAACTACGAGGAACTGAAATCTTTTGTCGGAACATTTTACCGTTTTCCTAAATCGACGGAAGGGAACTTGGGCGGATGGTGTCATACACAGCGAAAAATGCGCAAATTGGGGAAGTTATCCTATGATCGCCGGATTCTGTTGGATAAAATAGGATTTGTTTGGTCAGCGGAACAGATCTGGCAAGGTAACTTCGAACAATTGTGCCTGTTTCATAACCGACAAGGACGATGGCCGGGATGCCGTGAAGGAGCATTGGGACGCTGGTGTACCATTCAAAGACGGGATTACCGCAAGGGAAACATGTCAGACGAGCGAAAAGCACAATTGGAAAGAATCGGTTTCCCTCTTGCCTGATATGGAATGTATTCGATTCTATCCGTTATGAGAGTTGTCTATTTAATTATAATCAACATTGAAACGGTGTCTGTCATTACCCGGACTTGGAACCGCCAGCATACGGGTGGAACCAACTGATAAAACCGGAATAAGACCAGTCTCATAAAGTAAATCGTTATTGATTCATCCCAATATGGAAGCCCTTGTCTGAATCCGGTTATCGGAGAAGACAGGGGCTTCTTCTATATTTTATAAATGAATTATAGACAACTATTACACCGGCTTGACGAATCCGTTACAAATCCTTGGTGGTTTAAAATGAGTGTTTACGTAAAATGAAAATATTTATGGTAGCAAGAAAAGCTTCATTGCAGCATAAGGTTCTTTTAGGGTATATGATATTGATCATGGCTGTTTGCGGCATGGTTTCCATCTTGTTATACGAACGGAGCCGCATGCGTGAGATAAAAACGGAAACATCGGAGATACGCAGGATACGCCATGACATCAGTACGGCGCATCGCTATATCACGGAGCTTGCCACCTATGGAGAGTCCGTCATTGTCTGGGAGGATACCGATTTTCGTGAGTATCGCAGAAAACGCTTGCAAACGGACAGCTTGTTACAAATATTGAAAGTGAGTTGTGGCACGTTCGTCCTGCCAAAGCAGATAGACTCCCTATGTCATTTATTGGAAGCAAAGGAGATACATCTACTCCGCATTATGGAGACCATTACCAGACAGGGGGAAGCGGACAGCCTGCTCGCAAATCGTCTGCCTATTGTTATCAGGGAAGCGGTTCGTACCCGGACAGTCACCCAAAAGAAAAAAGGGATTGCCGGTTGGTTCGGAGGGAAAAGGAGCGTACAGGTCTTCGAGCCATCGAAAGGACTGCAAGATTTGAATGAGAAGCTGATCGCCATGCAAGAGGAACGTGAATGCCGGATAGACATGTATACCGACAGTCTGCGCATACAGAATAAGGCCTTGAACCGGAAGTTGCAAATACTCATTACCCATCTTGACGGGCAAGCGCAGGCGGCGTTCATCAGTCGTGAGGAAAAAATCACGGAAGCCGGAGATTTTTCTTTCAAACTGTTTGTCTTGGTAATCGTCTCTGCTTCCTCCTTGCTATTCATCTCTTTCCTGATCATACGGCATGACATCAGGAAAGAAAGGGAAGGGCGGGCACAGCTCCAAAGGATAAACCGTGAGAACGAGGAACTGCTCGGTATGCGTAAACAGATCATCCTGACCATCTCGCACGATATACGAGGACCATTGGGTAATATCAACAACTGCGTGGAACTGGCCTCGGAAACCCGTGAAAAGAAAAAACGGGAAGGCTATCTGGAGAACATCCGCCATTCCTGCCGCCATATACTGAATCTGGTGAACAACCTGATGGATGTTTATAAGATCAATGAGACCAAGGATACCCGTAACGAAGTTCCTTTCCGTCTAAACAACTTGCTTGACAACATATCGAAGGAATATGCCCGCAAAGCGGGTGGCCGGGCTTTGCTGTTCGAGCACCGGCATAAGAATGTCGGCGATATTACAGTGAGAGGAGACGCAGACAAACTGGAACAAATATTGGACAATCTGCTGACAAACGCCATCAAGTTCACCCTGTCGGGTACGATCCGTTTCCATACCGAGTATATGGCGGGAAGATTATATGTAGAGGTCGGTGATACCGGTATCGGCATGGACGAGGAGACATTGGAACGTGTCTTCCGTCCGTTCGAGCGTGCGGCGCAGGAGATAAACTCGGAAGGTTTCGGTCTTGGGCTTTTTATCACGAAAGCTCTTGTAAAGGTACTGGACGGAAGCATTGAAGTAGAGAGCCGACCAGGTAAAGGTACAACATTCCGCCTGTCGTTTCCCCTTTCGGAAACGACAGAAGAACCGGAAACAGAGGAGCTTCCGGTACAATCTGCGACGATACTTCCCAAACATGTACTGGTAGTGGATGATGACAGCATCCTTCTGAAAATAACGGAAGACATGCTCGGGCGCAACGGGGTGGAATGCACGACCTGCCAAAATGCAAAAGAAGCCATTCTAGCACTCGACAGCTTGGATTATGATTTGGTATTGACAGATATACAGATGCCCGTGACCGATGGCTTCGGCTTGTTGAGATTACTGCGTAACTCGGATATCGGGAATTCCCGTACCGTTCCGGTCGCTGTCATGACGGCACGGGGGGACGGGGACTCGGGCGTGTATATGAAGTCCGGTTTTTGCGGTTGCATACACAAACCTTTCTCTTCAAAAGGACTGCTGGCCTTTATCTCCTCCGTTACGGAGGGCAGAAGTACAGGTATGTCTCTGTTCGACTATTCCCGTCTGATGGAAAGTACAGACGACCATCGTCATATGTTCGGTCTTGTCGCAAAAGAGTCGGAAAAAGATATTGCCGAACTGGAGGAGGCTTTGAGAAAAACCGACCGGGAAGCCATGCGGAGGATCGCACATCGGATGGCTCCGGTCTGGGAGTTGTTAGGGGCCAACGATGTGCTGTCCGGTTATCGGAAGCTCCTGCATGACAGGACCTCGAGCAACGAGACGGTCAGAGAGTACACGATGAAAATTATGAAACAGATACGGTTACTGATAGACGAAGTAAATAATGAATTAAGAAAGAAAAATGACGGGGATGAAAAAGACTTTATTGATCGTAGAGGACAACCTGATTCTTTGCGATATTCTTGAGAGATGGCTACAGAAAGCAGGTTACAGGGTATTGACGGCCATAGATGAGCCTTCGGCACGCCGGAAAATCAAGGGGAATAACGTGGCGCTGGTACTGACAGATGTCCGCCTTCCCGAAGGGGATGGCATCAGCTTACTGGAATGGAGCATCTCCCAAGGATTACATATCCCTTTTGTGGTGATGACCGAACATGCCTCCATTGCAGATGCGGTGCGTGCCGTCAAATTGGGCGCAAAGGACTACTTGCCCAAGCCTGTCCACGAGAATCAACTGATGGCACTGTTACGGGGATTGATCGGCCTGCCAGTTTCCGTTCCCCCGAAGAAATCATTAATGAAAAGGCTTAGCGGGGCGGTCCGGGAGACCGAACGGATAGCTTGTCGTGTGGCCCCTTTGAATTGTTCCGTCATGATCCTTGGACCGAACGGTAGCGGAAAAGAATCTGTCGCACAGCTGATCCAACAGCATAGCGGACGTAAGGACAAGCCTTTTGTGGCGGTGAATTGTGGTTGTATCCGGGGGGAACTTGCCGCATCAGAGTTCTTCGGCCACGTGCAGGGGGCGTTTACCGATGCGAAAAAGGATACTGCCGGCTATTTTGAGACGGCCAAGGGCGGTACGCTTTTCCTTGACGAGATCGGAAACATGCCTCTTGAAATGCAGACACTGCTGCTCAGGGTATTGCAGGAAAGAGTGTATTGCCCAGTGGGCAGCCGCAAAGAACTTGAAGCCGATGTACGGATATTGTCGGCCACCAACGAAGATATGGAGCGTGCCATACGGGAGGGACGTTTCCGGGAGGATCTGTACTACCGTCTCGCCGAGTTTGAAATACGCCAGCCCTCTCTCTCCGAATGCCCGGAAGATATATTGCCACTGGCTGACTTCTTTCGTGAGCAATATTCAGAAGAAATACGTGTGGAGACCTCCGGTTTTACCGAACAAGCCAAAATCTCCATGCTTTCCTACCCATGGCCGGGCAATGTGCGTGAACTTGACAACCGGATAAGACGTGCTGTCCTGTTGGCGGCATCTCCATTGTTAACCCATAAAGATCTGAATCTTAATGCGACCATTTGTAGGACAGGCGAAAAATGTAAAAAAGGCTTAATGGAAGAAGCAGAAGAGAAAGAACTAATAAGGAAGATTCTGGAAGAATGTGGAGGTAAGATCAGTCGTGCAGCAAAAATGTTGGGGATGAGCCGTCCGACTCTATACAAAAAAATGGAAAGGTATGGGTTGAGATAGCATCTTCATCCGTTTCGTTTATACATAAGCCGACAGATTCCGTTGGAGAAAGTTTTGCTGCCAAGAAGTTTCCAGCGGGCAGACCGGAATTCTCCCGTCAAGGGGATTCCGCCACCATAAGAAAGGGGCAGCAGATAAAGTACTGCCTCATCCACCAGATTATACCGAAAAAGTCCATCGGCATATTCCGCACTTCCTCCATCTCCCACTCCTGCCAGATAAATACAATCCTTGTCGTGCTTTTCCTTTACATCCAGCAAGTCCATCAAACCGTAATGGGGGTAGATATGGAATGTGGCCTGTCGCTGCCAGCATGGGAAACCATACCGTTTGTTTTCCCTCACCCATCGCATAAGCATCTCGTCTTCATGCGGAAGGAACCCGTCCAGAGTGAGTGCCATGATAACTTGAATTTTTGCCATACCTCTTATTAAAAAAAGCATGAAACCCATGCTTATTTCGAACAGAGGCTCTGACAAAGCCCAACACAGAAACCCGCATGGGCTCATGCTATAAGGTATAGCATAAGCCTCACGCAATAGCCTCTGTGTTTTTGAATTTGTCAGATTCCTGTTCGAGACGTCTTGCGACTTATGTATAATAATGGTGGTCCCAATTGTCGAGACCGGCCTTATTTCTCTATTTCAAGTTTCAAATATACGGTATCTTTTTCAATAATCCGATCAGTCGGGGTATAATTTCTTCAATTCCCCCTCCACTTGTCATGATTTGTCGGGTTTCTCTCCTTTTTCATTTTCCAGACCCAGTCGTTTACGGAGTTCAGGGTCATTTTTGATGCGACGCATCTCCTCATTGATAATAGCCTGCGCATCCGCCTTGATTTGGTCATAATTGCGTTGTATCTGTTGCATCATGATGTCGTTACCGTTCCTGTCCTTGAAGTCGTTGATGACCGGAATTTTCTGATAAGCCTTTTCTTCCGCGCTGATCTTGGTATGGTCTACGACAATTTCGGCATGAAATATTTTCTGCTCTATCCTCTCATCAAAATTATCCGCCACTGCCCCGACAAACGTGCCTTGTGAGAGGTTGGCGATCTTTGATGCGGGAATGAGCGAATCTAGCTGTGTGTTGATAGAGGTGGATACGTCCTGACGGTTGATGGATACGGATTGACGTTGCTGAAGCACCTTGCCGAAGCGCTCTGAAAGCGTTTTTGCGGTTTCTCCGATCACCTGTCCGCTGAAAATATTCCCCACCGTGTTCTGGATGACCTTGGATTCTTTTTCTCCGTAGTCACGTGTCAATTGACTGAAATCCTGAAAACCCAGAAGCACGCCCACCTTGTTGCTTCTCGCCGTCGCGATCAAGTTGTCAAGCCCACGGAAATAGATGGTGGGAAGCTCGTCGATGATAACGGCGCATTTAAGCTGTTTTTTCTTGTTGATAAGCTTGACGATACGGGAATTATATAATCCGAGTGCTGCCGAATAAATGTTCTGCCTGTCCGGATTGTTGCCCACGCAGAGCAGTTTGGGATCTTTCGGATTGTTGATATCCAATGAAAAATCATTACCGGTCATCACCCAGTAGAGTTGTGGGGAGATCATGCGCGTAAGGGGTATTTTAGCCGAGGCTATCTGGCCTTGGAGCTGGTCCTGGGCATTTCCCTTCCATGCGTCCATGAAGGGAGAAAGGTAGTTTTCCAGCTCCGGATAAGAGGTCAGGATGGTGAACAGGTCTGAGTAGGGTTTGTTGAGCAGTTCCACCGCATGGGGAAACGTACAGTAAATACCATTTTTGTAAATCTTTAAATACCAGATTATTGCCGCAAGCAGAATGATAGGAGACTCCACGAAGAAGTCCCCCTGTTTTTCGATCCAGGTGCGATTGAGGTTGAGCATTATCGTATAGCTCGCCTCGTACGCATCGGAAATGTCCGTCATGAATTTCGGATTGATGGGATTGCACCGGTGAGACCTGCGCGGATCGTCAAAATTGATGACATAGAACCGGGGCTTGACCTTGTATTTGTCCATATTTTTCAACAAAGAATTATAGGCGATGGTGGACAGGTCATCAAACTTGTAATCGTAGATGTAAATCGCAAAGCCTTTGGCTATAAGCTGGCGGATGTAACTGTTGACTATCGCATAGGATTTGCCGCTGCCCGGTGTCCCGATAACCATGCAGGCACGGAAAATATTGACAATATTGACAAATCCGTTATTCCAGCGTTTTTTATAATAGAATCTCGTCGGGAGGTTTACCGAATATTCATTCTCCATCAGTCGGGTTTCCTGCATGAAACTCTCATTTTCCATATTGAACACATCTTCCATGAGGTTGTGCCTGTAAAGGCGGCTCATCCATAACCCCGACATCAACAGGGCGAGATAGCCTGCCGTAAGAGTAAAAATATAGAATGCGGTATTTGCCGCGTGCGGTAATGGCAGTTCAAGAAGCCACCAGTTCAGAAAAAACAATGCGCATCCTGCCACCAATGCCGCATAAATTTTAGGCCAGGTTATCTTTTCACCTTTGACCCCATGCGTACCCAGACAGGAAACGGCCAACAGGAGCACTGCCAACAGTTTGCTCCAGAGAATACAGTTGAAAATTCCGGTCGTGTTGTTGAAGTTTACCAGAATCCGGTCTATTACCTCAAGGTTCAGGCGCCATGCGGTGATACTTGGATAGCAGTACACATAGACGTGTACCACCAAAAGAAAAATACTCACGGCCCTGCCGAATTCCATTATCTTAGCGAGAGCCCTCAAATCATCTTCCTGCTGCATAAGAATTGTATATAAATGGGTTGATACTTGTTTTGTCTAAATGCCACGCTTGCGTCCGATCTTCTTTTTTTTCTTCATGCGGCGTGCAAAGGCTTCCTCCTCGTAATCCCGCGGATTGGTTTCCATAGAAAGAATGCCTGCCGCCAGTTCGAGCGTGCTAGAGGATTCGTGACGGTGATGCTGCCAAAGTTCTGTAGCGGAATGTCCGCCCCGTTCCTTTTCGGGTATGTTTTCCAACCATTTGAAATAGTCGTTGAACACATTGGCAGAAAACACCTTGCCCATGCGTGAGCCGTTGAACACCTCCCGATGGTTGTGATCAATAAAGGTGACACCATAGATACGTCCCCGCTCATTCTTGCGGAAAACCACATCAATACGCCTTTGCCCGAGCAGTTCCACAAACCGTTTCTGTGAATCCGCCTGCCGCAAGGCACGAACGATGTCTGCCTGTATGGAGGGGGCCCATTTCCCGTCTTTGAGAGCTTTCAGATTCATCAGCATCCGCTTTTCCAACTGTTCATTTCCGAAGCGTTTCCCAAATCGGGAACTTTTGAACGGTGGGCTGACCACCTTGCCGGTATCATCCGTGACCGAATAGACAATACCGGTATATGGTGTACCGTTGTATTCTCCCCTGACCTGTTTCGCCTCGATGTTGAGCGTGGAAAGCAGCGCGTTGTATTCCCCGAAGGTTTGGAAACGGTAGCTTTCCAATACGGCTTTAAGGGTATTGCCTACCTGATGGCGGACATCTCCCAAGGAGGCGTCCACCTTTCTTAGTTCCGCTTTTGGATTCCGCTTTTCCGCATCCGCTCCGTTTCGCAGACCGAAATCCGCTTCCAGCTCCCGACAGGCGGTCATGGAACGCCGATGCTCGTAGGCATCGCTGATCTTTTTCCCCTGTTCATCCACACAGACACTGACGATATGGATATGGGTATTGTGTGTATCGGCATGTTTGTAGGTGATGTAAGGCTGATTCCCATACCCCATCTTCTGCATATAACGTTCCGCCAGTTCTGCCAGCCGCCCGTCGGTCAGCCGGTCTTCCGGTGCTGGGGAAAGGGAAATGTGCAGGACGGGCTTCTCCGTATTGCGGTTTGCCAGCAGGTAATTCTCAAAAGAGAGCAATGCCAAGCGCATGTCCTCGCTCGGCAATCCGAGCCGGTCGGAAATCATGCGGTTACCGGAAAGAATCTCAGCCGTTCCGGCTGCTACCTTCTCATAGTTATAAGCAAGCGCTCCGTAAAGACTCATGCCATGGCTTATTTTTGCAACCATTTCCGCTCGTATTCCTGGGTTAGTGCCATGACCTTTTTGCAGATGAGCATCAGCTCAAGACTCAATCTTTCCAACTTATAGAGCAATGCCCTCGCCCGTTTCTCCCCGAAATTGTTCTTTAAGGCACGTACCACCTGGTTGTAGTTGTTGCCGACAGCCTGGAACTGTTTGTGGAATTCTGTCAGCCTGATGTAATAGTCCATCGTCGCCTTGTCTATTTTCACGACCTTTATCTGTCCCGAGAAGATGGATTTCTTGATGAACAGCGTGAGGTTGCCGGCTCCTGAATCCGCCAGCAACTTTTCAAATCTTGTGTTCTCCTTGGCGTTCAGGCGGAAACTGTACTTGTGGTCCGCCGGATCATTTTTAGGCTTTCTGCCCGTCCTTGTCCCTGTTGTTTTCTCCATACACATGAGATTTTTGGTTTGTACTTTTTTCTCTTCCAGAATCCGCGACTTTGGAGCGGATTCCCCCGCCCCGGGGGGGCGGGCAAGTTGGTCCTTGTCCGACAAAAGACTTTTTGTCGGACAAGGACACAACTTGCTCTGTTCGTTTGAACAGAGAATCCTCCTATGGTCGGATTGCAGCGCGACGCTTGCGGCGTGCCGTGGTCCGTGAACTCCTTCTTCCTTCATTGCGTGATTCTGACTTTGCAAAAATAGAGGGATGCAACAAGCTGTAAAACAGACCCCAGTATGACATTTGATGACATCTGACGACATCTGATGTCAGAGCTAGGCAATATTGGCGGAAGTCTTGGAAATAGCCATTACTTTTGGATTGTGACAGGGAAACTATCTTCCGATGTGCTGATAAAATATACCCGTGTTACCGGCAGGTCATCCTCTGTCCACGGCATGTTTTTAAAATATTATGTTATTGTGTCAAGAGAAAAAAACGGAATGATAACCATGAAAAGAGAAAATACAATGATACGGCCATTTGGCGACAATATGCCGGGAGGGTACAGGCATGACAGCCTGTACCTATATGACAATCTTCCGTTTTTCAAGTATGACGGTAATATTGTGCCATCATCCGGTAGGGAGACAAGCCCCTCATATCTTATGAGGATGTTATTCTGTAGTGATAACAAGGCCGGAATATGCCATCCGTACCGTGCCATGTCCCATGAACCCGACAAGCCGTTGAAAAGAAGAAACAGCGAGAACATTAAAACGATTATTAACCCACAATTCGAAAGCTTATGAGCAAACGATGCACATTCATCGCCTTGAGCAACCAGAAGGGCGGTGTGGGCAAGTCCACCATGACGGTGCTGCTTGCCAGTTATTTCCACTATGTGAAGGGAAAGAATGTCGCGGTTATAGATTGCGACTATCCCCAGTTCAGCATCCAGGCGCTACGTTCCCGTGACATGAAAAACGTCGAGAGAAGCGAGTTCCTCCAACAGTTGTTGTGCAGGCAGTATGAACGGACGGGGAAGAAAGCCTATCCGGTCCTTACCTCCGGGCCCGGCAAGGTACTGGAAACAGCAGACCGGTTGTCGGGGAACAGTGATATCCTTTTCTTTGATTTGCCCGGAACGGTGAATACTCCGGGAATCCTTGAGGCCATCATCAACATGGACTATGTGTTTACGCCAGTCGTGCAGGACCGGATGGTCATGCAGAGCAGCCTGTCTTTCGTGGCGACGCTCCGGGATTTCATCCGGCAATATCCTGAAGCACCGTTAAAAGAGATCCTACTGTTCTGGAACAAGATTGACGGACGTGTCTCCAGAGAGGTTTACCGTCACTATAACGAGATTTTTGAGAAGATCGGTCTGAAGACGCTCTCGACGGTCATGCCGGACATGGAACGTTATAACAAAGAGACCTCCTCCGGCGGGCAGACATTTTTCAGAAGCACCTACTTTCCACCTTCGGAAAAGTTGTTGAAAGGGAGCAATATGGATGTACTGGCCGGGGAGATCGAACGGATTATCCATCTTAAATCCGACAAGACATGAAAAAAAGGGGCATATTCAATGTCAATGAGGAACGGTTGAAAGAGTTCATGGCCAACGGTACGGATGCCGAGGGCACTCCTAAGACTCCTTTTGCGGAAGAAAAGACCACAAGGGAAACCGATATTTTCCCGTCCGTACGGGAAGATGCGGACAAACCGCTTCCTGTTTCCTGCGAACCGGCCGGAAGCGGAACCTCACTTCCGGAGAAGATACAAGAGTACCGAAAAAATTTTCTCAACCGTAAGATTGCTGTCCATCGAAAGCAGACTTATATCTGTTATGACACCTACCGTAGGCTTGCACGGATTCTGCCGTTGCTCAGTGACGGCATGACTGTTCCCGCTTTTCTGGACAACGTGCTTGACCATCATTTGGAAGTGTATGAAAAAGAACTGGATGAAATGGTTCGCTTGAGTACCCAAAATTCGCATTAGATTATGGAACATCTGTTTATTTATCCAGTCCTGCTGTTTGTAACATATTTGCTGTACAAGGTTCTCAAAATGAAAGCAGGCAGGAACTGGTTGAGGAAAGGCGGGGCTCTCCCCCCGATGCAAACGGATATGAGGAAGTCAGTCCGTGATACGACTTATATGGAAACCGTATTTCCGGCAGAATTCAAAGAACACCCTGACGATGCGGATTTCTTTCCTGATTTCGCAAAGATGGATATTCCGGAAAATTTAGGGGAGATCCTGATTGAAGCCTTGTCCAATAACGGGATTCCGGAACCGGACGCTATCGAGACTTCTGTAGAGGAAACGACCGGTCTGCAAGCCGGTCCGGTTTTGAAACAATTCAAGCAAGAAGAAGATATGGAAAACAAAGATTTATTGAAAGGCATGGAAAATGCGAGTGTTTACAGAGAAATGTTCCTGACCCGGAAAATGACCGGAGCCAGGAGACAAACCTATATTGATGAATCCTTGTATGAGACATTGACCGGGATTCTTCCTGTCATTGCGCCGGGAATATCTGTACCCACGTTCGTGAACAATGTGTTGGCGGAGCATATGGAGAAGTACCGGGATATCATTGATGAGACGTGTCATCGAAAATTTAAAGAAATGATGGTATGGAAGGACTCGTCTATCTGTCGGTGAGGGTCGGCTGTGCTGCTTACCTGTTATATAAGGTATGGGGACAAAAGAAAAAAGTACATGAGCTGTGTGACCTGCTGTACACGCCGGTGAAAAAAGAGCAAATGATATCGATGTCACCGGAGCCGGCGGATGAGAAAGAAGTGATAGGGAAGACACGCTTTGTCTATCTTGACGAGAACGCCGGGAAGACGGCGGCCCCCTATATGAGCCAGCCGCTGGAACAGGGGACGGACTATATCGGTGAGGATGAGGAAATCCGGGAAGAGGATGTGGAATGTCTGCTTCCGCTGGAGGAGATGGAACTCCTTCGAAAGGAGCAGGAAGAACTGGACAACGCATTACCGGAAACGGAAGTGATTACGCAGGCGGTTACACTGGAGGAGTTCAGCCTTGTCGGGGATGTGCTGATGAGGGTGAACGGGGCGGACCAGGATGCGGACAAAAGGAGCAGTGCCGCACGGACGCTGTTCGCTATCCGCAATACCAGTCTGTTCGATCTTTTCATTTCCCAGGTAGGGAATGAGGAAGCCGTGAATAAACTGCTGGAAGAGAACCTGGATGAAGATGGAAACCCGCGACCTTTGAAAAAAGAAGGGAAAAGGAACAATGGCGGAGTTGACTGGCGAGAGTTGGTGTAAGAGAGAACACTTCCGGGGAATGGGATTCCGCCTGCGAACATAGGCGGAATTCTATATTTTACAGAAAGGCGGCTTCCATTTATATGTCGTTCGGCATGTGGCTTTATTTCGGAAGAGATTTATTCTATAAAAAAGAGAAACTATTATTTTTATTTTGAGCATTTGCTCATTATATTTGCAAGCAAAAACAATATATATAATGTCACCACGTCCCAAGAACATCCGTAAAGTTAATGACATGCCCGTTACCGCAGGATTCAAGCCGATAGGTCTGAACGGTTGTTGTAAGAATACCATATTCTTGCATTTTGAAGAGTATGAGGCGATACGGTTATGCGATTATGAAATGAAAACCCAACAGGAAGCGTCTGTTTCAATGGGAGTATCACGTCCGACACTAAGTCGGATATATGTCAGCGCAAGGCGAAAGATTGCCAAGGCATTGGTTCGTGGTGTTACCATAATGATAGAAGGCGGAGCAGCGTACACTGACAGTGAATGGTTCCGTTGCGGAGCATGCGGTTTCTTATTCAACAATATCAATCCCACGCTTAAAATCCGCAAGATGGAATGTCCGGTATGCCACTCCGATGACTTAAGCGCAAGTAATATTAACATTAATAAAAATGAGATTATGATGAAAATTGCTATTCCGACCAGAGACAATGTAGTCGATAACCATTTCGGTCATTGTGAGTATTACACAATCCTGACAGTAGGACAAGACAACCAGATTCTAAGTAGCGAGACTATTCCTTCTCCGCAAGGATGCGGATGTAAATCCAATATCGCAGGAGAATTGGAAAACATGGGAGTCAGCGTTATGCTGGCAGGAAATATGGGGCAAGGTGCCTTGAATGTACTTACGTCCCACCATATCAAAGTCATAAGAGGCTGTTCGGGTAATCTATTGGAAGTTGCCGCTGATTATTTAAGCGGGAAACTTACAGATTCGGGAGTGGGCTGTTCATCCCATGAACATCATCATGAATGTCATGGACATAGCCATAAAGAATGATGTCCGGAAAGAATAAGATGCCGCTTAATATTATCATAGACTTTGTCATGCTGATGGCAATGGCTTTGGTAAGTATAAGTGGCTTCATATTGGAAATAGTAATTCCTTCCCGCCATGCTGTAAGATTCCAAGACGCTACCCCATGGTGTTCACATTTGCTGGGCTTGGGAAGGCATGATTGGGGTAATATTCATTTGTGGGCGGGAGTTGTATTGGTCACTCTGCTTGCCATTCATATCTTGTTACACATAAAGATGGTATCGGCTTTTGTTACAAAGAAATGCCCGAACCATACACTACGGATATTGCTTTATGTTTTGTTATTGATGCTGTTAATGATGACAATAATGCCTTGGCTTTATTTATGTTATTAATTTAGAACAAGCCAACTTGTTACTTTATGTGGTAGAATAGGTTGGCTTGTTTATTTATGAATATCCGATATGGTAGAACATTGGAATTTAGATTCAAGATCCTCCTCGAATTTCATACCAAGTTATTGAAGGCAATGGCAGTATACGACATTATTCCTTATATTCAGGCAGTTACGATTCCTTTCAATCCGCAATCTCAAACCGCACAAGCATAGAGTATTTCTTTTTAATTGTACGGAAACTATCAAATGAAACGACATTGGAGGACAGCACGTTACTCTGTGAGAAAGGAAGGCTGCTACCTGCTTCGTCTTCTACAATACGTATTACCGGTCCCAATTTTTTACCCAATGCCTCCACCAGATAGGACGCTTTCCTCTGCGCCGCTTTCAAGGCCGCGATTTTTCCTTTTTGATGGTAGGACAACATGTCCTTGTTTTCCAGTTCACCGATGCGCATGGTATGGATACCTTTGGTATCCATACGTTTGAGGATTTCATCAATCTGTTTGAAATCCAGTAACGTAATATCGAAGGTCTTGGCCACCAGAAAGTCCTGCCCTTGCTTACGCCAATAATCACCGATCTCCTGCGTACGGACGGCATTCGGAGAGATACCCGCGTCATGCAGCACTTCCCGCAGTCCCTGTTCGATCCGGTCCAAAGAGATCTTTGTACGATATTCCTCCGGTTTGGACCTGCCATCAAACTCCTCCTCGAAGTATTCACGGATTTCGATAATGTAGTGAATCCTGTCCGGCACGATCTCAATCTCGGATGTCCCGGTCACTTCAATGTAGCGTCCGTCTGCCTGCGCCTGCACCTGTGACAGGCCGGCTAGCGGCAGGAGCATTGCCAATAATAATAGTCTTGTTATCATAAGCGGTTGTATTTATTTTACTTCAAATTCCGTATCCATATAAATTTCGAGTTGCAGTCCTATTCGGTATTTTCCTGAAAGTAACCTGCCTGCTTGGAATCGTTTCTTGTCGTTTCTGTCTGTTATCCGGTTGACATCCCATGAGACAGGAATGGTAAACAGTATCGCTTCTCCACCTTTCAAACGGGCACGGCTTTTCATATAATTCGCTTCTCCTATCCAACCGGAACGGGCAAAGGGATGTACCATATATCGCTCGTCTGTACTTATACTAGGGAAAAAGACCGGTTGTACCTCCAGGTTTGTATGGTTTTCAAATAAAATACGTATGGAATCATTATTGGATGGTAATACCTTGAAAGCAAAGGCACCGTCCATTTCCGTCTCCTTTATGGAAACAATACTTTTACCTGTCAGATTGCAATAGGTATGGATGTTGGCAAACACATAAAAATTAGCCTGGTACCTGTTGGGCTTTAACGGATATTTAAACTCGGACATACGGATATGTTCGGGTAGCGTATCGCCTTTGGATAAATCTCTTCCTCCAATGGCGAATACAAGATTGTCTATAAAGGGGAAACCGAGCCATTTGCCATTTACCATCTGTTTGAGATTATGATATTCAAGCTCGGCTGTAGGGCCATCCATATTGATTATATCAAGCACAATCTCTTTTGTCCGAGGAGAATATACTGGTTGTCGTGTCCTGATTTTGTAGGCGTCCGCATGGGTGATGGTGACAGCGGGAAGCCTTTGTATGCGGATGCGGCTCTCATACTTTTCTATTTCCGACAGTGACAGCGGAAAATCGATATCCTGCGCTTGCAATTTGGGTAACAAGCAGAATAAATAAACTGATAACAAGTACGCTATTTTTTTCATACGTTTTGACTTTAAGGTTGTACAAACTTACATCTTCTGTTTATATATCTCCATTCTTCACTATCCCAATAATGTTTTTCGCCGTCAGACCCGGATACGACTTTTTGTTTTCCCGTAAATGTAACCTTAGCCTTTCCTCCCTCAAAAGGGTATGCAAACTTGAATTGGGGAGTAATGATTATGTGTCCCGACGAATCGGCAAAACCCATCAGGCCTTTCTCATCCATGATTCGGAACAACCCTTCCTTGACATAATCAGGTCCGTTATCACATTCGACTACATAAAAAAGTTTCTTGCCTGCATCGTTAATGCAGACTATCCTGGCATCTCTTGGCTTGTCTTCGTATACAAAGCCTATACCTTTGATGGTATCGGTTTGACAGAATTTATATCTGCCGTATGGCACAATGGTATCTCCACGCTCATTTAGATAACAGACCGGAACACCCGCTTCCAAACGAGGTTCAGGGGTATGGGCAATCAAGGTGGCATCATATCTCATCAAGACGGGTTGGTCGCAGGTGGAATAACCGGTAATAACCACATCCGCCTTCGGAAGGAGTGGCATGGTATCCAGTCTGTATTGAATGCATAGCGTATCCTTTCCAGGGCATAAGACAGTAGGTTCATTTCTAAACGATTGTAAAACATCCAGTACTGATTTTCGAAATGAACGGGGCGTTTTACCAAGAATAGTGGCCGTGGTGATGTAACCATCCTGATTCACTTCGTAAGCAACTCGCAAGACACAGCCTTTGTTCTTCTTCTGCCAGACTATCGGGTATTTACATCGTCGGCTCAATGTCTTGATAAGCCAGCTTTCATCCCGTAGCTCATCCAATGATTTATCCAGTCCGAAGATGCCGGGAGGTACTTCCTCGCGCCATGTTTTCCCGTATTTTTTATCCAGATAGCGGAACACTTCCCGGTTGTAGGCTGTCAACAGACGATTGGGCGTGTTTAAATAGCAATCCATCTTTCCGTTTTCTTTCAGGGGATAATAGCTATAATATTTGACTCCATACTTTTTCCAAAAGATATGTTCCCGTACTTTTTTGTCTTGTTCAATGGGTATGACCAGTTTTAGATTCGGGTGCCCTTTATTGATATATTCACGTGACAATTTCGGTGAACATACATATTCTTCGATATAGTCATAAGGCAATGTCAATACCAGTTGTAAGGTGTCCGTGCATGTTGTTCCGGACACGGTGACGAGTGTGTCACAAGGATTCAAGCCAATAAATTCTGCCCGCAAAAGACATTGTCCTTTTTTTAAATGTTTTATTCTGAAAGTTCCTGTAGAATCAGTCAGCCAACCTTGAAAAGGCAATCCCTCTACTCTCAGATTGGAACCGGTCAACGGCCTTTTTATAACATCATAGGGCGGAATCTGTCGCACTTCTTCCCCATAAACTTTACCTATAATGGAATATCCGGTTGTATCGTTATCTGCTTTGGATGGTAAATCATTTTTCTCCCAAATACCTAATACGCAGTTTAGAGGTTCCATGGTATATTTCCCGTTGATGAATAGTCTCTCCCATGGATAAATACTTTTCAGTGTCTCTTTGAAAGCTTTCACTAATGGGTGGTTCCGGTCTTCAATGTTTTCTCCTTTGGGACGTATGAACAAAGTTCGGACATCAAAGTCCAGGAGATGGCCATCCGGGGTACATTGGATATTACGTATACTGAATATCAGCCGCTGTCCTTTGTACTTCGGAAAACGATGCCAGGGGAACCGCCGGATGATTTCATCTTGTGATTCTAAAATCTTTATTCCAGGTTGTTTGAAATTATGGTATGTCCGTACACTTTGTATCCTGCCTTGCCTGAGTAGAATTACCTGTTCGGCTTCCATATTACGGTCGAAACCGGAGTGGACATAATGTACCAAATCACCTTTGCCGGCCCGTAGTTCACCGCTGAACCAGCGGGCAGGAATCCTTCCGTTCTCATAATAAGAGGCAAAAAGTGTTTTCAGAGCGTCTGTGTGGTAAATCAAAGTGGAATCTTTCCGACTTGCCTTGTCATATACGCATATTTCCATACGTTGCAGGTAAAGACAGCTGTCCTCTATTTTCCAAAAGGCCGTATAACCATCCCAGTTGGCGGTTGACATACAATGATTTTCCGGAAGAAAGTCCCTTAACCGTGTATATAGGGCGGAATCCTTGTCTATTGGTCTGGCCATCAGCCACCATTGCTCACCATTGATGTAAATGACATCACAAGACTGTCCCGTCGCCTTTATATACAAAGAGACGAATAGAAACAAGATTACGATAGAATATCTCTTTATACGCATGGATCTGTTTTACTTAATTGTCACACTATCCTTTTCAGAAATACAAAAAAGAACACTCTTTTTGTATTCTTCTTAGACAAAAATGTGGTTGTAAGCACTCATTTCTAAAACTCCAATACGCTTCTTGCTCAATTCTATATATCAGCCCTTTACTGAAGCAATTTTCAGTAAAGGGCTGATATTGTTTTATTATAGAATAAATTAAAAACGATAAGCGAATCCCAAATTGAATACAGCCTGATCAAAATCACTGACCAGTTGGTAGCGTAACTCGAAATTCATAATCCAACTACTTGTCAATGCGAAGTCGGCTCCACCACCGATATTCACTCCTACCCTGCATTCGTTATGATTGTCATCATCTTTGTCTATATGAATATGGTCTCCGTCCACATCAATATCAAAACCATCTCCTAGGTCAAACATCCAATTAGAAAATGTAAAACCGAATAGGGGATATAACTTTACGCTTCTGCCTACGGGACATAAATAATGGAGATTCATATTTATGTCCAACATACTAACATTGTCGTTTTCTATAAAGTAATTCAAAGACGGCTCAAGACGTATGGGGTTGGTTATATTGTATTGATATTTCAACCCAAGGCCAATACTCTCAATTTCCGTCCCATAACTCAGTCCGAATCCAATAGCTTGTCTACCTTTTTGAGCATAAACGCCACTCAACATAACAAACAACAATCCTAAAAAAATTAAAATCTTTCTCATTTCAATATACTTTTATACCTATAAGTGTTAATCGTCATCCCAATCATCATCGTCATCCCAATCATCATCGTCATCATCATCCCACCTATAATGTTTGTTGTGTTTATGCTTCTTGTGTTTTTTATAATGTTTGTGATGATGTTTTCGGTGATGGTCACAGTATGAACAATAATGTTCATGCCAACAATTACTATGATAATTTACCCTGTCATAGAAAGGATTGTAATATACCGATCCCGGCCTTATACCTATCTCTATCAAAACACGATCCCAGCCGTGCCTATGGTAACGTTTATAATAATCACATACATCACGCATGTGCCTGCCAGATGTTTTGGCTATTTCAAGGGCCAAACCTACATTCCCCCAATCTCTTCCACATTGCCTATAATAATCATCCAATAAGTTGTTGGGGGTATTATATTCTATACACAAACGTTTTCGGTAATCCGAAAGTTCCACAGAGGCATATTTATTTGCCCTGCCAATAAACAATGATAGCCGATCTTGCGCAAACATGGAACAAGAAATAGCTATGAGCAATAGCAAAACTTTAAATTGTCTCATATTTTTACAAAGCTTTTTGTTGATAAATACGGTTATATTCGCAAACATAGGTATAAAAAAGACAAAAAGCAATTTTTGTCTAAAAATTATAGCAATACTAGATTATTATGGTCATTTAGGACATCTGATGACATTTGATGACATCTGATGACAACACTGAATTACAGTACGTTATTCCATTTTACATTCGCTGTCGAATTCAAATTTATGTCTCACCTAAATGATTCGACAATGAAAAGAAGAATCCTTTTTTCTGTGATGTGTGCGGTTATTGCCGCCAGTGTTTTTGCGCAGGGCCAAGGTCAGGGCCTTGCCGGTATCAACGCGGCGACCAGTCTCATGACCTCGTATTTCGATCCCGCCACAAAGTTGTGCTACGCCATCGGGGCCGTCCTGGGGCTGGTGGGCGGTATCAAGACCTACGGCAAGTTCTCCAGTGGCGATCCTGATACCTCGAAGACAGCCGCCAGCTGGTTCTTCGCGTGTATCTTCCTGATCGTGGCCGCCACCATCCTGCGTTCCTTCTTCCTCTAGAGGCATGAGGTATCCGGTAAACAAAGGCGCGGGCAATCCCGTCGAGTTCAAGGGGCTCAAGTCTCAATACCTGTTCGTTTTCGCTGGTGGGCTTGCGATGGTGCTCCTTGCGGTGGTCATCCTCTATCTGGCGGGTGTGGACCAATGGATATGCATCCCCTTCGGGAGCATATCCGGCGGCCTACTGGTATGGGTGACTTTTCGGTTAAACGCCCGCTACGGTGAACACGGACTGATGAAGCTGCTGGCCGAAAAACGCCATCCGCGCTACCTGATTCACCGCAAGAGAGTCTTCAGATTATTCACGAAAAGAAAAAAACAAAAATCATGAGAAATGTTTTAAAGGCGGAAACGCTGGAACGCAGATTCCCCCTTCTCTCAGTAGAGAACGGCTGCATCGTGAGCAAGGACGCCGACCTGACCGTGGCTTTCGAGGTGGAGCTGCCCGAGTTGTACACGGTGACGGAGGACGAGTATGAGACTATGCACTCTTCCTGGATAAAGGCCATGAAGGTGCTGCCGGAGCATAGCATCGTCTGTAAGCAGGATTGGTTCATCCAAGAAACATACCGTTCTAAAAGTGATGGTGAGGAACAAAGCTTTCTTACACGCAGCTATGAACTGCATTTCAATGAAAGACCGTACCTAAACCACAGATGCTACCTGTTCTTGACAAAGACGACCCGAGAGCGTAGCCGCCAACGGAGCGATTTCAGCACCCTCTGCCGGGGATTCCTGCTGCCCAGGGAGATAACCGACAAAGACACGGCTGCCCGTTTTCTGGAGTCGGTGGAACAGTTCGAACGCATCATGAACGATTCCGGGCATATAAGGCTGCGGCGTCTGGAAACGGACGAGATTACTGGCACGAAGGAACGTCCCGGACTGGTGGAGAAATACCTCTCGCTCTCGCTGGAGGATGAGAGTGCCGTATTGCAAGACATCTGCCTCAAGCCCGGACGGATGCGTATCGGAGACAAGCGGCTTTGCCTGCATACCCTCTCGGATACGGAGGACCTGCCCGGCAAGCTCTCCACCGACATGCGTTACGAGAGGATGTCCACGGACCGCAGCGACTGCCGCCTCTCCTTCGCAGCGCCGGTGGGACTGCTGCTGCCGTGCAACCACATCTATTCACAGTACGTGTTCATTGACAACGCACAGGAAATCCTGCAGATGATGGAGAAGAACTCACGTAACATGCTCTCGCTGTCAAGATACAGCCGGAGCAACGCCGTAAACCAGGAATGGACGGAAATGTATCTGGACGAGGCACATACCAAAGGGCTGCTTCCCGTCAGATGCCATTGCAACGTCATCGCCTGGGCCGAGGATGCGGATGAGTTCCGTCGCGTCAGGAACGACACGGGCAGCCAGCTGGCCATGATGGAATGCACGCCAAGGTATAACACTATTGACATGCCGGTCCTCTATTGGGCGGGTATTCCCGGCAACGCAGGTGATTTTCCAGCCGAGGAGTCGTTTTACACCTTCCTGGAACAGGCGGTATGCCTCTTTTCCGGAGAGACCAATTACAGAAACTCACCCAGTCCTTTCGGTATCCGTATGGCGGACCGTCAGAACGGGATTCCGGTACATGTGGACATTTCCGACCTTCCCATGAAACGGGGAATCATCACCAACAGGAACAAGTTCATCCTCGGTCCTTCAGGCAGCGGGAAGTCCTTCTTCACCAACCATCTGGTCCGGCAATATTACGAGCAGGGCACACATATCCTGCTGGTAGATACGGGCAACAGCTATCAGGGATTGTGCCGCATGATTCACGACCGCACCCGTGGGGAGGACGGGATCTACATTACGTACGAGGAGGACAACCCGATAGCCTTCAATCCGTTCTATACGGATTGCGGACTGTTTGACGTGGAGAAACGGGAAAGCATCAAGACATTGATCCTGACCTTGTGGAAACGGGAGGACGAGGCACCGAAACGTTCGGAGGAGGTGGCCCTTTCCGGGGCGGTGAACGCCTATATCCGGATGATTTCGGAGAACCAGGGTATCAAACCGGATTTCAACGGTTTCTACGAGTTTGTCGCCGATGACTACAGGAGAATGATTGAGGAGAAAAAGGTGCGTGAGAAGGATTTTGACATTGACGGTTTCCTGAACGTGCTGGCACCTTTTTACAAGGGCGGAGACTATGACTTCCTGCTGAATTCCGACAAGGAGCTGGACCTGACAGGCAAACGGTTCATCGTGTTCGAGCTGGACAACATCAGTGGCAACAAGGTACTGCTTCCCGTGGTGACGCTGATCATCATGGAGACCTTCATCGCCAAGATGCGCAGGCTCAAGGGGATCCGCAAGATGATTTTAATAGAGGAATGTTGGAAGGCCCTGATGTCCGCCAATATGAGTGAGTACATCAAATACCTTTTCAAGACGGTCAGAAAGTATTTCGGCGAGGCCGTAGTGGTAACCCAGGAGGTGGATGACATCATCAGTTCCCCTATCGTGAAGGAGGCCATCATCAACAATTCCGACTGTAAAATCCTGCTTGACCAACGAAAATACATGAACAAGTTCGAGCACATCCAGCGGCTTCTCGGCCTGACAGAGAAAGAAAAAGGGCAGATACTCTCCATCAATCAGGCGAACCATCCCGGGCGGTTCTACCGGGAAGTGTGGATCGGGCTTGGCGGAACCCACTCGGCAGTATATGCCACGGAAGTGAGCGGGGAGGAATATTACACGTTCACGACCGAGGAGTCCGAAAAGATGGAAGTACAGCGGCTGGCAGAAAGATTGGATGGCAACCTGGAACTTGCCGTCCGCCATCTGGCAGAGAAAATGCGAGAGGAACAAGGACAAAGATCAACCCTAAAATGAAAACGATTATGAGAAACAAACCCCTTATGAGACTGGCGGTATGCCTGATCGGCATGGCCGCCCTGGTATTGCAAAGTTGTGCGGACGGTGGTACCGACTGTGACAGACTCTGCGGATCGTGGACCAGTGTGGACGGCAAACCGGACGTGTTGGTATATAAGGAAGGAGAGGCCTACAAGGTGACGGTATTCGCCCGTAGTGGCAAGACACGCCGCCTCAGGCCGCAGACCTACCTGTTGGTGGAAGAGAACGGCAACCTCTTTATCAATACGGGGTACCGTATCGATGTATCCTACAACGAGGAGACGGATATCCTGACTTTCTCACCCAACGGGGATTATGTACGGAAGGAGGAACGCCCATGAGAGCGAGGACATTCCTGATCGGGATAATGCTTGTGCTGGGCGGGAACATGGCCCGGGCGCAATGGGTGGTGACCGATCCCGGAAATCTGGCCCAAAGTATCATCAACATGTCGGACAACATCGCCCATACCTCCAAGACGGCGGTCAATACGGCCGACAATTTTGCGGAGACGGTAAAGATCTACGAGCAGGCCAAGAAGTACTACGACCAGTTAAAGGCGGTGAACAACCTGATACAGGACGCCCGCAAGGTGCGTGACATCATCCTGATGGTAGGCGATGTGTCCGACATCTATGTGACGAACTTCAAAAAGATGATGAACGACGACAACTTCTCGTCCCGCGAGCTGGACGCCATCGCCTTCGGTTACACCCGCCTGCTGGAGGAGAGCAACGGCGTGTTGCAGGACCTCAAACAGGTCATCAACGTGAGCACGCTCTCCATGACCGACAAGGACCGTATGGATGTGGTGGACAACTGTTATTACGAAATGCGCCGTTACCGCAATCTGGTGAGCTATTATACTAACAAGAACATAGCCGTGAGCTATCTCCGTGCCAGGAAAAAGAACGATATGGAACGTGTGATGCGGCTCTATGGAAATGAAACCTCCAAATACTGGTAGCCCATGGTACCTTTGACGATAGATTTTGCCAACCTGCATACCATACTGGGAACCCTGTATGAAGATATGCTCCCCCTCTGCAAGGACATGATGGACGTGGGCAAGGGGCTTGCCGGGCTGGGCGCCCTCTTTTATGTCGCCGTACGCATATGGCAGTCGATGGCACGTGCCGAGCCGATAGACGTGTATCCCCTGCTGCGCCCCTTCGCTATCGGCATCTGTATCCTGCTTTTTCCCACACTGGTACTTGGCACGCTGAACACCGTGCTCAGTCCTATTGTGCAGGGTACGCACAAGATGCTTGAGGGGCAGACGCTGGACATGGAGCGATACAGGGCGCAGAAGGAGGAGCTGGAAAAGGAGGCCATGCTGCGGAATCCTGAAACCGCCTATCTGGTGAGTGACGAGGAGTTCGACCGGCAGCTAGACGAGTTAGGCTGGTCAACCGTGGATACCGCCTCCCGGCTGGGTATGTACGTGGAGGTGGGCATGTATAACCTGGAGAAGAAGATCCGTGACACGTTCCGCAGCCTGCTGGAACTGATATTCGCCGCGGCGTCGCTGCTGATAGATACCGTGAGGACCTTTTTTCTGGTCGTGCTCTCCATTCTGGGACCGGTAGCGTTCGCCTTCAGCGTATGGGACGGTTTCCAGTCCACACTCGGACAGTGGTTCACGAGGTATATCTCCGTCTATCTGTGGCTTCCGGTCAGCGATCTGTTCAGCACCCTGCTCGCCAAACTCCAGGTGCTGATGCTCCAGAACGACATCCAGGAATTGCAGAACAATCCTGACTACTCGATAGACAACTCGAACAGTGTCTATATCATCTTTATGCTTATCGGGATTATCGGGTATTTTACCGTTCCGACGGTGGCGGGCTGGATCGTGCAGGCGGGAGGAGCCGGGAATTTCAGCCGCAACCTGAACCGTACCGCCACGAAAACCGGCAGCTTTGCGGCAGGAGTGGGCGGTGCCGTATTGGGAAATATCGGAGGACGGTTGAGAGGCAAATAAGCCTTCCGGAAATATTTGTTTATTCATTCAAACCAATCATTCGAGAAATGGAATTCAAGTCTTTGACCAACATTGAGAGCAGCTTCCGCCGCATCCGTATGATGGCGGCCGTTTTTATCTGCTGCTGCACTCTTGTCACCGGCTACGCGCTTTGGAGCTCGTACCGCTTCGCCGAAAGGCAGCGTGAGAAAATCTATGTACTGGACGGGGGTAAGTCGCTGATGATGGCCCTTTCGCAGGATCTTTCGCAAAACCGTCCTGCCGAGGCGAGGGAACACGTAAGACGCTTTCACGAGCTGTTCTTCTCGCTCTCTCCACAGAAAGAGGCCATCAGCCACAACATCGACCGTGCCCTGCAACTGGCGGACAAGAGCGCCTACCACTATTATGTGGATTTTGCCGAGAAGGGATATTACAACCGCCTGATATCGGGCAACATCAATCAGGTGGTGCATGTGGACAGCGTGGTGTGTGATTTTGCCCGTTACCCTTACAAGGCGAGGACGTATGCCCGTCAGATGATAATTCGTGAGAGCAACGTGACCGAGCGCAGTTTGGTCACCACCTGCTCACTTCAGAATACGGGACGTTCGGACGACAATCCGAATGGGTTCATCATCGAACAGTTTACCATTCTAGAGAACAGGGATATCAGAAGCACGGAACGATGAGAAAAGAAAAAAAACACCTGAGACGTATGGACTGCTGTATCCGGCTGTTCTGCCACCGCCTGACAAGGAAACAACGGAAGATCGTGACAACCACGGCATTCCTCTTGTTTCTGACGGCCTGCCTCCATGCCATCCTCGCCTCGCTATCCGGCTTGGGAGAGCTTGGGGGAAAGATGAAAATAGAATATGTCCGGCCGCTTGACTTGCGACCGGAAAAAAGTACAATCAATTTAAACACCCCATCCGATGAAAATAGATATCCAGAAGATTAAAAAACAGCTGGGATTCCCAAGCGACCGGCCGTTGACTCTCCAAGAGAAGCGCCGGTATATGAAGTTCGCCGTCTATCCGCTCTTCTTCCTGATATTCGCGGGGATTGTCCTGTTGATATACAGTCCGACCGAAAAGGAAAAAGCGGAGGCGGAGAAAGAGAGGGGATTCAATACCGAGATCCCGTCTCCCGAAGAGAGCCGTATGGAAGGCAACAAGGTCAGCGCCTACGAGCGGGAAGCCTTGTCGAAGAAAGAGAGAGGACGGAAAGACACTTTCCTGGAAATGTCGGAACTGTTCAACCGGAACAAGGACCGGAAAGACACCGTACCGTCAGTGGACAGCGGAGTGAACCTTGAACTGCCGTCCGTACCGGAAACCGTACAGACGCATAATCCGGTACGTTCCTCCACCTCTGCCTACCATGACATGAACCGCTCGCTTACGACCATTTACACGCCACGGGAAACCTCCCGGGAGGAGGAACTGCTCCGGCGTATCGAGGAACTGGAAAAAAGACAGAACATGGAACCGTCCAAGGAACAGTCATTGGAGGAAAAAATGGCCCTGATGGAAAAGTCATACGAACTGGCGGCCCGGTACAACGGCAAACAGACACCGTCCGTTATCCCTACGGATGACCGGAAAGACAGGACATCGGTCAAGCCGGTCAAGCGGATACGACAAGAAGTGGTATCTTCCCTGGCGCAACCGGTGAATGACGGGGACTTCATAGCCGGAGTGTCCGAAGAAAGGAACACCGGTTTCCATACGCCGGTGGGCAGGACACCGGTATCGGACCGTAATACCATTGCCGCCTGTGTGCACGGCACGCAGACCGTATCGGACGGACAAGCCCTGCGTGTCCGCCTGCTGGAAGCGATGGCAGTGGACGACCGCCTCATACCCAAAGGAACGGTATTGACAGGCGGAACACGGATCCAGGGAGAACGCATGGATATTGTCATCACCAATGTGGAATATCAAGGAACCGTCATTCCGGTGGAACTGGAAGTGTATGATGCGGACGGTCAGCAAGGAATATTGATACCCAACTCACTGGAGTATGATGCCGTGCGTGAAATAGCGGCGGGCATGGGCGGTTCGATGGGAAGCAGCATCAGCATCTCCACCGACGCGGGAGCGCAGATAGCCTCGGATCTGGGTAAAGGCGTCATACAGGGCGTGTCACAGTACATCACCAAGAAGATGCGCACGGTCAAGGTCACGCTGAAATCCGGACACAGGCTGCTGCTTCACTCTCCGAAACAATGAAACGGTATACAGACGAGAAAACAGAAACCAATTATTCAACAAACAACCAACAATAATCGGACATGAGAAAGATTCTGATGATGTTTGCCCTACTGACGGGCTTCATGGCTGCGTACGCGCAGCAGAGTGGCGGAGATTATTTCGAGGGGCTGAGCCGCAAGATAGGCTTCAGCCGGATGATACCTCCGCATGGTCTGGAAATCACTTACGACAAGACCGTACACGTGATTTTCCCCTCTCCCATCAAGTATGTGGACCTCGGTTCCACCAACCTGATTGCCGGCAAGGCGGACGGCGCGGAAAATGTGATCCGTGTGAAAGCGGCCAGAAAGCATTTTCGTAATGAGACGAATATGAGCGTGATCACGGAAGACGGAAATTTTTACACCTTCAATGTCAAGTATGCCGATGAACCGTTGCTGCTTAATGTGGAGATGTGTGATTTTATTCATGACGGGGAGACGGTGAACCGCCCGAACAACGCGATGGAAATTTATTTGCAGGAGCTGGGCAGTGAGTCACCGCGTCTGGTACGTCTGATCATGAAATCCGTACACAAGCAGGACAAGCACTGGATCAAACACATCGGCTGCAAGCGCTTCGGGGTACGGTTCCTGCTCAAAGGACTTTATACGCATGGAGACCTGCTCTATTTCCATACCGAGGTGAGAAATGCCACCCATGTGCCGTTTGACGTGGATTTCGTGACTTTCAAGATAGTGGACAAGAAGATAGTGAGGCGTACCGCCATGCAGGAACAGGTGATTTATCCGCTGCGTGCGTTCAACTATGTCATTCGTGTGGAGGGAAAGAAGGACGAGCGTACCGTGTTTGCCCTGCCCAAGTTCACCATTCCCGACGATAAGAAACTGGTAGTGGAAATGTATGAGAAACAAGGCGGCCGTCATCAAATCTTTGAGGTGGACAACGAGGATCTGGTGCGTGCGGAAACTATCAATGAGCTGCAAGTGCGATGAAGAGGTATTTATATATCACCTTTGCGCTGCTGGTACTTCTGGCAGGGCAGGCGGGAGCACAACGCCGTCTTCCAAAAATGAAGGGCGTCAGTCTCACGGCAGGAATGACGGACGGCTTTTACTGCAAGGCGAATAAGCCGGATGCCGGTTTCTCTTTCGGGCTGGCGGTTTCCACTTATGCAAAAAAGAGAAACCAGTGGGTGCTGGGCGGCGAGGTACTGAAGCGCAATACGCCTTATCGTGACGGTTCTATCCCTTTAGTGCAATATACCGGTGAAGGCGGATATTATTATAATATCTTTTCCTCCCCTAATAAAACGGTATTCTTAAGCATTGGCGGTTCGGCGATGCTGGGCTATGAATCGGTGAACGGGGGGAAAAGACTGCTGTATGACGGTGCCACGCTGGGACAATGCGAATCCTTTATCTATGGTGGTGCGATAACGTTGGAGGCAGAGACCTACCTGTCTGACCGTTTAGTGCTGCTGCTCCGGCTTCGTGAACGTATCCTTTGGGGCAGCGCTTCCACGCATGCCCACTTCCAGTATGGAATCGGTATCAAATACATTCTCTAATTTTTAAACCCATATACCCATGAAAAGAAAAATCGTTGACTTTATGACGTTTATATGCTGCCTGGCAGTTTCCTGTCTTTCTCTTGCTTCTTGTGACAGCGAACTGGACGTTCAGCAGGAATACCCGTTTACGGTGGAGTCGATGCCGGTAGTCGGTAAGATCGCTGATGGTGAGACGGTGGAAATCCGTCTGGAAATTAAAGCGGAGGGAAATTTCTCCGGAACAGTCTATACATTGAGATATTTCCAACCGGACGGTAAAGGCAGCTTAAAGATGGAGGACGGTACGGTGTTGAAACCCAATGACCGCTACCTGTTGAATGAACTGAGGTTCCGGTTGTACTATACCTCGCAGAGTGCGGATGCGTCACAGACCATCGACCTTTATTTTGAGGATAACTGGGGGAATTTGCAGAGGTTGAGTTATGACTTCAACGCGGATGACACCCCTCCGGCTGAAAAGGATGATACGCATGGAAAGGAGGTACAACCATGACATACCTGTATTTGTACATACCGGGAATGGCCCATGAGGTACAGCTGTCGGAATCGGCCGACCGGATTCCCAATATGGGGGACCGGCTCGAAATTGATGCGGTACGGCTCGACAAGTCCTCCCGCAACCTGTTGGAAACGACACCGGCCTGTCACTGCTTTGAAAAGAATGCGGAAACGGAACGGCAGTCCCTCGCGGAATACCTGGCGGAAAGTGTGGTGACCGTAACGGGAAGAAGGTGGAGCTACGGGGATGGACATACGTATTGCACGTTGGATGTGGAGGTAAGGAATTGAACGGAATGAGGAAACTTTTGTTTATTCTGATGGTACTGCCGTTCACTTTGAATGTTCGTGCCGAAGATCCGCCCTCCATGCTGGAAAAGGCGGTTTCCAACATCAAACGGTGGGAAGGCTGGCATTGGGGGAAAATGCCTTACATCGGTTTTGGACACCGCCTGCTCCCCCATGAGAAGCTGACCAAGAACCTGAGCGAGGCGCAGGCGGACTCACTTTTGAGATGCGACCTTGAACGGTGCCTGAAGGTATTCCGTAAATATGGAAAAGACTCGCTTCTTTTAAGTCTGTTAGGTTTTAATGTGGGCTGTTACCGTCTGATTGGAAACGGGAAGATACCCAAAAGCAGACTGATTCAAAAACTGGAAAGTGGCGACCGGGATATTTACAGGGAATATATATCGTTCCGCTGTTATCAGGGGAAAGTCATTCCAAGCATAGAGAGGAGAAGAAAAGAGGAGTTTGAACTGTTCTATATACCTTAGATTGAAATTATGCAAAGCCGTGAACGGATGCTGGCCATCGTCGTTCACGGCTTTAGTCTTAGCCACTCTTAATTTATCTTTACCCGGTTCATCAGCTGTCCCGAAATTTCATGCAGTTCCCGGCAGCGTTCCGGCTGCTGTTCCCTTGCAAAGGCGGTGATTCCCTGTGTCAGTTTCCATAGCGTGGCCCCGCCTGTAACTCCGTCGTCAGGATTGTTGTTCATTAGCAGTTTCTCGACCTCACGTCCCTCGTTTTTCAACAAGGCACCTTTCTGCACCAGATTCTTCAGTTCCTTGTCGAAATCCACGTCTATTTCCGATGCTCCTTGAATTTCGATGGCCTTCTGCATGATGGTGTCTTTGCTGTACAGTCCTTTGGTCAGGTCGGAAACAGCCGATACGGTGGTCTGCGTGTCCAGTTCGTAGGTCTTTTGGGAGAGGGACAGGGATTCCGGCAGTCGGCCTCCAAGGTGTATTTGCCGCATGACGGACTCCCTGACCATCCCGTTCAGGCACGCCCCGTTGAGCAGGAACGACCGCATATCGACCGATCCGTTGCCATAGTCGGATGTGGAGAAGCGTGCTCCTGCGAAGATGATGACCGTTCCGTTCTTACGGGTGGGTATCTCTATCGGAGTGGGCAGGATTGTCTCACACCATACTTTCGTGTCGTTCATATAGGCATCGGACACGACCGCTCCCTGTCCTCCCGCCTCACGGATGAAAGCGGTCAGGATATCCACTGAGTTCAGCCGACGGTAGGAGTCCGACAATACGCCCCGGACTTCCATTCCTACCGCCCGTATCAGTACCCGTGTACGCTCGGTCCATCCCGAATGCTCGTTCAGGATGGTGGCGCACAACTGTTTCTGCCAAATATCCCCGGCGGAAAGCTCGCGCAGGTATTTGGCGGGAATGCCCATCTTCTCCGAAATCTGGCTTATGGCGTTGCCGTGCAGGTTGAAGTTCCCTTCAGGCATTGCCATCTGTACCCTTCCTTCCGCTTTGAAAGAGATAACGGGGCGTTCCTTGCTACGTTGGCTTACCCCGATGGGAGCGATGAAATCCTGCGCGATCCGTCCCTCGCTGAGCAGACGGTTGATGGTGTCCATGACATCCCCCTGCCTGTCTTCTATCATCCGCTGTACCTCGTTGATGACTACCTGGTTGAGTCCCTGCTGTTTCTGTACCGGTGCAGTGGCTGGCATGACTGTTGCTTCCATATTTTTTGTTTTTAAAGTTGATAAATTACAATTTGTTCTTATGGCTTGTCTTGCTTGTTTTAGTAAATTCAGATCTGTACTCTTTTGACAGACGGATATAATCCTTTTCGCTATATCCGGCCGGTCCGAACAGTTCATAATATCCGGGGAAGGGCTTTCTTTCCGTTTCCGGTATATGCGTGCTGGTTTCTTTATGGCAACAGATGATGTGCCGGACAAACCTGTAGCACTTGCAAAGATCCGCCAGGATGGTGTACTCGTTGTCCGTATGAGGTTCATAATATCCGCAGGAGAGATTGACGCAGGATACTTCCAGCCCGTTCCTTTTCAATGCCGCCACATCCGTAGCTAGCCCCTGTGCAGGCTTGTAGCCGTACCTCCGGAAATCTATAGCTGAAATGAAGTCATTGGAGCAGAGCTTCATTCCGTTGATTTGTGTTACCATATCCCCGTTCCCTTTCCGGTCACACTGGATGACGAAACGGCAATCGGAAAAGAAGGACATATCGGCATGGCCGCTGCCTATGCATCCTACCTCCTCCTGTACGAAGAAGGCGCATTTCACCGCCTTGAAATCCTCCAGGCATTTCAGGCAGATCCAGATGCCGTTCTTGTCATCCGCGCCGATTCCGGTCATCCGTTTACGCTTGTGATCATAACCCACAATCATAGAGTCCGCCACAAGATGGGCCGCATAGGAGCCTGTCTTGCGCCGGTGTACCTCGTCCATGTGCGCCACGGCACAGGGGTAGCTTTCCCGGTTGCCTTTGACCGCGTAGATGTTTCCGTACCGGTCTTGCCGGAAAGGAATCCCCATCCGCCTGAGTTCCCCGATGATGAACCCGGCTATCTTCCCCTCCTTACCGGAGGGGGAGGAGATGTTGTAAAGAGCCATTAATTTTTCCATGATACTGACTTTTTAGGAGATGAACAACTTTTCGATTTGCAGGTACCGTCTGAACTCCGGTACGGGACGTCCCTTCTTGAAGAGGAAGGACGGATATTTCTTTCCCTTGTATTCCACCGACGTGCCTTTCAATACTTTTCCGAATACGGTGGATATATAGAACATGTCCTGACAATTCTTGCAGAATGCCATATCCGGAAAGGGATGTATCTTTCCGCATTTGGGACATACATATTTTCTCCTGTTTGCGCACCCTTCCGTGCTCCGGCAGGAGGCTATGCTCGTGTCGCCCTCCGTATTTCTCAGTTCCAGATTGCCTTCCGTCAGATGAAGACTGTAGAACGTGTCGAGGTAAGGCACCCCTTTCTTGTGCCACCTGCAGGCGGGCACTTTCACCGTCAATGAAACCTGTATATTGTCTCCGACCGCCCATTCCTGCCCCTCAATGGGATTCAGTACGGTGAAATCCGTTGTATGTGTATAATCGTTGTATCTGCGTCGCAACAGGATGCCTGCCTCCTGCGCCTGCTTGCGGATCAGTTCGGCGACGAATGCGTGTGAGGAATAGATGCGGTCCAGCAGGGAGGCGGCAATCGGTGTGTTTATTGATTTCCACAATATTACCTCGTTCCATACGACAGCCCGTCCGAGTATGTTGTTGCTCTCGTCCCTTGCCACAAGGATTTTAGCGCCGGCGAAGTTGGTATAGAAGTCAGCGGCGTTGCGTGCCTTGTCCTCATACCTCATACAGGAACTGTGCAGGCTGGATGTGTCACTGTCGGCGATGGGGCTGTAGTTGCTTTCCAGATAGGCTTCCATGAAGTCGTTCATGCTTTCATGCAGCCTGACCGTGACTTTGCTGTCCAATGAGAGGGCGCTACAGAAATAATTGATTTCGTAGGGTGAGTACTTGGGCAGGTTCTTGAACAGTTCAACAAACGTGGAGGGTTCCAGAACTGTCCGGTTCTCCGGGAACCAGGGTGCCTGCGGGTTGTTCCGGTCCGGGAAACTGGGATGGGCCAGATCCTTGCTGCAGGCCGTGAACACGATCCGGATTTTCTTGAATGTACCCGCTTCCGTCCGCTTGCGCTTGGTGGAGAAGCAGTTGTAGGTACCGCGTATGATCTCTTCCACCGGTACGTTCTTTTTTACTTCCAAAAGGATGTCTTTGGCTATCACACTTCCGTTTTCCGCCGCATGCATCAGGCGGGATTTCAATTCATTGCTAACATTCAGTTTCATACATCATTCGGTTTATTGTTTATAAATTCTGCTATGTTTATATGGCAATTGTTTCTTGTCCGGCTGCATTTGGCACAATTTCTCTTTCCGCTTTCTGAGCAGGTCAACGGACATGTTCCTGCTTGTCCGATATTCCTCCTCGCTCATCCGGCGAATGGAAGGAATGCCCGTCTGAGTCAGTGTATGGTTTACCATCCAGCCGTCCATGAAGTTTTCGGGGAAGAGGCTGTCATGGTGGATGACCTCACCTATGCAGCCATGTACGAGCATGTTGCAAACGGTCATCAGGCAACAGGTACGGTTGACATCTTCTGCAACCAGATAATTACCCAGGTGGCGTACATGATATGCCAGCAGTAGCCTTCCGCTTCCGCATGTCGGGTCACAGATACGTTTTCCTGTCGCTGTCTCCCCCGAATCGGTACATAAGACCATCAGGTCGCAGATATCCGGCGGGGTAAAGAACTGTCCGTTCACCTGACGACCGATTTTGGAAGATATTGCCATGAAGAGGTCACCGAACGCATCAAACCATCCGCCGGATTGCAATTCCCGCTGCATGAGCCGTATCCATCCGGTAAGCATCTCCATAAAATGCCTGTTCTGCTGCCGTTTGTATTTCCAATCCATAAGAGGCGGTGCGCCGGGAGAGAACCCGTGAATGACATAACGCAGGAAATCGTTGAAAACGGATATCGGATCGTAGCCGTTCGAATAGGCGAAATCACAGATCATTTTCTCAAGCAGACGTATCGCCTGCGGTGTGTTGTATGGTGCCATATTACTCTGATTTTTTATAGATTGTTACTATATGTCTTTTATGGTCAGTCTGTATCCTGACGGGAGAAATGCCAAGGAAAGAGAGATGGGTGTCCGCTTTCAGCATGTTCCATTCCCATGCGGGAAGTTCCTTCCATTCCATACGGTATGCCCAGAGTATGAACAGACCGGGACGGAATCCGTTGAAAAGCTTTCCGTGCAGAATCCCGACCAGCCGCTCCAGTTCTTCCTTCGAGTAAAGGGTGAATGCCTCATTCCGATAGACAAAGGCATCAGCCGGTTCAATATCCGGCTGACACTCGATGATGTATCTCGTCCATTCTTTTGTGGTGTACTTTCCGTACAGAGGATCGGGTTCCGTGTATTTCCAAGCCCTGACGAATGTGTGGAAGAGGACGGCACCGTTCTTGTGCCTTCCGGTATGCCCCCACATCCGGAACTGTTTGCTGCGTATGCCATCGGGAAGCAGCAATTCCGGACCGGTTATAACCCAAGGGCCTCCTTCCGTATTGTAACCGGTACACTTTTCATTTTCATGGCAGAAAGGTGTCTGTGGGAGAAGGCAAATATGGACTTCCCGGTCATCGCCCCTTTCAATGTGTGCCTGCGGATAATAGTCACCGCCACGGGTGATATAAGTGACGACATCTCCTGCGGTCGGTAAACTGACTCTTTCCCTGTCCTGCCGCATCCTTGAAATCAGCCGGTTCACCTTCTCCACATCACACTCCTTTATGGAGCAGGCACACCCTTCATGCCTGTTGAGCAGAGTCAGACTTTCCAGGTCATAAAAATTAGCGTACTTCATATTGAGATCGTTTTTGTTGGTACAATTTGACCTGACGGGCAACCATGTCGCAGAACTTCTGTCCGTTCTCCTTCTCACTTCTGAAATAGGCAATCATGTCCCAGAGATTCTGCTTGAAGCAGCCGGTCCATTTTTCGTAACAGTGACTTCCATAGATCTTTCCGAACGTTTCCTCGAAAAGTGCGTGAGTCAGCCCTTCATCCCCATGGTGGTTGTATTGCCAGAGAGAGACAAGCAGCAGCCGGTTATAATCCAGTGTTTCCATATCTGTTCTTTTTTAAGTAAAACATCGGCCTACATGGGTAGGCATTTTTATTTCTTGATGTCTTTTCAGTCTGTTTTCCGGGGATTGCGGCAAGGCTTGGCGAAAGAAAATACCGCAGCGAAGCGAGGATAATTTTCTTTCAGCCAACCCAGCCCCTGAAAGGGGCCGCCTTGCACAATCAGCCCGGAAAACGGCTATCTTTACAGCAAGAAATGAAAAAGCAGACCTCGGATTCTCTGTTCTGAAGTCTGCTTTTCGTCCATTGTCAAGTTTCATGTTTTTCAGGTATGTATCTGCCATCCGTGGAACGGCTGCAATGTTACGGCAAACGATCTGTCAGGTATTCCATGATAGAGCAGACCTCCTACGATACCTATTCTTCCATCAGCATAATGCTGGGTAAAGCCGAACGAGTATGGGGCATGGTCATAGTAGAGTGAAATCTCACTGGGATAGTCAGGATTCCCCTCCCAACTCTTCAACCGTTCCAAGCACTTTTGAAGTGAGGTGTCACCGATGGATTCGGCATAGCGCTTTACAGTCTCGAAATGTTCTTCATTCAGGATTTTCATGATTCATTGTATTTTTATCTGTTAAACACGTCCGGCTCCGGGAGCCGGTATTTTTATTTCTCGCCTGCCTGACAGTCCCGTGGCCGTACCCGCAAGGTTTGGCGAAAGAAAATACCGCAGCGAAGCGAGGATGATTTTCTTTCAGCCAACCCCGAAGGGGCCTGACCTTGTACGGGTACACAGGACGCGGGACTATCTTTGCAGGGTGGGAAATAAAATATACGGTTGTTTTTTGTTGTGGGATTTTGTGTGGATTCCTTAGATAATCTTCCTGATTTGTTCGCCATTGCCGGACAAATGCTGTATTTTTGCAATTTCTAATTTCAGGATTATGGAAAACTATCTAAAGAAAGCGGCGGATGCTTTCCTTGTGGAGCGTCCGTATGGTATGCGTGTGGATTACAGGAAGAAAGGGTTCGTGCTGTTTAACCGCAACCTGAACGTATTGGGCAATGTGGAGCATGCCCGTCTGGAAGAGCTGCCTCTGGAGCGGTTCAATGTGGAGGAAATTCCGTTGGAGGGTGAAATTGTGGAAGAACATGCAGGATTTACCGATGTATTCTTCTACACCGATTTGACCAACCCTTATGCCGGATATGTGCTGAACCTACAAAAGCTTAAAGCCTATAACCGGTTGATGTTTCCGCTGGCAATGGCGCTGAACCGTGAGTTGTAAGGTCGGAAGATGGTAGCGGTAACAGCTGCATGGAACAAGCCGTTACCGTCCCGGATTTTATTGTTTGCCCTCTTTTTCTGTTATGAACGCAAGATAGGCGGGCACGGCCTTATGGCATCCGGTAAAGTTCGGTGTCCGGCGGCCCTTGATTTTCCGGAAACTGATAGTTCCGTTCCTGTCAATGCCTCTTACATGCCTGTTGAATGTCCCTTTGGTTCTGATATGGATGTCAAAACCATCCCTTCCGGTGATTTCAAGGAACATTCCTCCCGTGATCCGTTCCCCGTCCAGGAATTTCTGTTTCTGTTCATCGAGCAACAGCTGATGTTGCTCTTCCCGCGCTCTGCGCTCTTCCGCCTCTTTCTCTTCCCGCTCCCTGCGTTTCTGTTCCTGCTTCCTTTTGTATGCCTCACGGGCTTGCAGCAAGGGTGCGGTGTCGAGTCCGAGGGCATTGAACACACGGATGGAGATCAATCTGACGAAGGCTCCTCTTTCCGCGCCCTGAAGCGTATCCGCGATCCAGTTCCTGCAATAGGCGGCGGCTTCCTCCCTGCGGCCTTCTCCTTTGAGGAACCGGCGTGAATACTGCCCGCTGGAAAAATAAACGTTTTCAATCCGGCAGACCACATGGAAACAGTCATCGTCCTCATTCCCATATTCGTTCTTTCTCGACAGGGAGAGATATACATTCTCTGCGTACGGCTCCAGTTCCATATAAGGAGCCACGACGGTATTCCCGTCAGACTTGTACTTGAATACTTTTGCTTTCATACTATCGTTCAGTTTGTTGGTTGTTGCATATTACATCTATAATCTCTTTTCCGCTTCTTTCACCCTTCAGGAAGGCAAGGAAGCACCTCAAAAAGAGCCGGGCACAGTCAGTTCCCAGCTGGGAGCTTTCACCCTCTTTGGTAGCGCATACCGCAAAACGCCCCAGTCCGAAACTGTCCTGTTGCGGTACGATGTGGTAAGACAAGTCCTCGCTTGCGTTGATGTGCAACCCACGACGGAAAACATAGAAAGTTTTCGGGATTCTTCTGTCGGTATCGATTTCCATACACTTGTAACCGTGATGTTCCAATAACCGGCCTAGTTCCCTGTTTGTCGGAATTGTATGTCCGATCCAGTCCGGCCAGCTTATATTTTCTAGTATGTGTCCGTAATTGTCATATAATATATTGAACTGATCCTGGTATTCATCGTAAAATTCCCCGTTCCCGTTGCACATTTCTTCCAACGCAATGCCATTTTTACAGACAAGGGCAAGGTCGCCCAGTCCGCACGCGATTTCATTGAGCAGCGTGCGTTCCTCGTCCCTGTCTTTTGCCGTTCCGTAAATTCTAAGCAGGGAATACCGGTGTAGTGCCGAACGGGATGGCATGTCCAGTTTTTCCCATATCCCATCGTCTCCTATAGCCTGTCTGGTGTTTTCCGGAAGTCCGTGCCACCACTTGTCCAAATTGTTTGTATCCATAATTTCTGAATCAGATTGTTTTCAAACCCTGTTTTGAGTGCCATGCCTGATATGCGGCGGCATACTCCTGACGTTCCCGCTCCAGGGAATCTCTCATCTCAGGGGTGTACCCGAGCAGGCGGATGTATCCTCCGTTATAGCCGGTGAGTTCGCACTTTATTCCGGCTTCCTCCAGTTTGTCGATACGTTTTTGGGCCATTTTTGCGCTTGAATATTCCTTCGGCCAAAAATAGAGTTCGCCCCGTGAGCCGAAACAGTCTTCCCCCAGAATTATTTCCCCGGCATACTTCCGGCTTTCGATGAAGCCGAAACGCGCTTTGCCCAATGCCCGGCGCATTGCCTTGTGTGCCGGACCTTCCGGATGCTTGAATACCTCCGGCTTGTCTTTGCTGCCGAGTTTGGGCGGTTCCACCTTGTATGGCTGTTTGTAACTTCCGATTCCGAGCGTCAGGTAAAAGTTGGTATGAAAATAGTCCGTCATGGGGTCGCTGTCATCGAAATTGTACGACATGATGAAATCGCAGATATTCATCATTACATCCTTTGCCCTGTCCGTCAATGATTTGTCTGAAGCAATATGATGGTGGTTGACATCGCCTTGAACTTTTCCGGACTCTTTGGTGAACGCCTCGAAATCCGCTTTCATCAACCGGATATGGATGGAGTGGCAATTCTCCCGTCTGGTAGAGAACTTGTATCCCGGATAGGTCTCCTTGAGCCATGCCCGTACCAGTGCCACGATTTCCGGCGCGTGCTGCCCCTTGTAATTGCGGCCTTTCCAGCGGTATTCGTTATACACATACTCGGTGTATTCCTTTGCCGTGGCTCCCGAATAGTCATATTCATATCCGGTTGAAGTCGCAGGAATATCCGGTTTGTCTTTCCAAGCCTCAAAAAGCCTTCCAAACTCGGTGTTCACCTGTTGCATGATCGCAGTGTCGCCACCCTTGTCCGGGTGGTGCTCCAATGCCAGCCGGCGGTATTCTTTCTTCAAGTCCGCCAGAGAGTGTATGTTCTGAAAATAAGTCATAGCCATAAGTTTTTTATGCCCCTGCGAGGCGGTTGATAAAATATTCCCGGTAGTCAAGGTCAAGACCGAGGTTGAGACAGGCCGTTTCCATGTCATCTTCTCTCAAGTCGTCCACCTCCTGCAATTCGCGCAGATACCGGATACCGGATTTCGGAGTCCAGGTACTCCCGTGCTTCCGTTTGACTGCAACCGCATGAGCTGCTGATCAGACTGATAATGTTTCCCCGCATACTGTTTGATTTTTGGGGTTACTGTTCCTTTTTCTGAAGCGTCGTCCGTCATATATCGAGACGGCCCGTTCCACCAGAATCCTGCGGTTGTCTTCCGAGAGTTCCAGGTAGAACCGTTCCGCCGCGCCGAATGTGCCCTTGCCTGTCGCCACGCACCATTTTTCCCAGAAATGCGGGTACATGCCGCCATACACGGCTTTGCATTCCTCCTCGCTCCAGGCGTTCCACATGTAGTAGAAGAAACTGGAGACGGTATTTTCCGCTTGATATTTCATGATTCTTTTCATTTGATTGATTGTTGATGCCAGATTCATTGCCCGGAAGGATTACCGGATATTCAATATTGCGCTAAAGACATGTGGGTCAAGCCTGTAAAACGTCGGAAGGTTAAGTGTGACCATCGGGTAGCTTACCCGGCCGCTCTGACGTCTATAACCTGTATCCTCAGCTAATTTGTTGGACAGAAGGAACTCCATGGCATCAGGATTGTTGTTGATGTCCACGAATGCCCTGTCAGGCAGTGAGAATGCCGCCTTATCTTCTAAGTTGACCGTCAGGACCGTGTATATCTCATGGGTCACGGGATCTTTCAGAGACAATGCCGGCCAGCCGTTATGGTACATTTCAATCACGATTGAGAGACGGCTTTCCTGATACAGGAAAGTCTCTTCCATGGACGGATGGTCGCATTTGACAATTTCAAAATCATCCTCCCCTTTGGTAAATGTCACCATCGGATAGGATACATCGACAAAACATTCCTCTTCCCGGTAACAGAGATGTTCTTTTCCCTCTGAACGGATTATAGCCAATTGGGTGTTCATATTCGTAACTGGTTTTAAAATTATTGACTTGCAAGTTAATTGGCCGGCATTCACCTGCCTGTTTTTTTTAACGTGTGATTGTCACCGCCTGCGGACATTTGGGAGAGTTGCTGTTTCACCGCCTTGATTTTCCCAATCAGTTCGTCCTCCCTTCGGAATGAGGGGGTACATTTGGTACGCCTCATCCCGGCTCCCCAGGGGATGCCGCCGCATACTTTTCTCAGGCGTGCCTTTTCGCTTTCCAGGGCCGACTCCAGACGGGCCAGCCTGCGTCGTAACGATTCTTCGGTCACAGTTCTCATGATCTCATTGTTTTTTTTGTATGGTGACGGGTCGGAAAGACAGTCACCATACCGTCGTTATGTGTCACGTTATATTTTAGCTTTTTTCCTTTTGATGCCTCTCAGGACGTACAACAGGTGCAGGAACAGCTCCCTGTCGTAAATCCGGAAGAAGAACGGCTCGCCTGTTTCCCTGACCGTTCCGGTAAACGACACGGACTCCCGGTTCACGGGATATTGGAGGAAGTTGCCATTTGCCAGCAGGGTGTGCTTTCTCTTCATCACTTCGCCTAGGAACTTGTCCATATCGTCGTTTTCCTCATAGCCGGAGAAGTAGAGGAAATGATGACGGCGCAGGCTTTGCAGGATTTTGGCGGTTTCCAGCCTTACATCCCTGCCTGACGATTCGTCCGTTCCTCTCATCAGGTTGCAGATGAACTTCTTCTCGCCATTTATGTCAAGAAACAGATAAGGAACTATAATTATAGAGGCATGCCGTGCGTGGTCAGAGATGACCATCGGTTTTTCTTTCAGGATGTCTCCTTTGAAGGTAATGTTCCGGTAATGGTTGTCCATCTGCCGTTCCAGTTCCATTCTTGGCGTGGTAACGGAGCGGAGTCCCGTGAAGTAGCGTCCGCCCGCCCGGAAGCAGAACCGGTAGATGTCCGCATGATAAGGCTCTCCCAGGAAAAAGAAATTCCGGGTATGGCGGATGGGGGGCAAGACATCCATGTAGTCGAAATATCTTTCTTCCGTAATCTCACTGAACGGGGCGCAGAGGGATTGCAGATGGATGCGTATCATCTTGCGGACGGTATTTCCGGACACGGCTATGAGGTACGGGTTCTTTTCCCTGTCCCTCAGTTCCTCCAGTGTCTCATGATGGTAGTCGCCGTGTATTCCGTCAGACATGGTGGTCACGCAGCTGCCGTCAAAACTGCGTGAATCGACTACGAATTTCAGTTTGTCGTTATTCATGGTTCAGATGTTTTGAAGGTTCAACACTCTCTTGGCGGCACTGAGGGCATTGGAGGTGAGCTGCCGTTGCCATGCCTTGTTTCTGGGTGACCAGCGGAATCCGGAGGATTTCAGTTCCTTTCGTCTGTTGTCTTCGGGAATCCTGTCAAACAGGATCTGAAGGCGGTCTTCCCCATAGTTCCATACAAGTGTCCCGCCCTCGAACGGCACTTCCTTGTTTTCCCGGCTTTGCACCGCTTTCAGCCTTTCGCGCATCCGTTCCGCAAGTTCCGGCAATTGGAAGAATTTGTTTCTTGGGGTGATGACGGGTTTCCTTACCCTTGCGTTATATTCGGAAATGAAGTCCACGGCCCTGCGGACGATTTCCACTTCCCCGTGATTGGCGAAGGTGGATACCTTGTTCAGGATGCTGCTGACGAACAGGGCACGGTTATAACCCCGGCATTGTCCGGTGTCAATCCCGTGGATGGTGTCGGCGCTGCTCCTGATGTCGCGTTTGAGCGTCTGCCATGCCTTTTCCCGCTTCTCTTCCTCCGGTCTGGCGGTTTCCTGTTTCCGTTTGACGGATGCAAGGACCTTTTGCCGCCAATCGCGGAATTCCTCGTAGCGGTTCCGGTAGCTTTTGTTCATTTTTTCCTGCCTGCGGTAATCAAATCCGCCCCGTCCCGTCACCATCGGGTTGGCGCAGCGCGAGAGGGCCGAGAGCTGGGCGGACAGCTTTTGCCGGTAGGCGGTGATATAGGTTTCCCGTTCCCCTTCCGGCATGAGTTGCAGGTCGTTGTGCAGCTCCTCCCCGTAAACCATGATGTCCGTTTCTCCGCAAATCTCCGGATCGAAGGAACTCCAGGCGTATGCGTCGCAGGCCTGTTTCCACATATCCTCCAGATAGCCCGGATGTTTGAATGCTATGGCTTCCCAGTCTTTGAAGTTACTGGAATGCAATTCATTCCGGTCTTCTGGATTTCCGTACAGATGTACAAAGTGGTGCATCCCGTGATGCTCCTTTCTGAAATGGAACGGTACGGGAGGATGGTCCGTACCCTTTTCCCGGACCATCGTGACCCGGTGTGCGTTCTCTGCGGTAAGGTCCGTTACTTGTTCTTCCCGGACCTTTGCTGTTGTTGTTTCAGTCATAACCATTGCTTTTTTGATGTCAGCCGTAAATCATTTCGTCCAGTTCTTCGTCCGGCAGTGTGCGGATTTCCTCTTCCGTGCAATAGCAGGCTATGCTCTCGTCCAGCTCGAAAGCTGCCGGGTCGAGGCTTTTGATGCCATCCAGCAGTTCCTGTTCCAGCCTTTCTACGGAAACCGTATAGTTCCCGTCTTTGCCTTGTACTTCCCGTGCCGGATAACTCTTTTCCCGATAGACCAGTGTGGTGATTGCAGGATTCGTATTTTCTTGTCCTGTTCGTACTTTGGTTACTGTCATCTTGTTCATACTTCTACTGTTTTAAAGTTAGACATGACCGGCTCCGTGGAGCCAGTATTTCGGTTTCTTACTTGCCGGGCAGCCCTTTGCCTTGATTGTGCAAGGCTTGGCAAAAGAAAATACCGGAGCGAAGCGAGGATGATTTTCTTTTAGCCAACCAGCCCCTGAAAGGGGCCGCCTTGCGCAATCAACCCGGCAAAGGGCTATATTTGCAGGTAAGAAATTGAAAGAATGGCTGGGATTTTCAATTTGTCGGAGACAACGTGTAATAAGTGTAATAAGCAAATTTAAAAGCATACAACGAAGGTTTTTCAAATATTTTCCAAACTATCGGATATCAATATCATATCGTAAAACAAGCGAAGGCGTGGCATTCCGGAATAAATACATATCTTCGCGTCAAAGGTGATTGATTGAAATGAATACATTCTCTGCTTTTGATACGGGTGTCATGGTAGCTTTCTTGCTGGGTATTGAGTTTCTTAGGAGTGATATCCAAACAATTCTCTATTGTAAAAGAGACGATCCCGGGATTTTTAAGAGCTGCCTGTATACATTGTTTATATTGTTGGCAAGTCTTTATTCCATTGTGGCCGGAGCCATGCTTAACCCCGAGCCCGTACCCGTTTATGAATTGATGCCCGGTTTTCAAATAGGAGTTTATGGTTTTTGCTTTTTGTTTATATTTCTTGTTATCGCTGGTCTTTATCGTAAAATATTACCTCTCGTCCTTTTGGGGTACGCTATGGTATATGTAATCGGTGTACTGATACCGTTACTTGGATATGTAGTGTCCATGATGAATTATTTCGCCAGTACAGGATGATTATGAAGACCAAAGATGTTTTCCAGAGAAAATGGATAACAGACAGTATAACAAAAAGAAGGTATCCTTTTCAGATACCTTCAATGATGGGCCGGTTGCATATTTACCATTCCAGACGTTCCTTCACATTGTTCATCGCCTCTTTCAGGCTGCTGTTCATGACCCGCGCATAATGCTGTGTCATGCGTGTGGAGGCATGTCCGAGCATGACGGACACGTCCTGCAAGGGTACATTGTTGGCGAGCGTGACGGTCGTCCCGAAAGTGTGCCTGGCCACGTGCGTGGTCAGGTTTTTCTTTATGCCGCAGAAATCGGCGATTTCCTTGAGGTAGCTGTTCATTTTCTGGTTGCACATGACAGGCAGGCAGCATCCTTTCTTTATGCAGATCGGATGTTCCCTGTATTTCTCCAATATGGCCAGTGGAACGGGCAGCAGCGGGATGTTGCTGATGGAAGACGCTTTTCTGCGGTGTTCCAACTTGACCCTTCCCTTCCTTATCCACCAGTCACCGAGATTGTCCTGTACCAGGTTTTCACCACTCAGAGTGGCGACATCGGAGAACGCCAGACCAGTGAAGCACGCGAAGACAAATATGTCCCTGACCAGCTCGAGCCGTGGGATGGTGAATTTCTTTTTCATGACGGCCTGCAACTCGTCGTTGGTCAGGAATACCGGATCGGTCTCGTCCTGTTCCATCTTGTAACCGTAAAAGGGATTCTTACGCATCCATTCCTTTGCCAATGCCATGTTGGTGAATTTCTTGAAACATTTCATGTAGCGGACTATCGTGTTACGGCACAGTCCCCCCTCCGTTTTCAGGTAAATGTCAAACGCGCGGATGAACTCCGGTGTCAGCTCATGGAAGGTGATATCCTCCTTGCCGTAATAAGAGGGGATAAGCCGCTGCAATTTCTTCACCACGTTCTTGTACCGGTTGATCGTAACGGGAGAGTAGTCTATGCCTGCCAGTGTTTCCATTTCCTTGATGCCATCCTGCATGGTACCGAGCAATGTACGCATTTCGGTGTCTTTCCCGAAAACACGTTTCAGGATCAGTTTCGGGGTAATCAGGGCCTGTTCCAATACCAGTTCCTTGTGTTTCTCGAGGGCACGTGCGTGTAACTCCGCAATATAGGTATTCAATGCGATGGATGCCCTGTCCCTGCCCTTGCTGCATCCTTTGGCCGCATTCCATAAGTTCAGAGGCACGCTTCTTTGGATACGGGCATCGTCGTAGCTCCCGTTGATGGTTATCCGCATCAGTACGGGTGCCTCACCGTTTTTCAACAATTTCGTTTTGAGCACGAAAAAAAGAATGTTCATTGTTCCTTGTTTCATCACTTTTGTTTTTTAGAAGTGTTACATCCAATTGTTTCGTCAAAACCGGATGGCATGAGGAGGTGAGACGAAGTGTTAAATTCGGTGGCTTTTTTGAGCGGCTTGTGGAAAAGCCATAGAAAAGCCATAAAAATCTCATTTTCCCAGGTTCGAATTGCCTTTGGTATCCCGGGTTCGATTCCTTTTTTTCATTCTGATGGGACATTCCATAGTTTTAAACTTCTTTCACAATTTCAAGCTCATTCGGCCATGTGTGCAAAATTACTTTTTTACACCGGAGATTGATGTTGACAAATGGTTGAAAAACAATGAAATATGGTGCGTGTTTATGGCTTTTTTCAAAGCCTTAAAAAAAGCCACTGAATTGGCAAAATCCAACTTCACAAATATGTAATGAAATGTGTAGCGAGGGTAAAAAAAGAACCCTTGAACTATCTCTAATTCAAGGGTTTTCTAAAAGTGAAAGCTTTTTTGGTGGTGCCACCAGGAATCGAACCGGGGACACAAGGATTTTCAGTCCTTTGCTCTACCAACTGAGCTATGGCACCGTTGTTTTGTTTAACGGGTGCAAAGATATGAATCTTTTTTGAGTCTTGCAATAGGCAGAGCTACTTTTTACTGATTTTTATTCTTCCAAAGAATTCCAGCCTTGTGCTTTTAGTTCGACTTCGCCTCCATCACGACCTACCAAGTAGTTACCGAGATCGGGTTTTGTAATATGACCGATTACTTTAACACCTTTCATTTCAGATACTTTATCATGATCAGTGAGAGGAACAGTGAAAAGTAATTCATAGTCTTCACCACCATTTAAAGCTGCAGTTACCAAATTCATATTAAATTGTTCAGCCATTGCAGCCGTTTGATAATCGATAGGAATTCTATCTTCATATACGCGACATCCGACATTACTTTCTTTTGAAATATGCAAAAGTTCGGAAGACAGACCGTCTGATATGTCCATCATTGCTGTAGGGATAATCCCCGCATGACGAAGCATCTCTATAATATCTTTACGAGCTTCCGGCTTCAATTGACGTTCCAACAGATATTCTTTGCCTGTAAAATCCGGTGTGAAATCTTTTTCACCTTTAAATATCCTTTTTTCGCGTTCTAATAATTGCAATCCCATATAAGCAGCTCCTAAATCCCCGGAAACACATATCAAATCCGTTTCTTGGGCTCCACTGCGAAGAACAACTTTGTCTCTTTCTCCTTCCCCAATACAAGTGATACTGATACAAAGCCCTGTTAAAGAAGCAGAAGTGTCTCCTCCGACAATATCGACTCCATACACATCACAGGCCAACTTTAGCCCAGCATAAAAATCTTCTACATCCTCAACAGAAAAACGTTTGGAAATACCAAGTGATACAGTGATCTGCTTAGGCTGGCCGTTCATGGCATAAATATCGGAGAAATTTACAACAGCCGATTTATATCCGAGATGTTTTAAAGGTACATAAGTCAAGTCGAAATGAATACCTTCCAATAATAGATCGGTGGTGACAAGCACTTGTCTATCCTCATAGGAGAGGATTGCCGCATCATCGCCTACGCCCTTTATCGTACTATTATTCTTTATTTCAATCCTGTCAGTTAGGTGGCGAATCAAACCGAATTCGCCTAATGTTGATATTTCTGTCCTGTTACTCATATTTGTTTTGTAATATATTATTTTTAGGAAATGTGATAATATGTTTTTTTATTGTCTCATTAAAACTCTGCTCATTGTAAAACCTGATTACAATCGGTAGATAATATAAATATTTCTTCCAACTTTCCGGAACAAGAGGACTGTTTTTTAAACGTGCTGCATCTTTTTCTGTTACTAAGATCAATTTTCCCGGTGAAGTCATCTTTTCGAATATCACATCCAATTTCTTGAAATCTGACTTGCTAAACGTATGATGATCAGGAAAAACGACCGGCAACACTTTATTTGAATACTTTTCTGCCTCACGAATAAATGGAGTGGGAACTGCAATACCTGATATCAACAATATATCATCTTCTTTTCCAATATTTTTATGGTTTAAGAAACGAGCTTCCGAGGGGAATACAGGTTTAACTTCTCCATAAACGATGCTGGTAAAAAAAAGTAACTGGTGAGCCCGCAACTTCATATTTTCTTCAATAACACGAAAATCGATCGGCTTCATATCTTCGTCGCATTTAGTAACAACCACGATATCTGTTCGGTTTATATTACTTATCGGTTCTCTCAGGTGTCCGGTAGGCATTAGTTTATCATTATAAAATAAACGATGGTAGTCACTCAACACGATCGAAAGGGAAGGGTGCACATATCTATGTTGATATGCATCATCTAACAAAATTACTTCAGGTCTGTCTTTTTCAGGGAGGGATAAAAGATTTTGAATCCCCCGGCGGCGATTAGCGTCGACAGCGACAAGTATATCCGGAAATTTATTTTTCATTTGAAAAGGTTCATCTCCGATCTCCAAACTGGAACTTTCAGAATCAGCAAGAATAAACCCCGATGTTTTTCTTTTGTACCCTCGGCTTAATACTGCAATGCGATATTTATCTTTCAGTAAACGTATGATATATTCTGTATGGGGAGTTTTACCCGTTCCTCCTACAGATAAGTTTCCTATGCAGATCACAGGAATAGAATATTGTTCGGAATGTAAAATACCCCAATCAAAAAGTCGATTTCGCAACCATATCCCAATTCCATATAAAAAGGAAAGGGGAGCCAGGTAGGAATTAAGTTTTATTTTGTCATTTTTTTGCATGTAACTTCTTATCTGCTGACAAATATAGTTAACTTATCGGTGGCTGTCTGTTTTTTATTTGTTTATTTCAAAAAGAAGATACAATTTGAATCTCTTTGAAAGATAAGTTTGCGTTTATTCTGAAATATTTTCAGGGAGTTTGTGACTATACACATTTATTGTAGAATTAAGTCAATATCCGGATAAGATATCCGTCGTATCTTTGTTGTCTTCTTGATAATCTCTTGTAAATTATATACTTTTGCATTGTCCCAATTAACATGCTATGCCATGAATGTCAAAATAGAAGAAAGCTGGCGAAAACGCCTTCAGGAAGAATTTGATAAACCATACTTTGAGCAGTTGGTCACATTTGTCAAGAACGAATACAGAAGCGCCCATGTGCTTCCTCCCGGACACCAGATCTTCCATATTTTTAATGCCTGTCCATTCGAGAAAGTGAAGGTTGTTATACTTGGACAAGACCCTTATCCCAATCCGGGGCAATATTACGGAGTCTGCTTCTCCGTCCCGCAAGGAGTTCCCATTCCTGGATCACTGGCCAACATATTCAAAGAAATACACCAAGACTTAGGCAAACCGATCCCCACATCCGGCAATCTGGACCGTTGGGTAGAGCAAGGCGTGTTTCCTATGAACTCGGTCCTGACTGTACGGGCTCACGAAACCGGCTCACATCGGAATATGGGATGGGAAACTTTTACAGATGCAGTGATAAAGAAATTGAGCGATGGACGTGAGAATCTGGTATTCATGCTGTGGGGAAGTTATGCAAAAGAGAAGATCGCCCTTATCGACACCCATAAACACTTGGTGCTGACAACCGTGCATCCGTCTCCACGCTCTGCTGACCATGGTTTCTTCGGCTGTAAACACTTCAGCAAGGCGAATACTTTCCTCCAAAGCAAAGGTATTCAAAAGATTGACTGGTAAGAAGTACGAGTTCCGGACATCCGGGTGTAGCCATTCCGGACATCCGGGTGTAGCCATTCCGGACATCCGGGTGTAGAAAGGCGGAAGATGGGCATGTTACCAAACTTTTCTGCTTGCTTTTCGTTCTTTTCCTACTTGTTTTAGTAAAAAAGGACCTTTATGTTGAGGGAACTATCTCCACACAGATGTATATCGGCACGGTTCCCTGCGTTTTTGTAAACAATACCGGCTACCCGTTTCAACGGCAGGTAGTGATACAAGTGTAATACAGGAATCCGGTATGTATCACTCCTTGCACACCATGTTTGTCAATGCTTGCAAAACAAAGTGTGATAGAGTGATAGAGAAACTGGATTATTGTGCAAGAGAGAACCGCAAACTGATACCGTAGTTTGAGTTTGAAGTCGGATAGGATGCACTCGATATCAACGGTTCATTGATCTGAATATCATAGAATGCACGGACCGTCAACGCACGGCTCAAACCGTAATCAGCCGAGAAGGAGATTGTCTTTGCGATGTTACCGCTAGTAGCCTGCGTCAGTTGAGTGTCGATTTTACGAATCAACGACTGCATCTTGTTGAACGAGAAATCAAGGCGAACGGTGAGGTCATTGCTGAAATCACGCGTTTTCTTCATCTTCAAAACCTTGTTGAACTCGGCATATTTGTAACCCAAACCGATCGTCACTTTCTTGGAAAGTGCTTCGACCAATTGGTAGGATGTCGTGTTCAGGCTTAAATTGCGGGTAGTCGAATAGTCCGCCCGAACCGTCACGTTATTCAACAGCGTCGCATCTGCACCCAACAAAGGACTAAACGCTTCGGTAAGGCTGACAGACGAAATCGAATAAGGAGACGATGGTGTCGGGTTATCGTTCAGAATCGACTGGATATATCCCAGTCCGTCCTGCCCGGCATCCACCCAATTCAAGAAGGATGTGAAAGTACCTACCGAATAAGAACAACGGTACTGGTGACTCAACGTCAAGCTCTTGAAATATTTCTTGACAGCCGGAATCTTGATCAAGCCGTCGTAAGTAACGCGCCAGTTAGGCAACATGCTCTTCAACGAAGGGAAAGCCGTCAAGCCTACCTTCTTCGGGTCCTTACCGGTATAAGCGGCCAGAAATGCAGGAATCAGGACATCCGCCGAATTCCGGTTGACGCCGTTCACATTATCTGTTCCCGGATTATAAGGCATTCCTCCCAAGCCTTTATCATGGATAAAGCCCACATCCGGATATTTCAAGCCGGAATACTTGCTTTCGATACGTTGGGCAATGATCTCGCGGTTTGCCAACAACTTGTCAAAGGCTTTCGAAGAATAGTTATTCATAGCATTGCCACTGCCTCCGAATGCGCTTCCCAACGCGATTGTCGTCATGGTAAAGTTTCCCCCCATAATCTCCGGCATACCTTCATACATAAATTGTATTTCCGTATTACGCGTATCGTTGCGAAGAGCCGTCAAGTCGATCTTCAATCCAGTGATCGGTTCGAGGTTCGCCCGTATATTCAGATTTTTCGTACTGGTCATGACTGCGGCATTCACGTCTCTCTCGGTATCCGTAATCAGCCAGCCTTTTTCATATGCCTCGTCTATATAGCTACGACGCACGTCACCGAACGCAAAACCGATCCCCGGGGAAAGTCCGAATGAAGAACGTCCCTGGCCAAAGATATCACCGATCTCCGGACGGAAACCGGGCAGCATCATACCGGCAGAGTTCGTAAACTGAATATTGAAACGGCGCACCATCATCAAAAAGCGGGCACTGTGTTCAACCGCCTTGTAAAGAAAATCCTCAGTAGGGGCCGGTCCCGGTATGATCGTCAACTTCAAGCGCACCGTGTCTTGGTTCAAAATCTTAACCTGTGCGAAGTTGATCGGCTTGAACTTGACTTTGTAGACACGCCCGTCCGTTCTTCTGGCCGTGATTTGCACCTTTTTCGTAAACATTCCATGCTCGACAACCGTAGCGCTGTCCGGACTCAAGACAATTTCTTTTTCCAATTTCGGCTTTTTCTTCTTCTCCGTTTTTTTAGCCGTAGTCCGGGTATTGTTAAACTTCTGGTTGATCTTCTTCAAATATTTGTTTTTGTTGTAGAGAGATAACAGGTTCAAGTTCGCCTGCAAATCGAACTGACGCTGGTTCTTGATCGTATTACCCATCTCGATATCTTCGCTTACCGTCGCTCCACGATCCCAGTTGTAAGTAGCATTGTAGCTCAAAGAAGCATTGGTCCAATCCAGAACCGGGATCAGCTGCAACGGCAACTGCCAGGTCGCCATAAACTGCTGGTCATACTTCATCGGGGTTCCCAGGTCAGCGATGCTCTTCTTCACGGAATCTTTCCATAACTGGTAACCGTCCGGGTTCAGTTCCTTATTCACCTGCACATACGGTTCTTCGATACGGGCATTCGTACCGGAACTGAACGTTATGTTCAGGTTATTCGTAAAAGCCCAGTTCAAACTGAAAGCACGGTCCCAATAGAAGTTCTGGCTGAATGTCACTGGTATATCGTTGGGGACACCTGTTGCCGCTCCTGTCAGGTCGCGTAATTTTATTTCGTAATAATTCCGCATCATGGCCGTCTGGAAGTTGATAGACGGGGCCACATTAAACGCCAGTTGTTTGGCATAGCGCGTATAGCCGTTGTTTTTCTTCAATAACTTATCAAATGGCTTGATCGGCTTGACATAAGGCACATAGCTATAGGCGAAATTGGCACGGTAATCCTTTGTCGTTTCATATTCAGTCTCCGGGTTTTTCTTATCATTAATGCTGTACGAATACCCGAGCGTGAAGTTTGCCGGATCGTAAGGCATCGGGTTCTTACTCTTGATATTCACACGCACATTATTAAACGAAACACTCTTGATAACCGTCCTATCTTGAGAATAATTACGAATCGAGTCCTTCTCGGCTTTCGTTTCCGCCTTGTCGATAGCATCCTTCAACTTGACATCCTGATCCAGCGGATTGTATTTTGGATCATATGTTTCCTTCGAATAAGCATAATAGAACGGGATACTGACTTGCGCCTTTTCCGGGAACAGCTTACCCAATTCGATAGAGGTCGCCACGTTATACTGTTTGAAGTCTTCCATCCGGCGTTCGTTCAACGACTGGTCGAGAGCACCGAAACCAGCCGTTTCGATACGTCCGCCCACATTCACCGTTCCCAAGTCGGAAAGCGCAACATTCAAATTCGCATTGGCCGCCCATCCACCTTCTTCATTGAAGTCGGTCAGGCGCAATTCGTTCACCCAAACTTCCCCACTCTTCAACTTATTACGCACGTTACGCACACCGATCATGACTGTCTTCACTTCGGAAAGACTCGGATTACCTTTGACACGGATCGTATTGCCATAGTTGTCCGGATCCCTACCAGAATAGACAGTCTGGAAAGACACTCCATTCGTACCGGACCGTTTTTCCCGGTTACGCTCCAGTTTTAGGTCCGTCAAAATCTCCAAACGGAAATTCAGCATGTTTTCTGCCGGCCAAACGATTTTCTGGTGTTCCGAATTGTTATAGTTATACTCCCCGTGCGGAGTCAATTTCAACGGTACTTCATATTCGTAATAGTTATTCTTATAGTCCGATCCCAGGCGGATAAAAACAGCGAGATCGCCATCTGCAAGATCGTTTACATCCAATTTCGGAGCCTCGGCATGTGTAAACAGTTGCAAGCGCTTATACTGCCGCAAATCATAATTCGTATTCTTATACACGGCACGTGCATCTTGAGCGGCAAGGTCCGTTATCTTTAAAGAAAGCGCCTGTTCGTTCTCCTGACGGATCTGAGGCTGGCTTGGATCCAGTACACGGCTGACGCCCGGGGGCAATGTATAGCTGACCGGATCCCTGTCACTGTTTTCCTCGATATTGACAGTCGAGACTTCCAATTTACCCTTCACTGCGGGCGGCATCTTCGGATCGGACAAATCCTGCTCGTAGGATCGCCATTCTCCGCGTACCAATTGCAGAGTACCGAAGCGCAACACGACCGATTCCTTAAATCCTGTCATATACATACGCATGAAACGAATCGTCTTGAAATCATTGATTGCCCCCACACGACGCTGGTATTGTTTTACCGGAATCTTAAATTGATACCAGGTAACGGATTCTGTCGTACCATCCGCCAATCTTACTGATGAAGTACGTTTATCCGCAATGAAGTTTTCACCGACAACCGTATCCTGCGGAGTTATCCTGACTTTGTATTCGAAATATTTTTCATTTTTATTCAGAGTATTGTCCTGATTGATGTCTTCTACATCAGGCACGGTCTTGGAAGAAGTGCTGTAGCGCTCGCCCGAATCGTTGATATCTTTCGAGTTTCCTTCCGTTCCATTATAGCGTTTGTAACGTGTTAAGATATCCACCTCCTGAGAATCATAGTCCGAACCACGAAAATAGTGGAACTTGTCACCGGCCGGATCAAAGAAAGGGGACAGCTGTAACGGATCGTTCTCCATCTCGGTTAGGGTTACCGCATTCAATTTCTGGCGTAATTTATTCAGATAATCCTGGTAAGCCGGATATTCCTTTTCTTCATCCGAGGATAAACCGTTCAGGCCGACATCCTGCAACAGACGTGCACCTGCCGTATTGTCGAAGGCATAAACTGTACTCTGCTGTTTTGGAACCTTACCCCAAACAGTATAATCGACCTTAGACGTATCGCCATCGATTGGCAATCCGTTTTCGAAGAACTTCTTTTCATCCTTCAATATGTCTTCCGATATCTCACCCAAATTAAAATACAGATCCCCCCCTGTTGTCTGACGATCATAAATGAACGGATCGAGCATCCAAAATTCGATATATTCGACATTCGCCGTCTCAAAGTCACTCTGGTCTATCTTTCGCATCATTCCACCGAAACGCTTTTCCGGGTTTTGCAATGTTCCGTCAGGATTAATATTATCGGCATCCAAGTTATACGGTCCGCGTTCCTGCGGATAGTAAGCCATGTTCAGAACTGTCAACGTATTACTTTCACTCATGCTTTGCTGCCGTTGCGGGAACAACTCTCTCGTCTCGATAGCACGGACATAATGGTTGGACAAATCTTTTGTCGTAATATATTTCGGACGCAAAGAAGAATTTTTACGCGTGAACAATCCGTCGATCGTGTACCAAGCGAGCAAAGCACGACTTTTCCCGTAATCGATATTATTGGTCAGCCCGGCTTCCGGGAACAATTGGGGCGTACCATCGTCATAAGGCACACTGGACAACTGCCAGGGATAAGGGTCGGAGAGGTCAAAATTGCTCTGTGTCGACTCGAAGTCATCCAGATACGAATATCCACCCGTGTTCTTGTTTTCGTAATGCCCGGCAATCAAATGAGCGAACTCCGCATTGAAAGATATCTGGCTGGGTTTGCTTAGGTTCAGCAACGGCAGCTTGTCGAACATATTGGTAAGCCACTGACTCTCGCCCTTATAAGCCATATTGACACCCCAGAGCGTATTCTTTATCGCTTCGTCGCCCATCGTCGTCTTGGTGGTCAACGGCATTTCGGACATGTGCATGATGGTAGCGCCTACCATCAGATTCGGGTTGAACTGATAGTTCAAGTCCAATCCCATCATGGTCTTACGCTGCATGTTATAGGCTGTCTGGTTTTCCAGCGAGACACTGACCGGCGTGCCTGCAGAAATAATACTTTCGTTCAGGATCGTTACCACGCCGGAAGTATAGTCAACAGTATAATCTACATTCTCGGTTAATATCGCTCCTCCAGCCGTTACTTTCACTGAACCTCGCGCTACGTTGGAAGCTCCCAACTGTATCTCGGCACCCGAAGAGGCTTTGTATTCCCCCTCCAGTTTGAACTTATTCTTTTCAGCAATCTGTCTGGCGACAGTCAATGTCGAGTCGTAGAGTTCCTGGAATACATATTTGTCAGCAATCGCATCATTGTTAATCTTTTTACGCAGATAGGAGCCGAATGGTTCCACACTTGGAAAAATAATTTTCCCATTATCGGCAAGGACGGTCACACCTTCAATAAAGTCGTATATACCATCCGGATGCGGCTGATTGTTGGAATCATAGCTATCCAGGTTCAGCACTCGTAACAAGATTTGGTTGGCAATCGCCCCTTCCGGCAAATAGTTGACATACGTACCGGTTGTATCGCTTTGATACATGATATTCAACTTGAACTTCTCTTTTTGGACAGAGTAAGCTCCTAATGAATAGATATTTTTCATCATCAGGTCCCAAAAAGGCATATCAGGCGACATGGTAATTCCTTTCAACAACTTCACATACAGGCAAGAGGCAGCCGATGAAGGATTGTCAGTCGAGAACTCACCAACCTGATAAGTCTTTCCATCCGAATAAGTATAATTGTAAGCGACAGCCAATACCTCATCTGCCTGCAACTGTGTTTTCAGCGAGATATACCCCAACTTCGTATTGACCGTATATTCGGACGCATCCAGCAAACGAGCGCTTTCCACTTCTTCATACTCCGTACCGTTAACAAAAGTTCCTCCCAACGCCTGATTTACCGTGCTGATATCACGAGCACCGGTAAATTGTTGGTTAAGGGTATTATATAATGTATTCGTATTATTATAGGGGATAGACAGCGCCCCCGAAGGAGAAACGACCGCCGTATTCGAAATATTATCATGCTCGGCCAGATCGGCAAAAGCGACCACGTTACGCGCCTGGTCATAAGTAGCCCGTTTGTTTGTCACCCAAACTTCCACCTTGCTGATCGTGACGGGAGAGGAAATCGTATTCAGGTTCTTCACCGCCTCATCATAGCGGTCGCGAAAATAGTGTGACAGGAAAAAGTGACGATTCTCGTCATACTGGTCAATCGTCAATTCGAAAGGTTTTGTCTGCACGCCCCCTTTAGAACTGACCGTTTTCGATTCCGACTCCTGCTGTGCAAACAACGCATTGACTCGCAGCTTCCCGAACTGGAGATCCGCTTTCATACCGAACAGGGCTGCTCCTCCGTTGATTAGGGAGTTACTGGTTGTCATACTTACATTTCCGGCTTCCAGCGACTTGATAATTTCATCTTCCTCCCCGGTATAAGCTAATTTCAGTTTTTTGGAGTCGAAATCAAAAGAGGTTTCGGTATTATAGTTCATATCGAAATTCACTTTGCTACCAACCGATGCCTGTACATTCAATTGAACATTCTCATCGAAATTAAAGAAGGTACGGTTACGAGCACGTTCCGGCAAAGAGGGATTTTTGGTTTTATTCTGCTTCAAGCCTAACTCCACTTCGGCCGAACCTTGCGTTTTCACCCGGACACCGCCCGGCCCAAAGATACGTTCCGCCGCACCGATATTGAACTGCATATCAGCTAAGTTGAACTGCTTATTAGCCGCCTTTTGAAATTCTTCCTCGTTTTTCTGGCGATAGTAGGATTGAACGGATTTTTGGAAACTATAATCCTGGTATTCCTCAGGGGTCAACGAAATAGGAGTAGTCAGATCGGCATCACCTAACTTGGTACGGACTACATATGTCCCGGTTCTGATATCATATTCGACCACTGATTTCACGTTATCCGGCGTCTTCAAGTCAGCAGGTGACTGCTTGGTAAGATCCTGATATTCTTCAGGGACCGTCTTAGCTACCGGAAAGCGGGTGCGCACCTTCGGCACCGTATCATCCGGAACGACCGGCTGTTCAGTATCCGGCAACGACATCTCATAGGCCAGAAAATCCGTATTCATAGAATACAGACCTGCACCAAACAGTAGAATTGTTATCCAGAGTATAAATTTCAGTGTCCTTCTCATGTTAATTGACAATTGACAACAGACAATGACAACAGACAATTCCAAATTCTCCTAAATTGCCAATTATCCATTGCTTAAAGCATTCTTAGGGCTGTTTTAATGACCTGCTCGACAGCCAGTGCAGGCGAACCTTTCAATATCGAGTTAACCGCCTTTTGCGAAGCGGCCTTCTGGAATCCAAGCATAACCAATGCCGCCACAGCTTCTTCTGTGACAGCACCACTGGCTGCGACAGAAGAGGAGCCACCTGTCACTGTCATTCCCTCTATCGGCTTTACCTTGTTTTTGAGATCAACTAGAATACGTTGAGCTGTTTTCAATCCGATTCCTTTGACTGACGTCAGAGCTGTTTCGTTCTTATCAGCAATCACCCGGATCAATTCGGATGGTGACAGGGAAGAAAGGATCATCCGGGCAGTATTGGGACCGACTCCCGACACGGAAGTCAACATCAGAAACAGTTCGCGCTCATCTTTTCCTGCAAAGCCAAAAAGCAAATGGGCATCCTCACGTATCACTTCGTACACGTAAATCTTCCCGGTCGGTTTCCCATTATAAAAAGTATATGTATTCAAGGAGATATTCAGTTCATAACCGATTCCGGCACATTCCAAGATCATCCTGGCCGGTGTCAGTTCTACTATCTCTCCCTTGATATATTCTATCATGTATCTTACGTCTTTATGATTCGCACCTATTATAACGCAAAATTAGACAAAAGCGTATATCCGAACTATCTTTTTTGGTATTATTGTTTCCAAAACCCCGGCAACAAGATTGTCAGCACCGTAAAGATCTCCAAACGTCCGACCATCATCAGAAAAGACAAGAACCATTTCGATACCACCGGAACATCAGCATAGTTTCCGACCGGTCCCAGACTACCAAGTCCCGGTCCAACGTTACTGATCGAAGAGATAGTAGCCCCGATCGTCTCCTCAAATCCTACCCCATCGATCATCAGCACCATACAGCTGACAAATATTAAAGCAATATAGGCAAAAGCGAACGCCAATACCCGGTGGACGATATCACCAGAAACAGCATGCCCGTTCATTCGTACCGGAATAATGGCATGTGGATGCGTCTGCTTCTTAAACTCATTAAAGAGGTTCTTGGTCAAAATCACAAAACGGCCCATTTTCAAACCTCCACAAGTAGAGCCAGCACAACCACATACCACCATCAGAACTAGCGCTAACAGCCAGAAAAACGGTCCCCACGGAATATAATCGACCGTTGCAAACCCACATGTAGACACCAATGTCACGACCTGGAATACCGTTTGCCTAAAAGCTGTACCAAAATCGTCCACAATTCCTTTATACATGATCCAGACTGTCGATATTGCCGTAATAATCAGTACGAACCAGAAAAACCAGCGTGTTTCTTCATCCGCAAATAACTTCTTGGGCCTACCGTTAAAAAAGAAATATATCAAAGTAATATTGGTCGCACCGATAAACATAAAAATCGTAATTATATATTCGATATAGGCAGAGTCCCAGTAAGCGATACTGGCATTTTTCGTGGAATAGCCACCTGTAGAAATACAAGTGAGCGCATGATTGACAGCGTCATACAAGTCCATTGGACCCGCCCATAAAAGACCAATAAGGATAATGGTCAGGAACAAATAAACTCCCCACAGGCGCTTGGCCACCTGGGTAACACGCGGACGGAAACGTTCGTGCGTGATACCCGGAGTCTCGGCATTGAACATCTGGGTAGCCCCACCTCCGATAATAGGCATCAGCGCTACGGTAAACACGATCATTCCAATACCGCCCTGCCATTGCGTAAGGCTCCGCCAAAACAATATCCCGTGCGGAAGAGCTTCGATATCGGTCAATATGGTAGAGCCTGTCGTCGTAAAACCAGACATCGTTTCGAAATAAGCATCCGTCACATTATCTATATAGCCACCTAAATAGAATGGTAACATCCCCAAAAGGGAGAAAAGAGCCCAAGTTAATGTAACAGTCAGCATCCCTTCCCTGCGCCCGGCCGTATGTTCATTGGCTCGTAGTCCGATCAGCATAAAAAGGACTCCCGTTCCGAACATGATACCACTCGACTGAAGAAGCGGATAGAAGTCATTTCCTTCATATAAGAAAGCGACTGCCGTTGCAGCCAGCATAAACAACGTCTCAAGGATGAACATCATCCCTAACATCTTAATTATAAAACGAATGTTCAGCATAATATGCTATTAACAATTGACACATTGAACAGAGAAAAGAGACAACCCAGAGTTGTCCATTGACAATTAATTAAAGTAGTCCTCCAATTTACGCATAGCCGTATCCAAACAGAACACCACAACGTGGTCATAAGCTTGGATATGTGTATCACCCTTGATCATCATAGGCTCACCGTCACGAATCAATCCGCCCAACGTCAAATCTTTCGGAAGATTCAGATCTTTTACCTGCTTACGGGTAATTTTCGAATCGGGACGGGCAACAAGTTCCGCCACATCTGCATTGGCAAAAGTTAAACACTTCACGTTCGACACGTCTGCATCCAACAGGAATTGGTAGATATGGCTGGCAGCAATCAGTTTCTTATTGATAACCGAGCCGATGTCCATGCTCTCCGCTAAAGGTATGTAGTCGATATTTTCGATCTTAGCGATAGTCTTGAATACTCCGGCGCGTTTAGCAGCCAGACAAGCCAAGATGTTCGTACTCGAATTATCCGTCAGTGCGATAAATGCCTGTGCATCTTTGATCCCTTCCTGCATCAACAGATCGGTATCGCGTCCGTCTCCATTGATGATCAAGACATTTCCAGGGACAACCTCAGCTATACGGTGACTCTTTTCTTTGTTAGTCTCGATTACTTTTACACGGATATTGTTCGGAAGGTACTGGCAGGTACGGATCGCAATACGGCTTCCACCCATAATAATGACTTTCTTTACTTCGGGGTCTCGCTTGCCCGCATGCAACCGGACGTCTTCGATATGGCTTTTAGTCGTTGTAAAAAAAACGATATCTCCCGATTCTATACGATCCGTACCACGGGGAATAATGGTCTCGTTCTGCCGTTTGATGGCAACGATATGATAGAGTTTCTGTTCGTTCAGTAATTCGGACAGATGTTTGTTCACAAGTCGGGAATTATCGCGCACCTTTACACCGATCAGAATCAGAGCGCCTCCGAACAACTCCCAGTATTGCCGAGTCCACGGGCGTCTGACAGCCGTAACAATTTCTTTGGCTGCCAGCATTTCCGGGTAAATCATGGAATCGATCCCCATTTTTTCAAACAGTTCCTTGTTTTTAGGGAGCAAATATTCGTAATTGTTGATACGCGCCAACGTCTTATGTGCTCCTAATTTAGAAGCCAGAATGCTGGCTGCCACATTGGTCGTTTCTTCCGGCGTGACACTGACAAACAGGTCGGCCTTTCTGATACCGGCTTCTTCCAGGTCCCGAATGGATGTCGGATTACCCACCATAGGAAGGATCTCCATGCTTGAATTCGTGAAATTCAAACGTTCCTCATTCGGATCCATCAGGATAATATCCTGCTTCTCCTGTGATAACATTTTTGCCAGGTGGGTTCCTACTTCACCGGCTCCGGCTATAATAATTTTCATTTTATATAATAGATTAATTATAAGGATATATTATCCTCCGATAACCATCTTTTTTATTTCTCCTGCAATACTTTTGGCATCCATACCACACAGTTTATACAGTTCGGGAATCGATCCATGTTCGACAAACTCATCCGGCACACCAATCCGTTTTACCTGAGGAGCATATCCGTTATCAGCCATAAATTCCAAAACAGCACTGCCCAGTCCACCTTTGATTACGCCGTTTTCAACAGTGATGACACGACTGAACCTCTTACCGACTTCATGCAGCAGTTCTTCATCCATCGGTTTTAAAAAAATCATATCATAATGGGCAATCGATATACCATCACTTTCAACCTCCTTTATGGCCTTTATCACTTCGTTGCCAATAGGTCCAAGTGACAAGATCGCAATATCATCCCCATCACGAAGTTTCTTGCCTTTCCCGATCGGAAGGATATGCATCTCATTCCTCCAATCTGCCATCTCTCCCTTACCGCGTGGATAACGGATCACAAAAGGGCCGTTACATTCCTTATACCCGGTATACATCAAATTCCTTAAATCCAGTTCGTTCAAAGGAGATGAAATAACCAAGTTCGGGACTGGACGCAGATAAGCGAGGTCGAACACCCCGTGATGGGTCGCCCCGTCTTCGCCTACTAGACCGGCACGGTCCAGACAGATTACCATATGAAGATTCTGAAGTGCAACATCGTGTATCACCATATCGTATGCCCGCTGCATGAAAGAAGAGTAGACATTGCAGAATGGGATCATTCCCTCTTTGGCAAGTCCGGCAGAGAAAGTTACCGAATGCCCTTCGGCAATCCCGACATCAAACGCCCGTTTCGGAAACGCTTTCATCATATAAGTCATAGAACAACCTGTCGGCATAGCAGGAGTGACCCCCACGATCCGTTCGTCCTGTTCGGCCAGCTCGACAAGGGTATGTCCGAAAACATCCTGATAAAGTTGGGGTTCGTTCAACTTATGGACAATGATCCGTTCTCCTGTTTCTTTATTGAACAGCCCTGGTGCATGCCATTCCGTTGCCGACTTTTCAGCAGGCTTGAATCCTTTGCCTTTTTTAGTTTTGATATGTAATAGTTTCGGACCTTCCATATCCTTTATATCATTCAGAACCTTGATCATATAACCGACATCATGCCCGTCGATCGGACCAAAGTAACGGATGCTGAATCCCTCAAACAGATTATGTTGTTGAGTAAGCAATGCTTTCAGACTATTGTTAAAACGAAGGATATTTCCCCGACGGTCATTATTGATCAGTTTCATCTTCCGCAATCCGCGGTACACATCATAACGCATTTTATTATATGCCTGACTGGTTGTGATATCCACCAAATACTGACTCAACCCACCGACCGCATGATCTATTGCCATATCATTATCATTGAGAATGATAAGTAGGTTGTTTGGATTAGCCGACGCATTATTCAGACCTTCGAACGCCAACCCACCCGTCATGGCTCCATCGCCGATCACGGCTATCACGTGTCTGTCTTTTTCTCCTTTTAGAGCAGAAGCGACCGACATACCCATAGCCGCCGAAATGGAATTTGAAGCATGTCCGGCAACAAATGCGTCATAAGGGCTTTCCAGAGGATTAGGAAATCCACTGATTCCTTTAAATTTTCGGAGCGTATGAAAAGCCTCTCGACGTCCAGTCAGTATTTTATGACCATACGCCTGATGCCCCACATCCCATACAATACGATCATAGGGAGTATTAAAAACATAGTGTAGTGCAACCGTCAGCTCTACCGTACCGAGACTTGCCCCAAGATGTCCCGGATTCTCCGATAGTACATCTATTATATATTGACGCAACTCTGCACATACCTCTCCCAATTTATCGGGGGACAACTTGCGCAAATCCTCCGGGTAATCAATGGAATTTAATATGTGTTCATCCTTGCATTCTGTCATAATCGCTATAATTTTGTGGCAAATGTAAAGAATTAACGGGAGATAAAATAGTTTTAGTATGTCATTCTTTAGCAGTATGACACAATTAAACCGCTTCTTCTCCTTTCCCTATAATCAAATTTAATCCTGTTTTGCATTTTCGTATGTAACACAAACAAACTCATTTGCCATAAAAACAAAAAAGCAGTCACAAATAATTGTAACTGCTTGATTTTCAGTGGTGCCACCAGAACCACTTTTTAATTAATCTTATTTTCTTTTACTTTATCATATTTTACTCATATATCTAATATTCAATCATATATCCAATTTGCACAGCCAAGCAAGATAAAATGAAATTAAAATATGCAGTATCAATGTAGCATCAACTGAAAGTTTGTTACATTTGTCATGTAATTGATAAACGTACAAATATCATGGGCAACTATTTTTTACGGACAAAAAAAGAAAAAGGGACGGCAAGCGTCTATCTTCGGGTACAAAAAAGGAATCCTAAGCTGAACATCTTAGTTTGTAGCAAGGTTTCCGTAGATATCCAACAATGGGACAAGGTAACGCAAGACGTTGCCAAATGGAATGATTACTGCAAAACACAAGACGGAAGAAAAGTCAAAGAAACACTGGATTCGATTTCTTCGGCAATAGACAATCTCATTTCGCAGGGTATTTATGACAAGGCAAGGATTGATGAAGTGGTTGAGGATGTCGTTTTCAGGGAAGAAAGAGAGCGACAACGCATTCAAGAAGAAGAAGAGCGACAAGAGCAAGAAAGGCTAAGACTAATCAAGGAACAGGAGGAAGAAGCCAGAAAGGCTGATGTCATTCTTTTCTTGGAAAACTTTCTGGAAGGCATAAAAAATGGCAGGATCAAAAACGGAGCGGAAAACTACACCCCCCAATACCTGTAAAGTATGGAGCAACTTTCTTGGCATCCTAAAACGTTTTATCCAAATATATCCTTTTACATGGAAAGATATAAACAAGGCTTTGGCCGACCATTTCGTTTCTTTCATGGAGAAAAACGGCTATATGGTAACATCTATTAATAAATACATTATCTGTTTTAAGGCAATGATTCAAAATGCAATGGACCAGGAACTACATAACAATCTTATTGCATTGAGAGCGTTCAGTAAAAAAAAGATACAGGAAACGGATAAAGCCAAAGAAATCTATCTGACCAAAGCAGAGTTACAAGCACTGTATGAAATGCCGTTGGAAGGATTAAAAGACAAGGTACGCGATGTTTTTCTTGTTGGATGCTATACTTGTCAGCGTTTCAGTGATTATGCCCGTTTAGAGCAGGAAAATTTCACCAAGACAGCCAAAGGTACCAAAGTAGTTCGTATCGTTCAGGAAAAGACCGGCAATGATGTCGTGATACCTATTTTGAACGATAATCTACTGCATATAGCGGAAAAATACGGGTATGACATACCAAAAGTTAATGATGTCATATTAAATCGCTATATCAAACAAATATTGAAAGAGCTATCCTCTACCGTTCCATCTTTAGCCAGAAAGGAACGTACTCTCTTGACAATGAAAGAACGTGAAAAGGAAAAACAAGGGCTTGTCTCTTTTGAACGGGATAACAAAGGAAATGTTATCAAACCGCGATACGAATTAGTGAGCAGTCATACGGCAAGACGTAGCGGAATAACGAATCTGTATCTTAGTGGGAATTTTGATACATACCAGATGATGAGCATATCCGGTCACAGAGATGAAAAAACGTTCTATGAGTATATAAAGCTAAGTTCGGATGAGGTGGCAGATAGTATCGCCAAGAAAATGGATGAACGAAAAGAGGCCATAAGCAATGAGAGACTATTCTAATAATATTAACATCAAAAATATACGATATCATGTCAGCACTAAAAAATTATTGTGATAAAATCCATGAGTATATACGCCTATATGGAGAAGACTATATTTGGCATATTGGATGGCAAATTGAACCTATACCCTCAAAACAGGATTATCGACGCGATCACAAACAGGAAACGAAAGAATACAAAGTCTTTAAAGGGGATCCTGAGCGACTTGAACAGATCGGCCAGAAATGTTTTGACGCACGTCAAGAATGTTTCAATGAAATAGGAAAAGACCTCATATTGTGTGGAACCCCTGAGGCTAAAGAAAGATATGCAAAATTGGTCATAGAAGATATGTCGTATATAACACTAAATCATCCAATCGCACAGTATGACAAATTTAAAAGTGTGGTACAACATGATGTATTTGGTCCAATTCTCGGTCTATTTAAGAATGAAAACATAAACATTTCTCCATTTCTTGATATGCACAGGGAATTGGACAAGGACCTGCTTTCATTTTTTATGTCTGATGAGAATGAGATAATAGATTCTGAAAAAAAGCGTGAGCAAACAAACTTTGAGGATATTTTCTTTCCCGAACATAAAGAGCATATTCCAGACTTCATCAAAAGGTTAGAAGATAGGCAAATCATTAAAGACGGCATATTTAATCATCGTAATAAGAACCATTTAGCCAAGTTAATCTGCTATATGCAAGACAAAAAGATCATTAAGAAAGACTGCGATCATATTTCTCTTGCAAGATGCTTCTATGGGTTCTTTGGAAAGGAAGTAGAGGAAAAGGCAGGGAAGAACATAGTAACAATAAGCAATGTGCGAAAAACCTTAAGAACAGGCATAGAGGGACTTTCTGAGGAAGAGAAAAGCGATTTTGACCTTATTTGTTCTATTTTTATTTCCCGAAGGGAATAACGGGAAAAACGGGAATCACGAACTCATGATCTTTGTGCCATAATTTTTTAAAACATAAATATTATGGCTGAAAACAGTTTTCTATGGGGGTTAACTACCCAAGAGTTTCAAAAAATGCTCATCAATGCATTGGAGCAAGTCATTGAACCTTTAAAGCCTGCTAAAGAGAGTAGATCAATAGAACTACTCACACGCGAGGAGACAGCAAAACTTTTGCGTATATCCTTGCCTACCTTAGCTAAATGGAGCGAACAAGGCATCATCCATGCTATCTCTATGGGAAGACGGATATATTACTCTGTATCTGAAATTCAGAATATTCTGGAAAAGAAAGGAGGCAAGCATGTATGATACCGTAAAGTTTCGCTTAAATTGTTTGGAAGAGGAGAAAAGATTTCTCCTCTCCAATTTTAATTTCCAACAAAATACGCATGTTCCCTATAAACGTTGGTCCCCTAATTGGTCCTATCAATTGGATAATTTAATAATTAAGATCTACACTTCATACATTACCATAGAAGGGAGCCTTGCCCAATTCTATTATGGAGAAAACTTACGTTTGTTGGGAAGAGAAGAGATCAAGCAAGCCATAGACTTACTTAGTGGCATTTTGCAGTTGGATATAAACTCTGCTCATGTTATACGCATAGACATAGCGGCAACATTTGAAATGTCCCATAACGCCAAGTGCTATTTTCCATTTTTAGGAGGCTGCGCTCGACGTAAAAAAAATTTAGGCTACGAAACTACCCGTTATTACAATTCCAAAGGGGGGGAAAAATCCCCAATCTTTTCTTTTCTACGATAAGGGTAATCAACTACGGGAGGAAGAAAGTTACTTACTTAGATTCGAATGTAGATGGAACGGCCACCTTCGTCAACAACTGAAATATAATATGCCTATAACAGCAGCAACACTATCTGATCCAGAATTTTATCGAAATATTGTTCTTCTATGGAAGACTAAATATTTCAATATAGAAAAAATAAATATCCCTGTATACGATCCAAATATCTGCAATACCACGAGTAAGGCTCTAAAATTTCTAACAAGCTACCTACTCAAATCTATATCAGAGAAAGAAAGGATGGATATAATAGAATTTCTTCAAAATGGGTTGAATGCGCAAGAAAGGTGTCGTTTTAATAAAAACCTAAAAGAACTTATTGGAGATTCTTCTATGACCAAAGAAGAGCCCTTAATAACAGAACTCAATTATAAGATCAGAATGCATGTCTTGTTAGAATTGGGCATTCTCTAATAATTAAGGTGTAAGTTATTATCAAATATTGATATTGATACATAAGAACACATCTCATATATACATCTCATATATCCCCACATAGGAACTATTTTAAGCTATATCAAAGTCGTATTGGATAAGTTGTAAGACAACTCGACACACATGCTTAAAACAGCCCAAAACAAGGGAAAAATCCAATGTCGGTATATGGAGATCGGTTCTGATGTTGCAGGCAAGTAACGGCGGAAGAGGAAGCAGGAGCACCCAGCCATAGAGGGGACAGGCGGCCGACGAAGGCTGCCCCCTCTGGGTGCCGGAACTGCCTGTTTCTTTCTGGAACGCATGTCGGCTGTTAACGGTACCAGGCAAGAGCATACTTTCATTGTTTGATCATCTTGCATATAACCAAAAGTCAATCCAAAGAGCCAAGCTATAGCAGAACTGTTTTAGCTTGTATTTGCAGGATGTTTGTTTATTTGGGCTTTTGGAATACGATCAGGAGAAAATTTATTGTTATTGGTACCCCTTTGTCCCGTTTTGAACATAAAAAATCCAGCCAAAAGCCCATAGATATCACTTACAGAAGAGACACAATCGGCATTCTTTGCCGGTTTTTCTTACCGGTCAAAAATGTATTTATTTTTCCCTTATTTTTACACTCTTGTATAGAGAAAAACGGCTTTTCGTGCAAATAACAGAGGGAAGTAACCCCAAAAACGGGTAATGAACGGGGGTGGTTCATGGAAGGTAGGTATATACGGACCTTACATATCCCAAAATACTTATCCAATATCCAGACTATCGTGCCTAAATGCAGATAGAAGCGTTATAAGGCTATTTCTTACGCCAGAGAAGAAAGGTATCACCAAAGAGACAAATATCGTCAGGAGCAATTAAAATGATAAAATATAAGGTTTTGCATTGCACAGATAATATTAATGCTTTACCTTTGCAGCGTATTGGAAATAACGTAGAAGCGTTTCGATATTATCTTGTTCTGAAATCTCGACAATTTCAACACTTCAAGATAATAGGCAAATGGTTCCTACGCTTATGTTTTGTCGTATATCTGCCTTTGACAGGTAGACTATATAGATACATAAAGCGTGGGATCATTGTTCTATTATTGAAGTGTGGGCAGTCGAGAGCCTCAGAACAGTAGTAGACGATGGTTCCCACGCTTTTTTATTGACACCCCTGTAGGGAACAAGGGGAAAAATAGAAATTATGAAATGCTTAGTTAATCTTTTATGTACTCTCTTAATTGCCTCAGTAAACATAGAAAGTAACGTTGCTCAAACATCTTCAAGAACGACATACGAAGATGTAGCAAGACAGAGGGAAATAGCCGAGAAAGAAAATTATCTCCCTGCAACATTACCAGAAACAACGACACCTCTGGTCCCAGATTACATGCCGGGAGAAGGCGTGTATGCTCAACCTGAACTACCAGATTATAATGCAAGTTTAAAAGCAGCCCAATACGAAGAGCCGTATATTGCCAAAGAAAGAAGTAATTCCTACTCTGAGGCATTGTCCAAAAATAGCTATCGGGGACAAACACCGCCTCCTCCCCCTCTTGACCCGTATGGTCCAAAAGTCAATATAAGGGAAACTCATACAATGGGATCCGATGGAGTATGGAGACCTCGTCAGATAGCATCACTGTTTACCGCTGAAAATATATTTGTTTTTCTTGTTATTGAGGCAGTGTTGTTCTATGTACTTTTTATAATGGGTGACAAACGCGCAAGAAGAAAAAGTCCCCCTACAGAAACTGAAAAAAAATGGATATCTTGTGATAGTACCATAAGTACCAATACAAATAATTCACGTACTATACAAGATATGCACCAAATAGCATCTCCTATTAATATATTGGGAAAACAAACGGGTGATTTGGAAAAAGTCATAACATTTATATCTACTCTCATAGAAGAAGGTATAAAGAATTTTTCCTCTGAAGGTCTTTCAAAAGCTCAACAATTAGAGATTTTTTTGTTCGATGCGTGTATGGCTAAAAATCTTCTTTTAGCAAAAGAAAAGATACCAAACGTTTATGTTCCAGAAATAGACAAAAAGATTAATGCAGCATATCGAAACTTCAAAAATAAGCCAGAAACTAAAATGGATGAATTTCTTGACACAAAAGCTCTGATCGAAATCAGAACTCCATTTTATTTGAATGATCTACAAGGTTTAATAGAGAGCAGCACTGAGATGTATATGCCATATAGTCTGTATTTCTTTATTTGTGAGGCACCTTTGGAATCTATCCTAAATAAAGAGAAAGTTTTCGAAGAAATAAAGAGAATCCAATCAGATACAAGGATATTAGAGAAAATGGTTCTTTTCATGAAAAATTTTGAGCCTCATTATAATTGGCTGTTAGGTAGAATAAATTCTTTTTGAACATAAATTTTTAAAATAAATATAGTAATGTTTTCCTAACATAGATATTGTTAAAGAAAGGAGAAAAGAAAGATGATAAACACGATTGGGAATATATGGAATAATCTTATCGAGTGGTTTAAAGATCGTTCAGATCGTAATCAATTGGTATATAATTTCAATTATATGGCACGAGAGGCTTTCGTTCAAGGAATAGCACCAACCATGTTAAAAGCCAGTATAACAAAAGGAGTTCGTGAATATAGGCACGTATTTTCAAATTGGATGTACACAGGTTTCCGTATTCAAGCTTTAGCTGGACGGGCATTGAGCAAAGACGAGATGATGCAGATAGGTCAAGTCGTACTTGCAGATTCCTTATTAGTCAGGCGGCTGGTTGCTTTAGGTTGGGATACGTTAGAAGTTTGTGATGATATTGGAGTTTATGGGTGCCGATGGAAACTAATAGATCATGCACATATAGGGTTAATGTTGAATCAAAATAATATGTAAAATGGATAATTTAGTTGTAGACAGTATGTCAGTCAGTAATCAAGCAGTCCATACTGGAAATATCTGGCTTTGGATTGCTATCATAGAAGTATTCGTAATTCTATATTTAGCAAGTAGGCTTATATTTCATCCTCAAAAGGGACATATAAAAGTAAAAGAGCAACTGAAATCGGCCCCTATCAACTTAGGTAATACGATAAATAGCGCTTTCAATTCGAAACCATTGTATGATAAACTGAAAGTAAAATGTCATCCTGACAGGTTTGCCAACACACCTTTGCAGGATAAAGCGAATGAACTATTTCAAGAAATACAGGCTAATAAGTACAACTACGACAAGTTGAAAGAGTTGGAAGAGAAGGCAATCATGGTTCTAAATATAAACTTTTAAATAATGATTAAATATGGAAAAAATAGGATGGATGATCTTACAGGCAAATCAAGTGGATGTAGCATCTAAGGTTTTTATTCTTTTATTAATGGCTATAATTAGTTATGGCATAGGCAGCATTGGCAGTAAGCGAAAAATTGGGTTTGGCTGGGCTTTTGCCTTTTCATTTTTTTTAAGTCCAATAATAGGTCTTATCATCGTTCTTTGTTCTAAGAAGAAAGATGTAGAGTTTATTGATATCGATAAAAAATAATCAGCTATGAAGATCATTGGAATTGTATTATTAGTGATTGGTATTTTAAATATCCCTGTTGCTTTTCTAAGTGGATATAATCCTATAGGAGGAATAATGTGGACTCTAATCGGGGGATACCTTATCTCACGAGCCAACAAGAAGCAACAAGATAAAGAGGACCGAGATAAATGGATGAACGGGGAGGCGTAATCACCTTAGGATAAGCCACGTATATTCTGATAATAATCATATAAATATACTATTTTATGAAAAATAAGAAGAATGTAAAAATCGTTTTTGCCTTAATAGGAATTACGCTTTCTGTATTTGCTTATTACATATATACGGAAAAGCAAATAGTACAATCATACAATCATGCGTTTTATAAATGTTTTTTTTGCAATTTAAGAGTAGTAGAAGATATTGAAATCATATATATTATTGAAGGATAAAAATGAGTACTAGTAAAAGATATACATGTCTTGCTATATTGTTTGTGATTATATTATTAGAATATATTGACAATCTAAACAATCGATATAGATTTAGAGACCATCATACAATAGGACGGATCACAGGAACTTCATTTCCTGCATTTATTGTTCGTGAATATAAAGAAGGAAAGAGAAGTTTTACAGGAGATCATACAGATATACTTCTAATTGAATTTAGGGAAATACCTTCTGATGTATTTTATAAATCATTAGACAGTTTGATTAATGAATCTAATTCAGGATGGTCAGTATCAGAGAATCAATACTCTTATTCTATTGTATGGGGTAATGGATTTCCTGCCCCAAAAGGAGAAAATGATGAGGATGATGGTTTTATTAATATAACTCTGGAAAAAGGGAAAAAGCTGGCTAAAATCAGTTACGGTAGTTGGTAGACAGGGACGTGTCACTGTAAAATAAAACCTGTAAGGGTGTTTTTGACAATTGGTTTACGTCAGAAACATATGAAAAATTAGTTTAATGAATCATGGCATTAGTTAGTAGATAAAATCTTATTGTAACATTTTTATTATCCAACAAAATTGTTACCATAATGTCCATATTTAACGCTATTTCGATAAAAAACGTAGATGTATATTTTTATGAAATACCTTGTTATTACCATCCTTCGTGTGCATGACACATTTTTTTACAGTTTTGTAAGAAGAATAGAATTTATTCTACTAGGTTCTTCCCATTAAATATTGTTTTAGTGAGGGGGAGATTGTGGGAGGTGATATATTGCATCTTTCTTATATATATTTAAATCGAGTATTATAACATCTGTATTTATTAAAATTTGATTGATGCAATTATCTATATTTTTGAGATAAAAAACAGTAAATATGATTTTGCTTCGTAAAAGATAATTATGCTGTAAAGTCTTTTCAGTTAATATATTACACAAATGCAACCAAAGTTTTATTTTAAATACAAAAAGCTAATTAAATATGTGTTAGGGCTATTGCTTATAGGTTTAACCTTCTTTGTTACTATATCTTTAGAAAAATCTGTTATAATAGACGTTTCAAAAGTAGGAACGTTGAATTCTCTATTAAGTAAATACAGAAAAGAGAATATTGATTCTTTAGTTGTAACAGGTAAGATCAATGAAATGGATATGATTACTATTCAGTCTACTCAGATAGATACGAACAAAATCATCTCACAAGAAAAAAAGCAGAAAGCCTATATTGCACAAGAATTTAAGGATTTAAATTTTCCTCGTATATACATTAAATACAAACAACCTGTAAACGGCTATACGGTAAAAGTGCTATGGATGCCTTATACATATAACGGAAAAACATGTGAAGCAGGAAAGGCAGTTCTATATTTTGAAAGTGAGGATAATCATTTTTATATTCAAACTAGATCTTATCGTGATACAGCTGTTTATTCACATACTAATTTAAAAGATGGTGATATTTTGTTTTGGGATTACACTGCTAAGAAGAAAGATGAAATTCTTTCTGAATATTCACCTTTCTTTTTTTCAGATGTAGACTTTGACGGAGAAGATGAACTTCTAATCAATGAACATAGAGAAGGTAGCAGAGGTGCTAATTCTTATGAGGTTTATAAAATACACCCTTATTATGCTGAAATTATAAAGGATGCACCTTTTGCTAATTTAGAGAATGGCGACACAGAGTTTGATTTAAAAAATAAAACGATAACAAGTAGTTTCTCAGACAGTGCTTTTGAATCTGTTACATATACCTATAAAGCAATTAAGCAAGAAAAAATTGAGTATGGTGATCCTGAACCATGCTATAAATTCGAATTAGTAAAAGTAGAGTTTTATTATCGACACACAGAATGTAATGAGTATAAAGTCTATATCAAAGATGGATATAAGTACAAATTAATAAAAGATGAAATAATACCAATTAATCAAAAGGACAACTATCCTAAATAGAAACAATGAAAGTATAGCGAATAAGTATTTCTCATTAAGATCAAAATATACGTTTGTAATATGTGGTTAAAGAAATTTTATTATAGACATAAGGTTGCAGCAAGATACGGGTTGAGCCTGCTACTATTGACCATCTTTTTTTATAGCCTCACACGATTATCCTGTTTCTACTATTTGACAAAGGTTTATGGTGAGGATAAAGAATACTTTCCGGATGACATTTGCTTCATAATGGGAAAATACCTATATTTGTACATCTTCATAACTATGGAGTTTATCAATTACGAATAAGGCCTTATTTCCGGGATCGGATAATAAGGCCTTTATTTTGTGCAGTATCAAAGTAGTATCAATTTCCAATAGCCGAGATAAAGCAAAAATGCTAACCACGTCATTATCAGCGATTAGCATTTTCACCAAGTGGTGCCACCAGGAATCGAATGTTTTAATTCAAAGTCCTAATTTGCAGCACTTTAATATCTTTGGAAAAATCCCCGAACCACTGAATCAGCCATATGCCAAATTCACCAATTTTCGATAGATTCTCGTTAATCATCCTTTGACTTTACAAAGGTAAGTGTTCGGTTCTATTCCTCCAAATATTTATATAGTTATTTAAAGTGGTTACAAGTTATTTGTATAAAGTTTAGCTTTTGATTACTAATGTTTTAAGAAATATCATTCAAATGCCAATACTTTGTTTCTTTCCAATATTTCTATAATGTCCTGTTCCTTATACAGGATCTTTCCTCCTATTTTGTAATATGGCAATTTACCATTCATTCTATATTCAATGAGTGTTCTTTTGGTTATTTTGAGAGCCTTTGATAATTCTTGTTCTGTAATATAGCGGTTCCCGTCTAATATAGGTCTGTAGATTAAAGGATTTGCATCCAACATTTTGGATATACCTTCCATAGCTTCAATAAATCTCTTGACTTCATTACTATCCTTATTCAATACCTGCTGTCCCATTTCCATTATTTGTATATGTTTTAAGGTTATTCCTTACATAGCTTAGAATATCTTCTTTTTTATAATAAATCTTTCTGTCTATACGACTGAAGGGGATTAGCCCTTTCTGTCTTAAAGACAACAGTTTTCTGTCTGATATATTCATAAGAATACATACATCCTGATTATCCAACCATTCATTCAGCTCAGATTTGGAAGAGTTCAGTCCTTTCAGTTGTTTTTCTATCTTGAACAATATGCCGTTCATTTCCATAAATGCACTGGCTTCTATGTTCACTATCTCCATAATCATTTGTTTAAGTGGTTGGTACAAAAATAGAATAGAAGGCTGTGGAACACAAGAGACTATCATCAAAGTGCATTATATTACATCAGATGTCATAGCGAAGCAACTGAACTATGCAGATCGGAGGGAGCTGAAATCCCTGTCTTATTTCGGGATTTTATAAGCGGACTATGTTTGGTTATTTGGGAAGGTGGATTTTCACTGTAATTGTGAGGTCGTATATGGGATATAAGGATAGCCGCCTTTGATTTACGGCTATGCGTCACGTCGGTCGCAGTTAATCCCTGTAATCTTTCCTTTAATTCCAATCCGTTTGCCGCCGCATTCTTTTTCAGGTGAATTTTCATGGCGTAAGCCATAAGGAAAATTCTCCTGAAAAAAGAAATAAATGCGGCTGGCAAATCAGGATTGGGATTTATCTTTGATGGAAGGGAGAAATATTTATAGGACTTCTTTTCTTTAAAATGAAAACTTTTCATTAAATTGCGCTCATGATAATAATAATGACCCTATGCAAGATATAAATAGACTGAAGTTGGTTCTTGTTGAGAAGAAACGTACCAATAAGTGGTTGAGTGAACAGTTAGGAATTAATCCTTCTACTGTTTCTAAATGGTGTACTAACTCTTCTCAACCTGATTTGGAAACTCTTATAAAAATAGCATCACTGCTTGAAGTGAACGTACAGGATTTGTTGAATACTCCTAAGGTATGAAAGTATGGCAATCAATGATAAAAAAGTAAAGTATGATTCCGGTATAAATGTTTTGGGTAGTATTCCTGATTATGGAGCAATGCTTGAATTTATTTGCGAGTACACAGGTAAGAAGTCAGAATCAGAGCAGGCGTTTTCTTTCAGAACACATAAAACCTTTAATAGATTCCTGGCTGCTATCAAAGCTTCTATTATTAAGTTTGCTAATGATAATCAGAAGAATATGTTTCTTACCGCTATCAGTTCGGATGATTTTTCTGTAAGAGAAAAATTGCTTGTATTGTTTTGGCAGTTGGTTTATGGTAACGCTCTTTTTGCTAAAGTGACCAAGGACGTTTTTATGAGAGCCGTATATCAGGGGAGGACCTCTCTTTCTGTAATAGATGTATTGAGCTTGCTGCATCATATTAAGGAAACAGAAGATGGGGAATTGAACTGGTCGGAAGAAACTTTGAAAATAACAGCATCCAAATATCTGACAATGCTTAAGAAAATGAACCTGGCTGAAGGTAAAACTGCTAAGGATATATGCCATCCTATCATTACAGGACAGCTGTTTGTTTATTTTATCCGTTGGATAATAGTTACATGTCCAGAGAACAGGACGTTGGAAAATCCATTTGTCATCTTTGGGTTTATGGACAAGAGAAGCATTATCGAGAGATTAAAAAAAGTTGAGTATCTTTCACTATGGCAGATCAGCCAGATGGGTGAAGATGTAACCATAGATTTGATAGACCATGAGTAGTACATTTCAGATAGAGCATAATCGTTTGTTTGGAGAACTGAGAGAAGTGCTTAAAACAGATATAGCGCGCATTACAGGTAAGGCTAATGGAGGAAGAAGCATTCTTTTTGTGTATCCTCCTGAAGACGATGATGCCTATATAGCGTATGCAAAAGAGAATTTTAATTCTGATGAATATTCCTTTATAGATTTAAGAACTCTTTTTACTGAGTTTATTTCCGAACAAGGAATAGAGCAGTTTCAGGAGAATTACAAGGAATTTGGGAATGAAGTTTTCTTTAGCGATAATTTCTATGAAGAGACTTTCTTTTATTATATAATTAAAGCAATAGAAAACTCCTATCAAATGAATAAGATACCTGTCCTTGTTCATACGGGTACTATTTATGGTATGGGGTTTTCCAATATCAATATTATGGAACATCGGATTGTGATGTCGGCTCAACTTCCATTGATCGCTTTTTATCCAGCTACTGTGGATAAAGATAACATTAACTTTTTGGGTAGGCAGATTGCTTCCAAATACCGCTGTATCGTAATAAAATAAATCAGAAACTTATTAATTGAAGATGTCTTATGAGTAAGATAAAAGATATACTCTCCATTGAATTGGAGAACGACATAAAGAATGTCATAGACTTGAATTCGCAAAATGAGGAAGATATAAAAGACGAGCTTGATGGGTTTATTCTTACGGAAAGTCTTGCCAAACATTTATCTGATTTTCTGGATGTATTCTGTTCCAATATGAAGGAATCCGGTGTGTGGCTTAGTGGCTTTTATGGTTCCGGTAAATCATATTTCGCAAAAATGATAGGTTTCCTGATAGCCAATCCTGTTATTAAAGGAACTCCTATGCGTGACCGGTTTATGCCTAAACTGATTGGGATTAAGAATAAGGAAATCATAGAGAATCAGATACGTTCATTGGATAAGACAGATTATCAGGTTACTCTGTTCGACTGTGCTAAAGTAGATTCGAGCCATGGCATATCGTATATGGCTATGAGTCATTTCCTGTTGTCTTTAGGGTTTCTGAGTAACTGGATTGGAATGATGGAATTCAATCTGATGCTTGAAAACAAATATGATAAGTTCTTAGCAACAGTAAAGGAGCAGAATGCAGGAAAAGACTGGTATGACATAAGAAAAAAGATGTCTGCAGTTCCGGCTCTTAAAAAAGCCATTCTTACTTTCATGGCAGAAGATGAATATGAAGAAACCCGTAAACTGATAGACGAAAGAATAAAAACATACGATGCAACAAAACTGAAGGAAGATTTGAGCCTTTATCTGGAACATTATCCGGAAAAGAAAATCGTGTTCTTCATTGATGAAATGAGCGAAGCTTTAAGTCAGAAGAAAATTAATCTTCTGGATTTGGAAGGACTTTCGGAAGCTTTGTCTTCTCTTGGAAACAAAGTATGGACAGTCGGTATTGCACAACAGGCCTTTAATGATGTATTGAATGCATCCGGACTGAATATTCATCAGCTCAATAAGGTGGAAGCCAGATTCAAGACCCGTATTCCTATAGCCGCAGAGGAAATTGATACCATCATCCGTAAGCGACTTTTAGCTAAGACAGATTCAGGAAAAGAACAGTTGGAGTCTTATTATGATAAGAACAACGGCATGATTCAGGATATAACCCATATTGCCGGTGTTTCCCTGAATGCCACTAAAGATGAGCATACATACGCAGATTATTATCCGTTCTATGAGCATCAGTTCAAACTGTTGCAGTATTTCCTGTTCGGCTCAAGAGATACGGTAACTTCTCAAATCGGTACCCGCGGTATGTTGGTTTCTGTGTTCGATGTATTGAAAAAAGAAGCTATGACTGAAGCGGACGTATTTACGCATGTCAATGCTACGCAGCTATGCCGTCAGGCAGAGGAAAATATTCCGGAAGCATTGCGTATGCGCTATGAACAGGCAGATAACCATATCGGTAAAGAAGGTATGAAGTATGTAGAAGGAAGGGCTTTGCTGCAAACCATTCATTTCCTGGAAAAAGCCAATGCTTATACTACAATAGAAAATATCACCAAGTCGTATGTCCGCAGACCGGAAGACTATTACAGTGTGCTTGCTGAAGTAAAGAAAGCACTTGAAGTATTGGTAGAGCGTAATGTCTTGATTACATCCGGTAATCAGTATCGTATCACCAGCCAGATAGAACAGCAGATTATCGATGATATGAATTCATTCTCTGCTGAAGTTTATCGTGTGCGTGCCGAGGTAACCAAAATATTGAAACAACAGAAAATCATCAAAGTTTCGCAGACATTAACTTCTGATGGACAGGCTATACCATTCTGTGTAGAAAACTCCCTTGGAGAAAATTTTGTAAATGCAGGAGAAAAATATATGAAGGTCAGTTTCTATGATGTCTTTCATGAAGATCATGCACAGCTTGTGGTTTCTGTAAAACAGGATACACAGAATCAAAAAGGTATAATCAGTGTCATTCCTTCATCTGTTTACGGAACAGAAATCTTTAATCGTGCACAGGAACTTTTAAAAATAGATTATATCGAAACCAAGACCTATCATACTGCCGATGAGAAGAAGGTAGTAAACAATATCGTTTCTACTAAGGAAGAAAAGATGAAATTCCTTACTGAATTGATCAACAAATCATACACGGAAGGAACAGCAGTCTATCTGTTTAACACCTATCAGTTGACTGATTCCAATTACCAGAAAGAAATAGAATCTCTCCAGCGCAAGATGTTCGGAAATATTTTCTATAAGAGACTGGGGGCGTCTTTATCCGATTCATTGGCAGTTAAAGTGCTTACGGCAAACAGTACTCAGCTGACTACCATGTTTGGCGGTTCGGAGGAATTCCGTTTCTTTGATTCTGCCGGAAAGTTTATCGGTGAGAATTTAAGTGTATCTACTGAGATTTTAGAGAAATGCAAGTCGTATTGTACTGGAGATAAACTGGAAGAGGAACTTTCTGCACCTCCTACTGGTTATAAGTTCGGTACTATCATTACTGCTGTGGCTGCCTTATTCCGTGGCAATAAGTTGATAGCCAAGTTCAATGGCGAAGACTTCCATTCTGTATCGGATGCGCTTGAAGCTAAAATTTTCGACAATACCCGTAACTTTGCTAAAGCATCGTTCAAGGCTGTCATGAAATCCTTGTCTTATAATGACAGGCAGGAGATTGTAGATATTCTGAAAGAGGATTGCCAGTATAAGAAGATTACAGGAGAAAATGCTCCTTCTTACAATTTGAATGATTTTGAGCTGGTCGATTGCATCCGTACACTTTCCAAACGCATGATGGATAAGGTAAAGGACAAAATCATGGGCGATGATGAAATGGAACTTTTGTTCAAGCGTTCTGTTCAGGCACGTAATGTATTCAGTCAATATACAGCTGCCGTAACAGATGCCAATTATATAGCTACGGCACGTACATTCCTTCAGGAAGCGGATGATTATATCAAGGCGGTAGAACAGGTACAGAAAGATTTGAAGTTCATAGACTCTGAGTTTAAGGCTATTGAAGAGGAACGCGCTTTTATTCAAAATGTGACGGAGGAATTTGACAAGACAGGAAATGATATGAACCTGATTCGTGGCAAAAAAGAACAGTTTGAAGAGGCACGTGAAAAGGATTTGGTGGCTAATGCTCCATTAATGAAAAAACTGACTCAGGACATTAAGGATATTTATTACGATGTAATGAAGCATAAAGCCGAATTATTGTGTGAAGACGTTTTGGCTTTATTTGCTAAAACAGATGAACTGAAGAGTCAGATAGACCAATATCCTAAGGAATGGAATACAAAACTCTATCGCAAGATTGAAGAATTGGAAAAATCATGGAAACGATATGCAACTGTTAAAGTAAACTTAGATAAATGGAGCGTGAAGTGTAGCAATACAGGCATGTTATTGCGTGACATTGAATATAAGATTACGAATTTGGGTATAGATAAGCAGGAAATTAGTTTGTGGGATACAGAGATTATAACCCAAGATCCTTCACCAAAGAAACCTGATATCCCTAAGTTACCTGATGCTCCGATTCCGGAAGATAAGCCGGCACCAAAACCTATACAGCGCAATATGAAAGCGAAGTTGCCGAAGGGTACCGCTTCTGTTGCTGAATACAGGTCTTGGCTAAAACAGCAGTTGGCAATGCTGAATATGTTTGGTGAGGATGATATTTTGAATTTTGATAATTAAGAATGTAAGATAGACAATAAAAACAGGTATGAAACTTATAGATCATGTACTCCATATACGCAGTCTGATACAGCAGGCTATTGACAACCGTTTTTCCCGTTTGGGACTGGAAGCATCGGAGAAAAAAGAACTTCCGGAAAATACTTCAATAGGTAACAGAGAGAAAAGAAACAAGCTGGAAGCTATTATAGCAACGCATAAGCAGGCGTTAGGTAATGATTATGCAGAAGCGAGAAAGGAAACTATCAATGAATGTACCTTCACGCTTTTCAATCGTCTGGCAGCTCTGAAGGTGATGGAAGACAGGGAACTTTTCCCGGAAGTAATCCGTCGCCGTGTGGAGCATGGAAACCTTTCGTATGCGCATAAACAATGGCTGGAAGAACATACGGATGAACGGAATGCAGAACGAATGGGCTTGAAGCATTTCCTGGAAGATAAATTTCAGGAGCTTTCCGAAAATTACAAGATCCCTTTGTATAGTCCCGATTATGCATACGCCATGCTGCCTACAGCCGATGAATTGTTTGAAATTATTACGGCTTTCAATGAGATAGAACAGGATGCGGATTGCGGTGCGGATATTTGGAAAGGCGATGATATATTGGGCTGGTTGTACGAGAACTTCAATACTGTAGAGAAACTTGAATTAAAAGATTCCGGTGATAAGACAGAATATGACAAGGTCTCTTTACAGAGCCAGGTATATACTCCTCAATGGGTAGTAAAATTCTTGGTGGACAATACATTGGGAAAGATGTATTTGGAAATGTATCCGGAGAGTAATTTTATCTATGATGAAGATGGTAAGGTGAAATATCTGATTGCTAATGCGCCTACTTCACAAATGCGTCATCCGAAGAAACTGGAAGAAATCAAGCTGATTGATCCGGCTTGCGGTAGCGGAAACTTTTTGATTTATGCGTTTTCACTGTTCTATGATTTGTATTTGAACCAGATAGATCAGTATGATGCCGATTATTTACGCAGGGATATACCGAAACTGATTGTGGAAAACAATCTGTATGGTGTGGACTTGGATGAACGTGCCGTACAGCTTACTCAGATCGCTTTGTTTATCAAGGCTATGCAACTGAAAGGACGTAGAGGTGTCATGCCTGCTTATACGCATGTGGTAAGTACACATTTTGAACTTCCAGAGTATTCTAAAGTGAAGGGAGCATTTATTTCAGGTTCAGACTGGAATGAAACACAACAAAAGACAATCCGTTCAATTTGGGAAGATTTATGTTCAGCATATAAGTTCGGTTCTTTGATTCGAGTGGAAGAGCAGTTGGATGCTTTGCTGCCAGTAGATTCTACAGATATGTTTGCTAATCAATGGAAGGCGAATATGTTTGATTTCAAGCATCAGATGATTACTACTTTGCGCAATCAGGTACATCAGTGGACAGGTGAAGGTAGCAATGAGTATTCATTGGCAAAGGCGAATGATGCCATAACATTTTTGGATATTCTAAGCACAAAGTTTGATGTCGCTGTAGCCAATCCGCCTTATACGAAAAGTGCGGATTATGGTGTAGAATTAAAAGAATTTGTAGAAACCAATTATTCCCAACCTGATAAATTTAATATCAATCTTTATGCTTGTTTCATCAAAAGATGCTGTGAACTGGTAGGTGATGATGGTAAAGTGGGGATGATCCATCCTATGACTTTTATGTATATTAAAACATTTGAAGATGTTCGTAAATATATACTAAATCATACTCATATTAATTTATTTGTTGAATATGGCCTGAGCAATTTGTTTGGTGCAGTGATGGTTGATCCTGCTTTTTATGTGTTGGAAAAGGGGGGTGGCACAAAGAATAATGGTTCGTTATTTATTTCACTAGATCAATATACAAGGACACCTCAAGAAAAGTATAAAAAACAATATTGTTTGGAGGCATTAAATGATATTGTGTTTAATTCACAAAATAAGCATGTCTATCAACTACCTCAATCAAAATTGAAAGAAATAAAGTCTTATCCTTTTATTTATTGGATTTCGGATGAGTTTAGAGGAAAAATGAAAGGAAAAGATTTGGATAAGACTGTAGATATTAGGGCTGGGATTCAAACATCAAATAATAATAGATTTTTAAGATTCTGGTGGGAGATTGATAAAAGTAATATATATGATGGGATAAACAATGCTAAATGGGTAGTATATTCTAAAGGAGGTCCATTCAATAAATGGTATGGAAATTTATGGTTGGTAATAGACTGGGAAGAGAATGGTAATAAACTAAGAAAGTATCTTCTTTCCAGAGGTCAAGATTTACATGCACAAGATTATTATTTTTTGCAGGGTATTACATATTCTGCCAGTGGCTCAAAAGGTATGTCATTTAGATATATGCCAAAAGATTGTTTATTTGATATAGGTGGCTCATCTATTTTTTGTGTAAAAGATTTTAAAAATTCGTTGTATTTAATAGGCTTATTGAACTCGAAATTATCTGTTTATCTTACGAATTGTTTTAATCCTACTGTAAATAAGCAACCTAACGATATTAAAAGAATACCATTTACTAAGCCTGATAATAATATTGAAATGAAAATTTCTTCTTTATCAGAACAATGTATATCTATAATGAGGAAGGTTTTAAATTATAGTATAATTTATAAGGATTACAGAACGTCTCCAATAGGGAATAATAGTTTGCCTCAGATAGAATTATCTGATTATTATTATAGAGAAAATAGTTTATGTACACTTGTTTTATTAAATGAATCTGTTATTAATAATTTGATTTTTAAAGTTTATAGTCTTTCTGTCCATGATCGTCAAATGGTGCTTGAGAAAGAAGATATCCCAGTTGGTGATTATAGTGTTTCCTCACAAGCCAAAGAAGCTTATAAAGAATGGCTATCAACCAATACGGAATTCCCTGCTTCTCAAGAAGTATTGGAGCATATCGACTCATTGGAGATAAACGAAGATCAAGCGCATATTGATGACTTCGAATCACTCTATCAGAATAACAACGGATGGGAGGAATTCTGTATCAAGCATAAGATGAATCCAATAGAAGTATGGTATCAGTTTAAGAATGCCGGCATATTGCCGCCACAACGTACACAGGTATTGGCTTTTGAACTGATAACAGACGTAATCCGTAGTGTATTGGCAAAAGATGACGATGGGGTAATTCCACTGACAGAACGTATGGGTGAAGAACAGTTGGCTGGTCGTATAGAGCAGGAATTGGTGGAACGCGGATATAACTCGGCACAAATCTCACAGATTATTCAGTTGCTTGGAGCACCATTGGATAAATATTTGCAGGAAAAGTTCTTCAAACAGCTGAGCGATCATTTGAATCTCTTTATGTATCTGCCAAAGACTCCGTTTATCTGGCATCTGACAAGTGGTCCGCATCATGCCATAGAACTGTATATCAGTATCTATAAATGGAGTCGTGATACAGTGTTCCGTATCAAGAGTGTCTATATAGCCAATAGGGAAACAGCCTTGAACGACCGTCTTTCGGGGATAGATGTCAGTACCGCCAATGGTCAGCTTGAAGCAGCAGAGCTGAAAGAGCAGCTGAAAGAACTGAAAGCGTTTGCCGAAAAGATAGATAAACTGTTGGCAAGCGGTTACGATCCGAAACTGGATGACGGTGTAGGCAAGAACATTGCTCCTTTGCAGAAGGCAGGCTTGTTGAGCTATGAGGTGCTGAATGCCGGACAGCTCAAAAAATACTTGAATGCTGATTGGTAATAGGATTACTAAAAAGAAAAGGTATGAAGGAAAATTCACTATACGATAAAAAGTCTCTTCGTGAGATTACCGGTAAGAGTGCAGACTGGAACGAAGTGGCCAAAGATTGCGTGGCTTTCAGTAATGCTCAAGGTGGAGTGATAGACTATGGCATAGAAGATGATGCAGATGCACCACCGGCAGACCAGAAGGTTTCAGAAGACATAGCCATTAATTTGGAAAACAAAATCAGTGGCAAGACACTGAATGTATCTGCCCATGCCGAAATCCTGACACATGAAAACGGCGGGCAGTATATCCGTCTGCATATAGCACGTGGGACTTCTTCTGCTTCTACTACCTCCGGAAAATATTTCACTCGTGTAAGCGACAACAGTGTACCGCTTACAGGAGACGACATAACCCGTCTTTCGGCTGAAAAAGGTTATTATCGTTGGGAAGACGAGGAAAGCAAATGGAGCTGGAAAGATGCTGACAAGGAGAAATTAAATATGCTACTTCAAAATTTACGGAATTCAAACCGTGTGTCGGATTTTGTCAAGCAGAAAGAAGATAAGGAACTGTTGGATTATTATTTCCTGACAGTGGAAGAGTCGGACAAAATGACCAACCTAGGAGTACTTTTTATCGGGACCCAATCGCAACGAGGCAGACTAATGAATGCGCCTGTGGTACAGTGTATTCAGTTTGACCAATATGGTGATAAGGTCTGGAAATACCTGATTGATGACTTTACAAAGAATCCTCAGGAAATCATTGAAGCGATATGGAATAATGTGCCTGTTTGGAGGGAAAGCAATGAAATCAGTGACGGACTGTTCCGCAAGGAAATTCCTGCGTATGACGAAGCGGTAGTCAGAGAACTGACCTGTAATGCGTTGGTGCATCGCCCTTATACGGTAAGAGGAGATATTTTTATCAATATCCATCCGGACAGGATTGAAGTGGTCAATCCTGGAGCATTACCATTGGGAGTAACTCCGCAGAATATCCTTCATAAAACTGTAAAGAGAAACGAGCATTTTGCCAATCTGTGCTATGCCCTGCGAATGATGGAACGTGAAGGTTCCGGATATGACAAGATGTATGAAGTACTTCTTTCCAATGGAAAACAGATCCCAATAGTTGAGGAAGGTGATGATTATATGAAGGCTATAGTAGGAAGACGAATTATCAGTCAGGAAGCCATCAAAGTAATTCGTTATGCTTTGCAGGTAACAGAACTCCGTCAGAAGCAAATTATCTGTTTAGGGCTGATAGCCCAGCATGAAAGTATTTCGGCGGCAGATTTGATTAAATTGCTGAATCTGAAAAATCGTGATGCTCTTTCTCCATGGCTTGATAAGTTAGTGGATGACGGTATCGTAGAAACTTCAGGTAGAAAGAAGGGAAAGGAATATCGGGTTTGTTCTCATATACTTAAAGAAAGTGGTTATAAAGGACAGACATCCTTGAAAAGAATAGAACCTTATAGACTTCGTGAATTAATTATCGAAGACTTGAAAATATATGAATGTGCTTCTTTAAGGGATATTCAGCAGAGAATAGGAGATGAGATTAGTTATCAGAAATTGTGGAAACAATTGGATAATATGATAAAAGAAGGTATTTTGGAATCTACAGGTAAAAACAGATGGACAAAATATAGGCTTAAGAAATAATATTCTCTCTCTTGAAATTGAGAATAAAGAAAGAGATAAAATCGATTTTGAAAGAGAGAAATAAAAGATATGAATTGTAATATGTTGATTATTAGGAATATTCTCTCTTTCGGAATTGAGAATAAAGAAAGAGATAAAATCGATTTTGAAAGAGAGAAATGAAAGAGATAAAGCTTTAAATATAGAAAATCATGATTGATAAATGGTTTCAAAACGATATAAATAAAGTATTGGCTGTACATGACCGTGTGGTAGTGACAGATGCTTTAGGAGAAGGCAGATTCCTGTTGGATTATTTGCCCTCGGATGTAGTGGTGATCAATACCGGAAATGAGGAAATAGATGAGATTGAGGCGAGATACAAAGCTGAAAAAGACTGTATAGGCAAGAAGGTGGTATTCTATAAGCAGAATACGCCAGACTCCTTATGCTTTCTGTTAGAGTACGCGGAAACATACGGTTGTATTGTGCTGGATGATATGGAGGCTTATATCAGAAGGCATCTGTTTGAAGGTATAAAGGAAAATACAGAATTAGGAAAGCAGGAACTTCTGATGGCTGCCAAATTGAGCAAGGGAAAGGACTTGAACTGGTGGCATGGGGTAAGTAAGGGAATAATCAAACCACTGGATACGGACGGACTGGTAATAGATTTGCTGCATCATCCTAAAGAGATTAAAAAGAATATGGATGGAGATGTATGGAAGATTTTTGAATCGGAAGTTTATAGCCTTATCTCGAAGCCACAGACAAAACAGCCTGTGGAGGTGTTGGCACAGTCGGTGGCTGATACTATATTTGACGGACTGATTCATAATAACATATCAGACAGACTTTTGAAGATCTATTATAAGTGTGTGGACAGCAATTCAATGAGGGAGCCTTTACTGAATTATATCGAGAAATATAAAATACCTCAAAGTGTGTCTGTATTGGATACTCATCCGGATCATTGTCTTATTGAGTTGGACAGACTGTATTTCAAGCAACTAAGTGCCGCATTGGAGAACAATGAATATATTATCGGATTCCGGCAATATGTCCATAATCGAACTAATAGTAAGAAAGCAGAAGCATATAAGGTTGAATGGTTGAAGGATGTAAAGGTATTGCTTGACTTCAAGAATGAGAAGCTTTATGAAATCAATACCGTTTCTCAACTGGCAACTTATTATCAATCGCACTTTGTTCCTTTGGATTCAGCCATAAGACATCTGTATGTGGCATGGCTCCAGGAAGAAAAACTATTGCGTCCTTATCAATACAGATACGAACAATATAATAAAGAATTGCTTGACCGTTGGTTTGGGCTTATAGATGGATATAAACCAACTCAAAGAAAATTTATAGCTGATAAACTTTCCGGAAATGGACGGATAGCGGTAATAGTTTGTGACGGGTTGAGACTAGAAATAGCAGAATCCATAGCTGATAAGATTAAGGTTAAGGGAAATAAGGATGTGGCTTTTGCTGAATTACCATCTGTAACGGAGAATGGCATGAGTTCGCTTTTCGGTTGTGCGGAAGTAGAAGATGTGGCTCATACAAGATATACTAATCTAAAGACTGTAATATCCGATGTAGAGATTATCCAACTGGAAAAGCTCAACAGCGGAGTGACGGCAAATAAGTTAGTATTGATGTTTGGTGATATAGACCAGGTTGGCGAAAAGAAACAGCTGGCTGGATTGAAAGATATAAATGCATACGAGGCTTTTGTCTCGGAAAAAATAAATGAACTCTTTAGTATGGGTTATGGTAAAGTGTATCTTACAGCCGATCATGGATTTGTGATAACCGGTATATTGGATGAAGCGGATAAAATTCCGGTTCCAGATGGTGATATAATCAAATCGGAGGAAAGGTTCTGTCTGGCAAATGATACTTTGGAGGATGAAAATATAATTGTTCGGAGCCAGAAGTATAAGGATAGTCAATATCAGTATTATGCTAAGTCGGACAAACCGTTCGTTTCAAAAGGTGCTTATGGTTACGCACATGGTGGATTTACTCCTCAGGAATGTATTATTCCGGCTTATGAGTTTGCAAATGAAAATCAGGAGTTTTTAGGAGTTTCCATCGTAAACAAATCAGCTTTGCAGAATGTTACAGGAACTTATTTTATAGTTAAGCTGAAGGCTGAAAGTGTAGAGAATACTTTGTTTAAGGCAGAGAGAAAAGTGGTTATTCAGATTTATGGAAATGGAATTTTGTTGAGTACGTCTTCGGTATATAGAATGACTCCTTCATCTGTGCAGGAAGCTGAATTTGCATTGGTAGCAACAGGAAATGTGAAAGTAGTGGTTGTAGATATTCAGACACAGCAGCAAGTGGATTTCTGTGAAGTGAAAAAATCAGCGTCACGAGACTTGGATGACTTATTTTAAAAGATGGTATTATGTTGGAATTAGATAAAAAATTACTGGATCAGTTTCAGGGATATGTAGTTCGGAAAGACGTGGTTCGTTCTGTAAAAGGTGGTGCGAATGTGCCGGTTTTTGTGTTGGAATATTTGCTTGCAAATTCATGCAGTACGGATGATGAACAGAAAATCAAGGAAGGAGTTGAGAATGTGAAAAATGTACTCCGCAAACATTATGTCAATCCGGATGAGGCTAATCTGATACAGGCAAAGATAAGGGAAGAAGGTACTTACAAAGTGATAGATAAGATTTCTGTCCGTCTGGATGCTTCTAAGGATAAATATTGGGCAGAACTTTCTAACCTGAATATTCGAGATGCAAATATTGATGACAGGATTGTGACGGAACATGAAAAGATGATGATGGGTGGAATATGGGCTATCGTGGATATAACGTATGATTCTACTATGGCAATTGGCAGTAAGCTGTATCCGTTCGTAGTATCCAAAGTTCGCCCTATTCAGTTATCGAGCTTTGATATGTCCAGAATAAGCAACAACAGAAAGAATTTTACCAATGAAGAATGGTTGAATGTGTTGTTACGTAGCGGTGGTTATGAACCGGAGTCGGAAGGTATGACACAGCGAATGAAGATGCTCCTTCTTTCACGTTTCATTCCTATGGTGGAAGCTAACTTTAATATGGCTGAACTTGGTCCGAGAAGTTCCGGTAAATCATACGTGTTCAAGGAGTTGTCACCATACTCTATGCTGGTTTCCGGAGGACAAGGTACGGCTGGCTCTCTTTTTTTGAATAATTCCAATGGTCAGATCGGAGCAATGGGTAAATGGGATGCCGTATGTTTCGATGAATCTACAGATGAGTTGTTTAAAGACCGTGAAGTAGTGCCTTTGATGAAGGACTATATGGAATCGGGTTCTTTTTCAAGGGCCGGAAAATCAGGTGAGAAATCAGCCAATGCTTCTATTATTCTGAACGGTAATATCAATCAGCCGGTAGAAACAGTATTACAGACCAGTCATTTATTCAGTCCTTTCTCTGATAAGATATCGGATGATACGGCATTTCTTGACCGTATTGGTTTTTTCTTGCCGGGATGGGAAATAATGAAGTTTGCACCTGCCAATTTCACTAATCATTTTGGTTTCAGTACGGACTTCTTCAGTGAAATGCTTCATGCATTAAGAAAGGACAATTATACGAACGCAATAGATGAATATTTTACATTAGGTTCACAAATGCGTCAGCGTGATACTAAACCGGTTCGTAAGACGGTTTCAGGACTTATCAAACTGTTGCATCCAGATGGAAAGTACACTAAGGAAGATGTACGTGTTTATCTGGAATGGGCGATAGAAATGCGTAGAAGGGTAAAAGAGCAGTTGAAACGCATTGGTGGAATGGAGTTTTGGGATACTAATTTCTCTTATATAGATAAGGAAACGCAGGAAGAGACTTTTGTGCCAGTGCCGGAAGAAAGAGGAAGTGGATTGATTGGTGATTCTCCTTTACCTCCAGGTACATGTTATTCTGCTACTTCGGATGGAGATAAGGTTGCCTTGGTAAAGATAGAAGTAATTACAATGGCAGGTAATGGAAAGTTGAACATTAGCGGAACGAATTCTGCTACCGTAAAGGAGGATATTAAGAATACATATAACTATATGAGGGCGAATGAGAAGATGTTGCTTTCTCAACAACGTTCGTTTGCCAATATGGATGTAACGGTTCAGGTAACAGCTTTATTAGGTTCTGCTGTACAGAGTGGCATCGGTGGAGCTGTCTTTGCTGCTATAATTTCATCGGTATTCAGCAAGAACTTGAAGCCTGCTTTGGGTATTATCGGTAATATATCTATTGGTGGAGCCATTGAGCGTGCTATCAATTTCAGTGATAAGGTTTCGATCTTGTCGGAAAACGGAGCAAAGACGGTACTTGTACCTATGGATAATCTTGCAGAACTTTCTACTTTGCCGACTACGGTTTTGGGCAAGACTGATGTACCTTTTTATGCCAATACACAAATGATTATTCAGAAGATGATGTTGTAAATGTATAGTTCAGATGAAAAGAGTGATAAAAAGATTAACCAATTGTAGGTACTTACGAATAATATTTAAAAAACTATGGAATGCTATTCGAATATACTTAACAATAACTTTTAAGAACCTATTGGATAATATCGGAAAATCACCATTAAAATGGTTGAGTTGTATAACCATATTATTGTCTTTCTTTATTTTTGATTCTTTTTGGACAGCATGGATAAATAAGATATGGGTTGATCCGATTGCATCTCAAATCAAAGACAACACATGGTGGATTATTGCCATTTATTCAGTAATAATATCTGCATATTATTATCATAATCTCAAGGAAACGGAAGTGATAAATATGAATAGATGTAAAGTTGTTGTAATTGGAACTTTACTATATTGTATTTGTCTTTTCTCCAGAAAATGGGACTATGTATTGATTTGTGATTATAGTAGATATTTAGCTTGGAGTAATTTTATTATTATAGTTCCTATATTATGGGAATGTTATATCTGTTATCAATTAAAGCATAAAAAGGCTGCTGAAAATGCCAAGCCAGAACTTGAGATTGAAAAGACAAATGATGTGGCAGATTCATATAAAAGGAAGGCGGTATGCGAATCTGCATACAAAACTTTGGAGTCATGTTTTTATAAAGAAGGAAGTTTTACTTTCTCTATAACGGGTATTTGGGGAAGTGGAAAAACAACTTTTATTAATATCCTAAAAGAACAGTATATTAGAAACAACTCGGTCAAAAGTGTCATTATATTTGAGCCGTGGAAAAGTGATACATCAGATTCCATTGTAAAGGGATTCTTTGCAATGCTACGTGATGAACTAAGCAACTATATTCCAAACATCTCATCTACCATAGATCAATACGTTGAATTGCTATTGGACGAAGAATCTGGAAAACCTTTAAAGATTATAGGAAAATCATTACATGGTATTTTCAATGAAGATAAAAATCCATACGAGCTTATAAAAGAAATACTCGAAAGAACAAAACATAAAACTGTTGTACTCATAGATGATATAGACAGATTGAACGCAGCAGAAATAAAGGAGGTTTTACGTTTAATTAGGAATACGGCTAACTTCCCATATATTCAGTTTATAGTAGCCTATGACAAGAATTATGTATGTGAAACATTGAAGAACAATGGAATTAATACTCCTGACCGTTATTTAGAGAAGTTTTTTAATGTGGAAATGTCATTACCAAGAAGTGAGGAGAGAGTTCTTTGTAATGAACTGCTGACTCGTATTCAAGAAACCGTACACACAATATGGGGATTGGAAAAAGAGGATACTAAGATTACCAATATGGTTTATTATCGTCCAGATGATCCTACCAATAGTATCATTGATAACAATTTGGTGACTAAAGTGTTGTTAACTGTCCGAGACGTGATACGGTTCCATAATTCTTTTTATTTATTAGCTAAAGCATATAAAGATCAAAGAGTAGAAAACGAAATTTGTTTTCAAGATTTATTCTTTCTGGAATTGCTAAGATATAGATATATGGATGTCTATACTATTTTGTGCAATAGGCCTTTTATATTATTACAATTGTCGTATTATGAATTCTCATTAGATAAAGATTATAAAAAAACTCTTCAGGAATATTTAGATAATACACAGATTGAAATTGTGTCAGATATATTAGAGTATTTATTTAGAAACGATAGAGATAAGGCAAATGCAATATATAGTCTTAGAAACTATTATAAATATTTTATGTATAGATTGGATGACAAGGTTCTTACAGTTGATGAGCTTATGTCCTTGGCTGAAAATGATGACGCAGAGATAATTAAATCTGCGAATCAGTTATATATAAGAAAATATGGATTAGAGTTTGAAAATCAAATAGGAGAACTTCTGGCTCAGATTTATAAAAACAATGCAGAGGGTAGAACATTTGACTATAATGAGATATATAATTTATTAGAGAAACTGACTAAATCTAATATTAGGGGATTAAGAGATGAAATTTATAATGCTATCATACTTCATCTGCAACAAATGAGGTGTATAGATAATAGGCATTTTAAAGCATTGTTGCACTTATATGATGTAGTGGATTTTAACTCGAAAACGATTAAATATTTTGATATATTGAATTTTTTGATGGCTATATTGGCCAAGAAAAATCTTGCTGTGAAATTGCGACACCCTATTGGGCAAGAAGAATATGATATAGTTTATGATTTCTTGTCTAATACGACACATCCAGCTATTATAAGTTCTGCATTATCATCATTTAAAGAAGCTATTGAGAATGGTGATAAAGCCATAATAGACGACTTGTTGATAGATTTATCTGTTTTATCAGACATACAATTAAAACATTTTGAAAATGAACAAAATAAATTTTCGGAAGATGGATTTACGTTATTTTATAATTGTCAAAGTAAAACGGATCCTAAAACACATCGTGTCTATTTAAGGCAAGAAGCACTGGATATAATGAAAAATGAAATTCAAAATAATCCGCAAGGATATTTTAGTATGTTTATTCGTAAAGGAGAGACATCTAATCCTGAGTTCAATACTGTATCGCCAGAACCATTCTGTGTCACAATTTTTGGAAGTTATGGAAAATTTGAGGAGTTTCTGAAAAAATGTAAGAATGATAATCAATATACGATAAGGGTAAAGAACTTTTGGGAATTATATAAGAATAATGATTATAGGCCAATTGAATTTGATGGACAAGGAAGTGTACAAGAAAAAATTGATAATTGTTTTATAAACGAAATAAAGCTTCTTTATCAACTGCAATACATAAAAAAATATATTAATAGAGGTGGAAAAGTAAATGATAAATTACAAAGGTTGTTTGAAAAGAATGATCTATATATTAAACTAAGAGGAGATATATATAAAATGATGGGAATTTGAAAATTTAACAATTTTGCTTGTGTACTGCTTTCAAAATCTTATATAAAAATATTCTTATGATGGGTTCTGTTTTATTTCATTACTCAGATTTCCGACTTTGGAGGAAAATCCCCCGACCATCAGGGAGGGCTAGTTGGTTTTTGTATGGCAGAATACTTTCTGTCGTACAAAAACACAACTTGCTCTGTTCGTTTGAACAGAAAATCCACTTAAAGTGGATTGTGGCTACATGCCCATTTATAGCTATAAAATAGAGTCGTATTTACCTGATGAAAAATGTACATATCAGTTTGTTTGTGACAAACCTGTATGCAGAGTTGAATATTGTGTGAATGGAGTGCCTGATATTTAGTTATTTGCCGAAATTTAAATATTCAATATTGAAAGTTTTATGCTGTATTGAACTATGGCATCCTGATTTACAGATATTACATATAAATCTGTATCATATAATAGTATGTAGATTGTTATAGTAAAGTTGTATACGCTGCTTAATGAAAATTGTAATATATTGATAATCAGTGTGTATGTGAAATAGGCTCTGTTGTGATATTGCAATAGTGTAATACCCTGATAACATAATAACACAACAACATGATGCCCTAATAACATAACATTACAATAACATAGTAACACAACAACATAATACCCTAATAACATAACATTGCAATAACATAGTAACATAACAACATAATGCCCTAATAACATAACATTACAATAACATAGTAACACAACAACATAATACCCTAATAACATAACATTGCAATAACATAGTAACATAACAACATAATGCCCTAAAAACATAATATTGCAATAACATGATAACACAACAACATAATACTCTGACAACATAATATTGCAATAACATAGTACCCCCATATTATAATATTGTCAGGACATAGTATTATGCCAATATAATGCCCTGACAAAACAATATCCTAATGCTCCAAATAGTATGATTTAAAAATCCAAACAACATAGCCCGGAAAAATCCATCACCATTATCTGATAATGGATCTTTCTGAGCCATCTTCTTCTTGCTATTTGAAAATCGGATTGGAAAGCAGAATCTTGTAATATACTGTACCTCCCACCTCTATGGGAGCCTTGGCAATCATAAACTGTACGGTCTTCCTTTCCACTTTAGCCTGAAGCATGATTCTCCGCACAATGAATCCGGCAGAGAATCTGGCACATCTTTTATCTTTCCATACAGTGAACCCGTCCTTGTCTGTCGTATGGCAGATATACCATTCTCCCGTATCCTCATCGTGTGCGAAATTAACCCGTCCTCCACCGAGAATCCCCAGTTCAATAGACATTGTCTTTGACAGGTAAACCGTTCCCTTGCTGTCCATATTAATTGTCCGCTTCCCCTGATAAACCACCTGTTGCGGACGTGAGTTCTCCTTGTTATATACTATCAGTGCCATAAGTTTCTGTTTTAAGGGTGATACAATTAACTAACGGATTAGGATATGAATCCTTCTACTGCCAGCATCTGGCTTCTCCATGAGAATCCCCGGTTTGACCGTACTGCATCCATGATCGTGTTTACTTTTCCTGAAATGGCACTTGCCGATATACCCATACATTCACCCAACGCCTTGAATGAAAAGTCTGATTCATAAAAACGCAACGTAAACATCCTGTATTCCTGATATGAGAACTTTCTTCTGATAAAGTTAAGAATGTCCTTCACCAGTTTTTCACAGCTGTTCAGGTCATCCGGAGAAAGGAAATCCGCATCTTCCCCACATCGAAGAAAGAAATATTCATCCGGATGGGCATATTTGCTTTCCAGCCTGAACTTGGCCATGAACGCTTTCCTGTAACATCCGATAAAGTATGCTTCATAATCCGTTATTTCCCTTTCCGGATTCAGCACCTGCTTTCTTACAAACAGATAAGTGTCATGAAAATTGTCCTCATCCAGTGTCCCGTATCTGCCAACGAGATTTCTTAACCTGTCATAAGACACCGTAAACCAGTCATTGAACCTTTTTTCCACATTGTTCGCTTCCATAATCTTCCATTTATTGAGTTATACATGACCTGCCCGTGGGTAGGCATTCTTATTTCTTGTGCGTTCCCCAGTTCGTTTTCCGATGATTGCTGCAAGGCTTGCCGTGAAAAAATACGCTCTTGCGCCAGCAAGAGGAAGATTTTTTCACAGGCAACCAAGCCCCTTCAGGGGCCGCCTTGCGCGATCATTCGGAAAAACAACTATCTTTGCTGCAAGAAATGAGGATGGCTTCATCTTGAAAGCGCCTGGTCTCTGTATGTTATTACAGACGGTTATGCGAGGTATAAGATAGGTTTATCTCTATAACCCCATCTTGCTCCTTACTATATTCATGTTGTCCTTCAGGTTCCTGTCCATGACTCTTGCATAATGTTGTGTCATTCTTGTGGATGCATGTCCGAGCATGGCAGACACCTCCTGCAATGGAACATTGTTGGCCAATGTGACGGTCGTAGCAAACGTATGTCTAGCTGCATGTGTGGTCAGATTCTTTTTGATGCCGCAGAAGTCCGCAATCTCCTTCAGGTAGCTGTTTGCCTTCTGATTGCAGACAACAGGAAGGCAAGTCCCTTGTTTAAGACATATCGGATGTGATTCGTATTTCTTCAGGATTGCCAATGGAACAGGAAGAAGCGGAACATTTGCTATGGAACTTGACTTTCTTCTTCTCTCCAGCTTTACACGTCCTTTTCTTATCCACCAGTCACCGTTATTGTCCTGCTCTAGATGTTCCGGTCTCAATGTGGATACATCAGCGAACGCCAGACCGGTAAAGCACGCAAACAAAAAGATGTCCTTGACAAGCTCCAGTCTCGGAATATCAAATTCCCTGTTCATTATAGCCTGAAGCTCGTTGTTTGTCAGGAATACCGGATCAGTCTCGTCCTGTTCCATCTTATATCCGTAAAACGGGTCTTTCCGCATCCATTCTTTGGCTATTGCCATATTGGTGATTTTCTTCAGGCATTTCATGTAGCGGACTATTGTGTTACGACACAGTCCGGCTTCTGTCTTCAGGAAAACATCAAAAGCCTTGATGAAATCAGGGGAAAGTTCATGGAATGTAATATCATCCTTCTCATAAAAACGTGGCACAAACGTTTCAAGTTTTCTGAGCACATTCTTATAACGGTTGATGGTGACGGGAGAATAGTCTATGTCAACAACCTTTTCCATAGAGGAAATTTCTTCTTTGACTGTTTCAAGCAACGTTCGGACAGTCTCATCCTTTCCGAACACACGCTTTAATATCATCTTTGGAGTTATCAGTGCCGATTCAAAGGTCAGTTCCTTGTGCTTTTCGTATGCGCGTGTAGTGAGGGCGGAAATATAGTTGTTCAATTCGATGGAAGCCCTGTCTTTTCCTTTACTGCATCCCTTGGCCGGATTCCAGTTCTTTAATGGAACGCTTCTCTGTATTCTTATTTCTTCATATTGCCCGTTGATGGTAATCCTCATTAGGATTGGAGCCTCGCCATTTTTCAGCAGTTTTGTTTTCAGAACGAAAAATAGAATGTTCATTGTTCCTTGTTTCATGATCATTTTCTTTTTGAAGTTGCACATTCGGTTATTTCGTCAATCCTGAATGGAGCGGATGGCTGGAGAGAAATGTTAAATTCGGTGGCTTTTATTATTGCCGGCTCTAAAAAACCACCGTTTTTTGTTTCTCTTACTATTATCCGCCTGTAGGTACAATCATTATCATCGGATAAGAAAGCCTTTAGCAGACGTTGTATTTCATCCGTCATTCAGTAGGGTATGCAAATGTAGAATTTCATCCCTGAAAATGATTCACGCAAATCGTTGAGAATAAGTGAAGTATGGTACATATCGGTGGTTTTTTCATGGGACTCAAAAAAGCCACCGAATCAGCAATTTTTTATTGCACCAAATTGCATGTTTTTGCGGACAGCACATAAAGAAAAAACCGCTGAAATAACTGTATTTCAGCGGTTTTCATGATTTTTCGTTTTGTAAAAGTGGTGCCACCAGGAATCGAACCGGGGACACAAGGATTTTCAGTCCTTTGCTCTACCAACTGAGCTATGGCACCGTTGTTTTGTTTAACGAGTGCAAAGGTAAACATTATTTATTACACTCCAAATGTTTCAATGGAAAATATTCAAAGAAAATGTATTTCAAGGAAGATACAGAAAAAAGTATATTTTTTTCGAAAAAAAAACAGCAAAACTATTTGCAGTTTAAAAATTAGTTGTACCTTTGCAGCCGTAATCAAAAACGGGATGTAGCACAGTTGGCTAGCGCGCCACGTTCGGGACGTGGAGGTCGGAAGTTCGAGTCTTCTCATCCCGACTACAAAAACGAGGATATATCAAATGATATATCCTCGTTTTCTATTCATACGGACAAAATATGTACTTTTATCCTCTCATTTTTATAAAAACAGACAGCATATGAGAATTACACACCCCCGTTTGGCAAACGCTCTTCATGAAAGTACAAATATACAGACAGTGTTAGAAAAGAACGATGAGGACCTAATCGAGTATTCCTTTAAAAGCTTGCGTATAGAAGGAATAAAGAAAAGTAACCTTTCAGTGCAGTCTTGTGTTTTCTCCAATTGCAGCTTCGGAACATGCTGTATACAGAAATCCCAATTTAGCGATGTCGTGTTTAAAAATTGCGATCTGTCGAATGTAAACCTAACAGGTTGTGGATTTCACCGGGTAGAATTTATCGGTTGCAAATTAATGGGAACCAATATGTCGGACGGGATATTCAATCATATCACTTTTGAAGAGTGCCGGGGAGAATACATGAATCTATCAATGAGTAAAATGCGATATATACAAATTACCCGATCCAACCTGCAGGGAGCCGGAATAGAAGACTGCCAATTGACGAATGTCTCATTCGATGCCTGTAACCTGATGGAAGCGGAGTTTTACCATACATCCTTGAAAGGAATCGACCTATCGAACTCGGAAATATCCGGTATCCGCATCACAAATCTTGCCAACAGCGAGCTGAGAGGATCTTCCGTTTCCTCTTTACAAGCATTGGAGCTGATACGGATGCTGGGAATAGAGATCAAAGACTGAACGCCTTCATCCGGCATAGTCGGGATGGCGATGCAACCAAGTGACCGCATAGCTACAGGTTGCCGACGGCTTCATACCATTCTCGACCGCATAATCATAAGCGTATTTTACTAAAGCGGCAGCAATCCCTCTCCCTCCGATAGCGGGCGGAACAATCGTGTGGATAATATCCAGTTTATCCCCAGATAAACGATACTGTACAAAAGCTACTACGCCATCCACCTGTGTTTCAAAACGTTTCTTATCCGGATAATGAGTTATAATGTAATCCATATTCTTAATTATTTATAGGTTCAAATTCCAATAATAAAACATCCTTTCCTTCCCCTTCTGGAATGTTTTTTCCTGAAACGTTCTTTTTTCCCCGGAAGAAGTTCTTCACTTTTGTAAGAAAAGTCATAATTTCTTTGGCTGTATCCTGCTTCTTTTTGGACATACCGACCGATTCAATCAACGGTGGTCTTAATATCTGCCACAAATAATTGAAAGTGGAATGATAAGGATCCCTTATTATTGAAACACTCGAATGACGCGGTTTGTTAAAACCTTTTCCTGTTTTATCCGGATTATTCTGTTTTAACACACGGTTGACCAGACCGGTCAGAAACTTCTTATCGGTTAGTATACCATCTTTTTCTTTCAGTAAAGCAGCTTTTAAGCCATTATATAGAAAAACCATCTCCACTGTAGCTCCTTTGCTGGATGCCTCTGTACTGAAAGCCATCTCTCGAACCCATCCACTTTGTACCTCCGCCGAAGCCAGGGGAACCAGCAATTCGTTCAACGCCGTAAGGTCAAAACTGTCTAGGCGGGCATTCAGCAAGAAACGATCATTCAGTGAATCGACCGGTAACTTCCAAATAGCCGTAAAGTTCCCTTTCCCCATCAACTTGCCATCAGCATCCAGCACGATGTATTGGTCAGGACAGGAGACGATATTTGTAAAACCGGTAAACGTTCCGTTCATATCCGTAAAAAACAGTTTTCCGGGCACCGTTCCCTTCTTTGCCAGCTCTTCGTAAACGACGGAAAAGTTCTTTATGCCCACTCTTTGGAAATCCAGCTTAACCGGAGCCTTCTGTAATCCGGTATAGATCATCGGAACAATACGCCGGGGTATCGGTATTTTCTGGTTCTTCAAATTCTGTAATACTGCATCCGATACCTGTACATCAGCTATCCGAAGCACCTTCTCCGATAAATAAGTGGACAGATCGATACCTGTCAGCGCAACCTGCCCGACACTCACATCAAACCAATCTTTATGATGCGGCTGCAAATAAGCAAACTGCATTTTAGGATAAGGAGATATAAGACGAATACGGTCAATGACTACACTTGATCCGGTCAAATCCACAGCACCTACCTTTAACGTGTAAAAACCGTTATCCAGAGGAAGCTCCAGGTTACGGGTAGAGAAACGAATATCATCCAATTTATATGTACGGAGACGAGTATCAACAGCCAGCCCCTCAATAAACAGGTTTGTCGTATCTAACTTCTGATGTTGCAAAGAATCGCTCTTCCCATAATAGGCATAACGGATGTTCGCATCCTTCAAGCTAAAGCGACCTAAAAAGATTCGTCCGGCAACTTTCTCCAAAGCTGTATATAAATCAACCGAACCTAACTTCGTTTGATTTTGTAGAGTATCGAGAAAATGACCGGAATAAATATCCACCACAGGACTTTCCATGTGAACCGAACCCAACTTCAACAAAGTGCTATCCCAGGAAATCCCTTCCAATGCCAGGCCTTTAAGTGAAGCCGACATGCCACTTCCGTCCGGTCTGCGCACTTGGACATCAGGCGAATCTACCCGGAACGATGCTACCCGAATATTCCGGTCCAGCCTTTCAGGTATCCGTTTCAGCCCACCTATACGAAGTCCCGGTGAAGAAAACCGGATATATGTCTTTGCCTTCTTCTCCATCGTATTTTGTGGGAGCAGTTTGATATCCTGTAATTCCAGAATTCCTTTTACGGTCGAAAATTGCCCTTTCCGCACAGACAAACGATATTCTTTCCCCGGCAAATAGTTATCGAACCGGCTAAAATTAAATCCCATATTTCCGTAATCGAAAAACAGTCCACTCCCCTTCCCCGTCTGCCGGTTCACCCAAATGCCGGTTGCAAAGAAATTAAAGTCATTCAGTTTATAAGTAACCGGATCGGACATGCTTTTATCATCGATCGTCACATATGCATGATTCAGAATCAACCGTTTAACAGAGAAATAACGGAGGAAAGGATTCAAGATCGACTCCACATCGACACGGCTGTTTGCCGGCTTTACCGACTTCACATCTTTCTTATTGAAGGAAGAAACCAACACATAACGCAGATTCGGGCGGTCTATTTTCAGCAACCGCGCACTGATCCCCTTGTCGTATAACAAACCGCGGATTCCAACCGTATCAATGCTTCCTGCCATATAATCATTCTGTCCGCAAACCGACAAGGGATATAACCTGATTCGTTCCAGGTTGAAATCCCCGCTTTCCGTGTCCAACGTCATGCGCTTCACCGTAAACCGGTGGTTTCGTGCCGTCATCAGCCCCTCAATACCAGTCGCTTCAAACGAGAAACCACGCGAATACCAGAACCCGCGTTGAGCCTCCGATACGGAATCTATCCGGAAATCGTTTGCCTGGAAATCGAAGTTCGCCAGTTTATACACCTCGATCTTATCTTTAACCGCGAAAGAGTATTGCAACTTTGCCTGCCCGATACCGACCGTACCAATAGAAACCGTATGTAAGACAGGCGAGATCAATTCATAAAGAGACAGGGAACGGACCAAAGAATCCGCCTCCGCCTCATTCAGGCTTTTCTTCTCCGTTTTTTTAGCAGACGGCAGGCTTTCCCCCGCCAGATTAAAGGCTTGTATATCCGAAGAAATAATATCTAACGAGCGCGCCGTGAGGTAATTCAGCGCATTTTCACGACGGAACTGTATTCCTTTCACTTCAATGGCCCTGACCAACGCATTCAGATAGCTGTCGGGCCGCTTTTTCTGTTCCCCCCACAATTCACCTTGGGGTGTAAGCGTAATATTAGAGATAGAAATAATAGAATCTTCCGTACTCAGCAGGATCCGATCCGTTTGCAGACGAAAGTCATTATTGGCCAATAGCGTCTGCGACCGCTTAGTAATGAAATCGAAATTATCACAATAAAGCAACTTTCCACTCTCAGACGAATTCTCATCCAAACGAAAACCATACGCATGGAAACTGACATCATTCAAGGCATAGATAATCGGGGAAACGGGATTCTCCACGGAATAGGAAACACTGGCGTTCTCCAGATTCAGCATCCGGACAGTCAATACATTAATATAAGGAGAAACCACCTCATACAAGGTCTTGGTCTCCGCCTCCTTCCTTTCTTTCACCTCCGCCCGCGTTGAATAGTAAGGATTAAACACCTGTATATCAGGATTCCTAATTTCAAATGAGTCAAAATGCAACTGCTTGTAACTCCAACGCCACGTAAGATTCAATCCTTTAAAATCGACCATGCCGACCTCGGCTGTCACATAGACAGACGGCAGGCTGTCCTTTCTTTCCCAATCCCGGAAAACCGCCGAGTCGGGAGATAGCTTTATTCCCTCAAGCGTCAGTTCACCTTTGAAGAAACTGATAGAAAGATTATCGAAAGAAAGCCTATAAAAGCCATCCGTAGCCTCGGCCGTCCGATGGATCAGTTCTTTCCGAAGATACCGTTCGAGGCGTTTGGTCAGATGAAGATTAAGCAGGAATATAGCGGCAATCAGCACCATTGCGATCCCCAACGTGTACCCTATGACTCTTTTTATCTTCCTCATAAGACTTAAATAAGATTATAACTTCACTCCGTCTATATAAAATCAACAATATAAACAGAGTTAAGTTGCAAAGTCGGTAATAATCCCGTCTGCGCCTACGTATTGTCCAATCTTGCCAAAATATTTGTTTATTCCAGGAATTATTGCGAAAATTGCAGAGACACCCCTGTAACCGGCGATAAAAACAGATCGCAGTTACCTGACGGCGGACGTATAAGATCATAAATCACTAAACAAAAAAATAATGGGAAAAGTAGTTATCAACTCGTACGAAGACTTTGAAAAGCTGGTAGGCCAGCAAATAGGGATTTCAGATTATGTAGAACTGACACAAGAACGCATCAACCTTTTTGCCGATGCGACACTGGATCACCAGTGGATTCACGTAGACCCCGAGCGCGCCAAAGTGGAAAGCCCGTTCCACAGCACAATTGCCCACGGCTACCTGACGCTGTCACTCCTTCCTCACCTCTGGAACCAGATCATCGAGGTGAACAACCTGAAGATGATGATTAATTACAGCATGGACAAGATGAAATTCGGACAGCCCGTATTGACCGGACAAAGTATCCGCCTGATCGCCAAACTACAGACTTTGACAAATCTGCGTGGCGTAGCCAAGGCTGAGATCAAGTTTGCCATCGAGATCAAGGACCAACCGAAGAAAGCGCTGGAAGGTGTTGCAATCTTCCTGTACTACTTCAATTAAGAACAGAAACATGAATAAATTGAATCTTGCGGCAATCGCTTTATGTACCGGCATTACTTTTGCCTGTTCACCAAAAGCTTCGATGGTAAAAGGAGTTATCTGCGATGCAACCATAAATACGCTGACAGTCGTTTCCGAGGAAGGTGACACACTTTCTTTCAGTACGTTGGATGCAGAAAGGGTCGTAACGGATGGTATCTTGCTCGATGATACGGCCATCGTATATCATAGCGGGAAATATAAGACAGGGATGAAAGCGCAAAAGATTGTGGTTGTCCCCGGAAGAAGAAACAGGGTTGGCGGCGACCGGGACAAACACGGCTGTATCGGTTCGGCCGGCTACCAATGGAGCGAAGTGCAGCAAGATTGCATCCGTGTGTTCGAAAAGGGTATCCGGATGAAAGCTGTCGACGGCAGCCAATCTGCTTTCATCGTTTTCAGTCCGGATTCCACCCAAGTCGAACTGTTCTTCTCTTCGGGAGATAAAAACGAGATACTGGATAGACGCTCACTCCCATCCGGTGGATATGCTTGGAACGTAGAGGACGACGATACAAAGAATGTACGCCGCATAAACGGAAAGTGGACTATCAGTCAACGGGGGAAGACTATCTATTCACAGGAAGAGGTTCAAAACAAGTAAAGACATCTATAGGTGAGCTGCCGGAGTACAGAAGTACACTATTGTTTTGCCAGTCCGTACTGTGCATTTCGAACAATATCCTAAACGCATAATCTTTTCCACCGAAAAGAAGGAGTAACGCATCCTGACTTACAACTTTTCCGGCATATACTTCCAGAACCGGGCAGGCATATGCTGGCGGTGTAACTTGGGATTGAGACGTTCCTTGATGGCAATAGACTTGAAGTAAGTTTTCCACATCTGCTGGAAAAGTTTCTCATCGGCATCCATCAGTTCCTCACCGAGCAGGCCGGAAAGAAGATGGGCTTCCTTCTCTTCGAAACGAACTTCGGTAGCTTCTTTCAAGTCGTAATAGTAACCGTACTCACGTTTCAGGTCGTAAAGCAACCAGCACTGGTCGGCAAAACGGTCTTTCAGATGCGGAAGAGTGAGAGGGAGTACATTATATACTGGCTTGACAGCGGCAAAGAAAGTCCCGTCCGCCGCTTTTTGGAAACGAAGAAACTGGATGACACGCAGGCGCTCGTTCGTCACCTTTTTCCATACCTTGGAGACTTCGAGGACATCGGGATCGCCAAAGTTCAGTTCGATCGTACGCGGAGCGTCGATCGCCTTACGGATATAGCGAAAAAGCAGCATGTCCGTTTCTGGCAGTTCAGATAGCCAAGTAACGGTAATCACAGACAAAGCCATAGCGGAAAGCCGCTTCTGCAAACCTTTCCAAACACGATCCACCTTGGCATCGTCCGTACAGATCGTCACTGCCTCATCATAAAACAAGGGAAAAGGTTCTCCTTCTGCTAACAGCAGATCGGGAAAGCTGCGACGTGAATAAGCATCAAAAACAGCGGTCAGCAGCCCTTCAAAGGTTTTATCGTACACGAATACCGTCATGATTCTTCCTTAAATTGGAGGATAAGCTGACGGTCGTCGGTACTCTTACGTCCCGCTTTCCGGATAAGGATTTGACGGACCACCTCAGGTGACACTTCGTTAATCGTGCGGACTGGCAACTCGTGGCATGTAATGAAATACTGGGCTTTCTTCATCACGACACCCATCTTCTTCAATTGCCCTGTCCCCAGACGGGAATATCGGCGGGAGACGACGATCAATTTCGCCGACTTCACCCCGATACCGGGTACGCGAAGAAGCATCTCGTAATCCGCCTTATTGATATCGACTGGGAACTGCTCCGGATGGCGCAACGCCCAACCGAGCTTCGGATCGACTTCCAGATCGAGGTCAGGATAGGCATCGTTCACGATCTCATCCACTTTGAACTGATAGAAGCGCAAGAGCCAGTCCGCCTGATACAGACGGTTCTCCCGAACCAACGGCGGTTGCTTCAAGGCCGGCAACCGATTATCGTATTCATTGACAGGGATAAAACCGGAATAATAGACACGCTTCATCGTCGGACGCTGATAGAGGGCGGATGAGAGACGAAGGATATCCTTATCCGAATCGGGTGTCGCCCCGACAATCATCTGCGTACTCTGTCCGGCAGGCACAAAACGCGGGGCATGGCGAAAACGTTTCCGCTCTTCAGCACTCTGCAAAACACCTTGCTGAATATAACGCATCGGCTGAAAGACGCTCTGGAAATCCTTTTCAGGAGCCAATAGCTGAAGACTCTTCTCGTTCGGGATCTCGATATTCACACTCATACGGTCGGCATAGAGTCCGGCTTCATTCACTAGTTCCTGGCTGGCGCCGGGAATACTTTTCAAGTGGATATAGCCGTTAAACCGATGCACCGTCCGGAGGTCTTTTACTACCCTGACGAGGCGCTCCATCGTGTAATCGGCATTGCGCACGACTCCGGAACTCAAGAAAAGCCCTTCGATATAGTTACGGCGGTAAAATTCGATTGTGAGGTTCACCAGTTCCGTCACCGTCAATGTGGCACGGGGAATATCGTTACTGCGGCGATTGATGCAGTAGGCGCAATCGAACATACAGTAATTTGTCAGCATGATCTTCAGTAAAGAAATGCAACGGCCATCCTCGGCAAAGCTATGACAAATGCCCCACCCTGCCGCACTTCCGATCCCGCCGCTCTTGTTCTTTCGCGACGTTCCGCTGGAAGCGCAAGATACATCGTACTTGGCCGATTCAGCCAGTACTTTCAGTTTTTCGAGCACTTTTTCGTCCATAATTGTTACCGGGATTTCTTGACAAAAGTAAGAATAATCTTTTACTATTTCTTCGCTCCCAAAAGAAAAGTAATCCTACCTTCTTGAAAGGATCACTGTACCGGAATACAGATTTCTGTCAGCAGGTTTTCAGGCTTCGTATTGCGTGGGTCGTTCAGATAGCGTTCATAACTCGGCTCGTCACGGAGTGTACAGCCCATCTCTGGCAATTTCTTTGCATAGATCGTATCGTAAACGGCTTGCAGATATTCATATGATCCCTTATAAATAAAGGATGCATAGCGACCGGTCGGAATCTGCTTGGCACCAACTTCGCCTTTCGGCAGAACAGGTTCAGGCATGACCATGCAAACATCCGTACGCAATTTATCTTCTGATGTTACCTTCGGATCGTCGTGGTAGATGCAAAGCGGACAAGGATCTTGGGTCGGCAGGTTATGCTCGTGGGCAAACGCATACAACCGCATCCAAGTTCCGCCATAATCATTCAGGCGATAATCTCCCGTCAGACGGATATAAATCACATTACGAACAGGGATTTCCCTTATTTCAGCCTCCAACTGCAAGTCGGGCCATATCTTTTCTGGTCTCATAATCGTGTACTCTTTATTGTTTCTATATTCGTTAGGTGAAATAGAATAGAACTGCCTGAAAGCCTTCGACAACGAAGAAGGTGCACCATACCCGATACGGTAAGCGATATCCCCGACAGATATATCCGTGTAGCGAAGCAGATGAGCTGCAGTCTCAATCCGTTTCCGCACGATGAACGCTCCCAACGGCTCTCCTAAAAACGCACTCATCACCCGATGAAAATGGTACGGGGACAAATGCGACATTTCAGCCAGTTGGTTCAGGTCTATATCATCCCCCAAATGATTATTGATATACTCAATCACCAGGTTCACCCGTTTCAGATACTCTTCTCTTGTCGTTGTTCGTTGTTGCATGTTCTTTTTCTGTTTTACTTCGCAAAGGTACCCTCCTTTCCGCCTGATAACTTTTCCAATCTTGCTGACTTATCCATATTTTCCGGGAACTCAGGAAAAGCCCTTCGATATAGTTACGGTGGTAAAACTCGACCGTGAGGTTCACCAGTTCCGTCACCGTCAATGTGGCACGGGGAATATCGTTGCTGCGGCGATTGATGCAGTAGGCGCAATCGAACATGCAGTAATTTATCAGCATGATCTTCAGCAAAGAAATCCTCTATCACTCTATCACTACAAAGGTTATAGCTATTCATATTCAAGCGTCAGAGGCAGTGATACAGGACGTTTTCCTCTATCACTTCTCTATCACTTCTGAAACAGGACGTTTTTGTCATACAATTGAAAACCAACACATTGCCTTCTATCACTTTTGAAAAAGCATATAAAATAATCGAATAAACAAATGTAAAAACGAATATAACAGGTATTAAATTGGCGGAATACGGTTCTTCATTCCACAAAAGCTATCTCTTTTTTTAGCAAAGACAAGTACATAAATCCGTAAACACCCCCATGTTGCCATCCTTTACATCCGGGTGTAGAGAGCCGGTACATCCGGGTGTTAAGGATGGCAACATGGGGGTGTCCGGCAACTAAAGTACCGTGCCGGACAATAAAAACCGCCCGGTTTCACCTATTTTACTGCCGTTTTTGCATGTTATTTTTCTGTTTTTACTTCGCAAAGGTAATGTTCCTCCTACCTGCTAACTTTTCCAATCTTGTCAGCTTACAAATATTTCAGGCATCTTCATGAACGAGAAACAATCCCTCGAAATAACATCAAGGTGAAAGGCAAGCCGATATCAAGGCAAGATGGAAAGCCATTCCCGTATCGCATCAACGAGTACTTGGTTCTCGGCTGCTGTCTGTGCCGATATACGGATATAGGTTTCATCCAGGCTGCGGAAATTAGAGGCGTCGCGGATCAGCAGACCATGACGATCCCACAGATACTGTTTCAACCCAGCAGCCGTCCCTTTTTTCAGGCGGACCAAGAAGAAAGTTACGGATGTCGGTAATGCTTCCAAGTCGCCCAGTTCATTCAGCCGGTCGATCAGGCTGGCTGTCTCGCGTTGCCATTCACAGATGGGCAGGATATATTGCTCTGGATGCGTCAAGATGTATTTACCGGCTTCCACAGCAATTGCATTGACAGACCAGGGAATGATGTACCGGTTTATCTGCTCGACCTTATCCGGAGAAGCAATCAGGTAGCCGATACGGAGTCCCGGTATATTATGCGCTTTCGAAATAGATTGTATCAGGATCAGGTTCGGATGGTTGCAGACATCCGAAGGTTCCAGCAACCTTTCCGTCGTGAAAGCGACGTATGCCTGGTCGATGATAAAGACGGTCTGCCGGTTCGCCTCGATCAATGCCAGCAGTTCGGCCCGGCGGATCAGTCTGCCGTCCGGATTATTCGGGTTACAGATCCAGCAGAAATCCTGTCCTTCCAGCGAGAGGCCGGACAGGTCGCACGAGGTCGGAAAGAAACTGACTTCATGCCCGTGCAGGCGGCAAGCGTCTTCATACTCCGCAAAAGAGGGAACGGCAATAGCGGATTTCGCCCCTTTCCAGGTTTGCGCCAGCAGATAGAATGCCGTGATGGAACCGTTCGTAACCACTATATTCTCCTCTTCCACCTCATAGCAGCGGGCAAGCAATCTTTTCAGGGAAGAAGCATCCGGTTCCGGATAACGCGTGAGTTCATAAAACTGCTCGTTCAGGTGTTCCCTGAGTGTGCGGAGATCGGCTCCATGCCATACATTTGAACTGAAATTTATCTTTACCTCTTTCTGTGAATTATAGTGGTCGTCACCGTGTCCGAATAACATCTTTGGGGGAATTATGATTTATGAATTATTTGATTGCTTTATAGATTGCGTCTTGGATACGTGTGCGGATATCCAGCGAACCTAGCTTGTTGTTAGCCCGTGTCGGGTTCACACGGTTGGACAGGAAGATATACAGCAGGTTGTTATCCGGGTCCACCCAAAAGCAAGTGCCGGTAAAACCGGTATGCCCATAAACGGAGGCGGGAGCCAGGCTGCCGCAAGGAGATGCTTTACCCCCACCGGCTACCGGCTTGTCGAACCCTAAGCCGCGGCGACAGGTCGGACTTTTACTTTGGGTGAAAAGACGGCAGGTTTCTTTGGATAGGTATTGTTCACCTCCGTAACTTCCCTGGTTCAGATAGAGTTGCAGCACTTTCGCCAAGTCGTTGGCGTTGGAGAAAAGCCCGGCATTGCCCGAAACGCCCCCCTGGAAAGCGGCCGCCTCATCATGCACATAGCCACGAAGCAGTTGCCGACGGATAAAATGGTCGTTTTCGGTCGGGACGATCTGCATCGTGTCGAGGATATGCAACGGATTGTAGGCCGTATGCCAAGCTCCGAGCTTGCTGAAGAACATGCCATGCAGCAGGCGGTCCATCGGCTGGCGGGACCTGCTTTCCCCCCCACCATTTCGCATCCGGT
>OAVP01000009.1_pt1 | contig 155403 bp, 170 predicted proteins | sample 1495311 | NCBI WGS metagenome assembly OAVP01 (sample SAMEA2580102, study PRJEB22360) | human gut metagenome | biome: human gut; feature: human-associated habitat; material: faeces | place: Denmark | collected 2008/2010
CGCACCCCTGTCGAAACCTTTACATCCCCGTGCGTCGGTCTCATAATTATAAGCCCATTTAATACAGCTGTCAATTATATAGAGCCTTTATAATTCAGTTAAATCTATAACTTCTAGATTACTTTATCCACTACTACAAATGAAGCTATTATATAGAATCATAAAATTAATTCAATTCTTTGATAGCTTTATCCAATGTCCGGCACACATAATCAATTTGTTCTTTATTATGAGCAGCTGTAACGGTTAAACGAATTCTACTTTCACCAACAGGAACTGTAGGCGGACGTATCGCTGTACCTATAATTCCAGCATTGTATAGATAATCAGATACTGCTAGTGTATCTTCATTACTTCCGATTAATATTGGGAAAATTGGAGTTTCATTGGTCGCTTCAATTCCCATGGCAATCAATTGAAGAGCCATATAGTTTACGTTCTCTTGTAAACGTCCTAATACAGATGTATCAGACTCAAGAATATGCAACGCAGCCAGGGCTGCCCCTATGTCAGCAGGAGATAATGCAGTGGAGAATATAAAGCTACGACTCATATTCACAAGATAATCAATGATGGTGCTATTAGCAGCTACATAGCCGCCAACAGAACCTAACGATTTGCTCAATGTACCTAGCTGAATATCCACTTCTTTCTCGAGACCATAATAAGCAGCCGTTCCATGACCGCTACCAATGGTCCCCGTCGCATGAGCATCGTCTACCATAAGTAAAGCATTATACTCACGGCTAACCTCGTAAAGCTTATCTAATGGGGCTATATCGCCATCCATGCTAAAGACCCCATCTGTGACAATGAGCTTACGTGCATTACGATCTACTTGTTTAAGTAAAAACTTTAACTCCTCTACATCACAGTGACTATAGGCTTTTACAGTAGCCTTACTCAATCTACAACCATCAATAATACTAGCATGGTTTAATTCATCGCTAAAAATGGTCATATTTTTATCTGCTATGGCAGAAATAGTACCTACATTTGCCATGTATCCAGTATTAAACACAAGAGCTTTTTCTGTATTCTTAAATTTTGCTAGTTCTCTTTCAAGATCTGTAAACAAGGGAAATGTACCGGATACCAAACGCGATCCACCTGATCCAGTACCATATTGTTGAGCCCCTTTAACGGCTTCATTTATTACACGTTGATCAAAGGTAAGACCTAAATAATTATTTGACGCCATCATCAAATATTCTTTATCATCTTTTTTAACTCGTACTGCATCTATAGGGCAGTATTCCATTAGAGTACGCAAATTATGGTTATTTATTTTACTATCTAATTGTTCTTGGAAGAATTTATACATACGATCACCACTGAACAAGTACAGGTTTTTTTTCCAAGTACTCAATTACGCCTTCCAAATCAATATTCGGCTTTACAAAGAATACACGTCCCCCTAAATTAGAGCCAATTTCCTTCATATTAGGGATGCGATGATAAACACCATTACAAGCAACGTAGCCTATTGTGTAATCTGGATCATCAGACCAACATAATTCGCCTACAATCCCTTCTGCAGATTGCACCTTAGACGCCAATACTAAGGCCTCTCTCATATGTTCATTATCTCCTAGTTTATCAGAATCAAAGGAGTCCATATGACTTACGCGAACACCACGATTACCTGCATCGAGGCGCTCACCAGAAATTGCGTCAACTAACATAGCTCCCCGCATAGATGAAACTAGACTTTTTAATAAAAAAATAGAATTTCTAATAGCTGACTCACTAATATCAGTCCCCTGTAAAAGTTTTACAGCTAATTGATGTGCTTCAGTAACTGTGTTTGCCGTATGTTCTTTTACTTTTAAACAATCTATATATGTAATTGTTTCCGACGGAATTAAGTCCACTGTAATATTAATAAAATCAGCAGTCCCTTTACTGTGATGCAAAGCTCGTTCAGCTAAAGACTGGGCTATAAATCCAACTTGATTTAAGGTCACCATGCGTTCTGCGCCAGAAATATGGTGGCCCCCGTTTTCATGGGGACCACCTTGAGCTGCGCGCATACGCACACTATATAATTCATCCATTATGATACCTTACCTTTAACTACATTACTTTGAGGTACTTGGTTGTGAATTTTATGGAATACTTTCACAAATACTGGTGCCATAATTACTGTAAAGATCATACCTGGAGCTGCGAGAGCTATCATAGGTAATGCAGCCTTACCAACATATAAAGACAAAGATAATCGCGCTAAAGCAGATGCAATTGGACCAGAAATCATGATACCAATCATATGGTTTTGACACATCCAAAGAATAAGACCTACGATGAGACGGAATTGCATGGCAATCATAACATTAAGAATAGATTGTGTCCCTAATGCTAATCCAATCAAGCTAGATAAACATCCACTAATAATATACTTTTTGAACCCAAATACAGCACATATAGCGACCGCTAACGGCGCAGATAGTTGAAACTCTATACCAGGAATAATATTAGGTATTTTAATTGCCCCTAATACTGTAATCATAGCCGTTAAGATAGCAATTTCTGTAATGTACCGAATATTCTGATTCATAATGTATCTCCTCTACTTAGAAAATGTCAACTACAAACACCTCTTATTGTTTACATTATAAATTCTTACTGTATTTTTATCAACCACCAAAAACAATATAGTTAACAAATATATAAAAAAAGAACCAAGCCATATCGACTTGATTCCTTATAATCATTAATATTTTTGTTGTTCTTTAATTCGCTTAGCAATATCGCGCTTAGCATCACGTTCTGCCATATCTTGGCGCTTATCATAAATTTTCTTACCAGTTACTAGACCTACGGTAACTTTGACATAACCGTGACTGAAATGAAAGTTAAGTGGTACTAAAGAAAACCCCTTCTCCTTAACTTGAGCATGTAACTTATTGATTTCAGATTTATGCATCAACAACTTACGTGTCCGCTCTGGTTCATGGTTAAAGCGATTTCCTTGTTCATATGGGCTAATATGAACGCCATACAACAAGAGTTCCCTTTTATCTATACGACAAAAGCTATCTTTAAGATTGAGCTTACCTTGGCGGATAGATTTTATTTCTGTCCCTGTTAAAGCAATGCCAGCTTCATAGGTTTCATGAATATGAAAATCATGACGTGCTTTACGATTATCAGCAATAAGCGATGGGCTAGTTTTCTTTGCCATATTCTCCTCTATCGTTTACGTTTACTTTTAGATTTTTTAGATTGACCACGTTTTGTAGCTTTATTTGACTTCTTGTGACTCGATTTACCTTTTTTAGATTTTTTGCTGAAAGCATCATATCTAGAACGTCCAGTTTTTGAGTCATCTCGTTTAGACGATTTTCTACCGCTTTTACGGGATGATTTACGATCCTTAGAACTGCCAAAACCATCACGACTAGTAGCATAATCGGAACCACTGTTCAATTTTTCTTGGATAGCTATCAGGTTATCTACTTCACCAAGGACAAAGTCGATTTGTTTCTTTTCTACATCGGCTTTTACAAGTGTAACCGTAACCTTTTCACCTAAGTGATAGGTTTTACCTGTACGCTTACCAACGAGGACAAAGTGTTCTTCGTCAAAGAAATAGTAATCATCGTTCATCATGCTAATATGCACGAGACCGTCAATACCATTCTCTAATTCTACAAACATGCCAAAAGAGGTTATGCTCGCAATAGTACCTTCAAAAACTTCGCCTACAAAAGGAACCATGTATTGAGTCTTCTTAAGATCTGTAGTTTCACGTTCCGCTTCGGTTGCTACTTGTTCTTGTATGGAAGAATGTTCCACAGCACCTGCCAAGAAGGCTTCATCTACATCTCGTTTAGAGTATCCACCTTTCCAGTGCATATCCGCTTTTAAAAGACGATGCACCATCAAATCCGGATACCGTCTAATGGGAGATGTGAAATGCGTATAGCATGTAGATGCTAACCCAAAATGGCCGACATTTTCAATGCTATATTTTGCTTGCTGCATGGAGCGTAAGATCATAATTTGCGCTACTTGCTCAATATCTTGTCCCTTCACCACATCAAGGATTTTTTGGAAATCTCGTGGCGTTACGCCATCAGCACTGAGGACGAGATTTTGACCTAAATAATTTAATACCTTTTGGAATAAATCCAATTTCTCTTCACTTGGATTTTCATGAATACGATATACCGATGTACGTTCAGTATCTTTCAAATGTGTTGCTACCGTTTCATTGGCAATGAGCATACATTCTTCGATAAGTCGCTCTGCCATAGTTCGGTCGCGTTTTACAATACGCAACGGTGTACCGTCGAGATCAAGTAATACCTTATATTCAGGAAAATCAAAGTCTAATGCCCCTCTATGACGACGCATCCGATTTAAAATCTTTGAAATCTCTGCTAAATCGCGAAGCATAGGTATAAACTCTACTAAATCGTCAGGAATAATATTTTCTTCAAGCGCTTTATAAACTTCCTTATAGCTGCAACGGCGTCCTACGTGGATAATAGACGGACGAATACGATAATTAACAACTGTACCCGAATCATCAATCTCCATCATGCACGTCATAGCATAGCGGTCCTCATGTGCATTTAAGCTACAAATGCCATTCGATAATACCTCTGGCAACATTGGTACCACTCGGTCTACCAAATAAACAGAAGTACCACGCTTATACGCTTCATTATCAATAGGCTGACCAGAAGTGACATAATGACTAACGTCCGCAATATGTACACCTAGTTCGTAATTACCATTTGGTAATTTGCGACCACTTACAGCGTCATCAAGATCTTTTGCATCTTCTCCGTCGATAGTTACCATTTGTAAGTCTCTAAGATCCCAACGTTTTGGATCCTCATGGATAACAGTATCTATCTTCTTACTAGCCTTAATAACCTCTTTAGGGAAGGCAAAAGGAATCTTATGGTTAGCCATAATACAGTTAATATCTAGGCCTACATCCCCCTTATAACCTAGGATTTCTGTAATAATTCCTTCAGGCTTTTTGTCGCCTTCAGGCCATTTTGTAATTTTTACTAATACTTTAGCTCCACTACGAGCATCTAAAGTATTTTTTAAGTCCACAAAAACATCAGTACCAATGCGTTCATCATCAGGTACAACAAAGCCAAAATGTTGTTGTCTATCGTAAGTACCCACAATAGTTTCGTTGGCACGCTCAATAACATCAACGATGATGCCTTCACGTTTATGCTTAGTATAATCTGATGGTACAACGCGAACACGCACCTTATCATTATGCATGGCTGTACCTTTATTTTGTTCGGCTACATAAATATCTTCATCATCTAGCATGATAACAAAGCCATATGACTTACGATAACCTTTATAGATACCTTCATATTCTTCATGTTGTTGATCTTCATACCGATATACATCTGGTCGAGACGAAGTTAATACGCCTTCACGGGCGAGCATTTTCGCAGATCGAATAAACATTTCAAGATCTTTGCCACCTTGAATACGATTATCCATTGCTGCATCCTCAATATGGTATGCATGTGGTTGTATAGATTTATAAAAGTCCAATACCTTCTTCTTCAAGTCTGCACCCCCTTATTAGGATGAAAAAATAAAAAGCCTGCAATGCAGGCTTTCATCATTAGAATTGATTAATCATTGCCCCTAACACTAAGCTCAACACAGCAAAGATAATCCCCAATATAATCGTACATTTAGATAAGAAGGCATCTAAACCGCGTTGCTTACCACCAAAAGAAGAGTCTGCTGCACCAGAAACAGCACCGCCCATGCCTGCGTTTTTGCTATTTTGTGCAACAACTACTACAATTAATAAAATAGATACGATTACTTCTACAATCATTAAGAAATTTGTCACGACTGTCATCCTTCCTGTGATGCTCGATGCGAGCCCAATACACGATGTTCTAAATACTTCTCTAATTTACGTTTTACCCTTTGTAGCGCATTATCAATAGATTTAATACTACGATCTGTAACCTCAGCCATTTCTTGATAGGAACGTCCATCAAGGTATCCTTCCAAAACTTCCCATTCAAGATCACTTAAAATATGGCCAATATTGCGCTCAATATCATCTAATTCCTCTTGACTGATAATGAGGTCTTCAGGATTTGTAATCTTTGTTGAAGATAGCATTTCAATCAATGTACGCTCCGAGTCCTCTGTATACACCGGTTTATTTAAGGATATATAGGAGTTCAAAGGCGCATGTTTTTGTCTTGTAGCCGATTTAATGGCTGTAATAATTTGTCTAGTTATACAAAGTTCCGCAAAAGCTCTAAAAGACGCTAATTTATCATGTTTAAAATCTCGCGTCGCCTTATAGAGTCCAATCATCCCTTCTTGGATGATATCCTCTCGGTCGGCACCTACCAAAAAATAGGAGCGAGCCTTAGCTCGAACAAAGTTCTTATATTTATTAACAATATAATCGATTGCAAACTCATTTTGCTCTTCCTGAGCTATGGCCACAACTTGCTCATCGGTCATTTCCTTGAAATTGTAATCGGACTTGCGTGTATGAATCATTTTCATAAGCTCCTCCTTACAATTGAGCGAGAAAAACCAATATATTTATTATACTGGAACAGTATACGATTTTCAACTATCAATGACCTCGACGCAATTTCTCAAGCTTTTCAGCCACTTCAGGAGATAATAAACCTCCCACTTCATTACGACGCACTGAAAATTGATCACGTCTATGTTCATGAGCATATTGAAGTCGTTCTTCTTCCTTAGCAATACGAATCATATTTTGCAACTCACGAGCAGGAATACGCAACCCTCCAGAGCCTAGAATTTGATTCTGTTCTGCCCCATCGGAGGTTACAACATATACATTAGTATATTTGCCTTTACGTAAAAATACCTCTCGTTCAATAAATGAATCCGCCGTTTCTCCATCCTCAGTATATACTTCAATGAATCCACTTGTGATGGATTCAATGGAGCCTCCGGATTTTGTATATTTACCGTCAAACACAAGGATTACTTCATAGCCCTTGAATTTACCATAATTTAACAATCTATCTCGAAGTTCCATTCTCGCATGTTCTAAAGACTCATGAGCCAATTTTTTCAAATGAGTCCATGCAAAAATTACATTGTATCCGTCTACAATTAAGATATCTTTCAGCATAGTTATTTCGCTTGGCGTTGACGTACCGCCTCATACATAAGAACTGCAGCTGCAACAGATGCATTCAAAGAATTCAAATTCCCATACATAGGAATTGTTACAAGGAAATCACAAGCTTCTTTTACAACGCGACTAATCCCCTTACCTTCATTACCAATGACGATAACCGTAGGAATTGTCATATCAGCTTCATACAAGGTACGATCTCCTTCCATATGAGCCCCCATTACCCAAAACCCTTGTTTTTGAAGTTGTTTAATGGTTTGCGTTACATTACCAATTTGTACAAGTGGAATTTGTTCAATAGCACCTGCAGATGTCTTTGCAACAGTAGCATTAATAGGCGCATTATGTCGTTTAGGAATGAGTACAGCCGTAGCTCCTGCACATTCAGCAGTACGAATAATCGCTCCCATATTATGTGGGTCTTCAACACCATCCGTTAAGATGAGTAAAGGAACCTCATGTGTTGTTTCTTGTAATACCTCTCCCAATTCTTTAAATTGAACGGCCGATACAAGAGCTATAACCCCTTGATGTGGTACCTCTAAATCGTACTTATTCATCTGCTTAACTGGTGTTGGTCTAACTTCAATCCCTTGAGATTTAGCAAGATCTACAATATCAGCTAGCCCTGTTTTTACCCTATCTTCGCTGACCAAAATACGTTGAATAGAACGACCACTTTTAAGGGCTTCTTTAACCGCATTGCGACCTACAATATAATTATCCATACTACATACCTCGTAGAGTTATAGAAAAGGCTTGCCCCATGATATGCTGTAAGCGCTCTTCTTGGCGCGTTTCATAAAGAAATCCTAGTACTGCTTCAAAGGCCGTACTACTGCGATATTCTTGAACAGTACTACTTTTAGGCACGTTTACATTACTATTTCTAGCACGGCGTGCAAGAGCTTGTTCATCTTCTGTGAAAGTATTTTCTATTTCTAGCAATACTTTCGCCTGTGATTTAGCGCAAATAAATTCAGTAACGATAGTATGTAAAATCTGTACTTTTGTAATATTCATTTGTACCACGCGTTCACGCACATACATGGAGTATACTGCATCACCGATATATGCTAGCATAACTGCATCAGCACTTAAGCACTCCTCTATTGTTCGTTTGCGCAAACGAAGCGGCTCTTCTTCAAGAGCCGTTAGTTTTTTTATCGCTTCATTCTTTAAGAATTGAAATTGTTTAAACTTCACGTTTTTTCCACCGTGCACCTTGAGGAGAGTCCTCAATGGTAATACCAATCTCAGCTAATCGATCGCGGATACAATCAGCTAATGCCCATTGTTTTTGTTCGCGACAAGCTTGACGTACAGAAAGAATAACTTGCATTAATTCTTCGTATTCAGCAGCATTGGCGCCCGTGTTGCCTTCCCAAGCTTTTTCGAGAACGCCAATAACATCTGTCATAAATTTGAAAATGCGTTTTACTTCAGCAATTGCCTCTTGGCAAACAACGCCTTCTCTACTTGTTACTGCTTGATAATAAATATTTATTTCCTTTGCGAGACCAAACATGCTAGATGTTGCTAAAGCCGTGTTGAAGTCATCGCTCATGGCAGCCTCAAATTCTTCTTCGTATTCTTTCGCTTTTTCTAATAAACGTTGAGCTTCATCACATGCACCTGGTTCACATTTTTCAAGATAAAGAAGGTTTTCAATAGCCGTGCTTAACCGTTCCAAAGATTTATTAGCTTCTTCTAAACGCTCATCAGAGAAATCTAATGGGCTACGGTAATGCGTGCTCAATAAGAAGTAACGCAATGCATCAGGACTATATTGTTCTAAAATATCTTTTACCAAAAAGAAATTATTCAAGGACTTAGACATTTTTTCAGAATTAATAGTGATAAAACCATTGTGCAACCAGTAGCGCACTGCTGGATGTTGACCAGAGCAACCTTCTGATTGAGCAATTTCATTTTCGTGATGTGGGAAAATCAAATCGCTACCACCGCCATGGAAGTCAAATTCTGTACCTAAATATTTTTGGCTCATAGCAGAACATTCAATGTGCCAACCTGGACGACCATTCCCCCATGGGCTTTCCCAATAAGGTTCACCAGGTTTTGCTGCTTTCCACAAAGCAAAGTCCATAGGATTCTTCTTACGACCATCTACTTCGATACGTGCGCCTGCTTCCATATCGTCTAATGTACGACCAGATAACTCACCGTAATGTTCAAATTTCTCCACACTATAATATACATCGCCATCGAGTTCATAGGCGTAGCCCTTGTCAATCAATGTTTTAATCATAGCAATGATATCATCAATATGCGTAGATACACGTGGATACATATCAGCCCGTTGTACACCTAATGCATCCATTACTTCAAAATAACTATCGATATAACGATTTGCAATGGTATCCCAAGAGATGCCTTCACCATTAGAAGTATTGATGATTTTATCATCCACATCAGTAAAGTTTTGTACATAGGTTACTTTATAGCCTACATGTTTCATATAGCGACGAATTACGTCCCAAGTCACAAAAGGACGAGCATTGCCAATATGAGGATGATTGTATGGTGTGACACCACATACGTACATTTTTGCCTCACCTGGTGTTACAGGATTGAATACCTCTTTTTGGCGCGTCATAGTATTATAAACAGTAATTTCTCTCATCGTTACCGATGCCTCCAATTTTGTAAAATAAAAAAGACCTCTCATCTCATACAGAGACGATGGTCCGCGGTTCCACTCTGTTAGGTACCAATAGCGATACCCACTCATCGCATAACGGTGCGTCGCCGGACAAACCTACCTATAATCGGAGTGTCAGCTCGTGAATGCATTTCATCTACCTATCCATGAACCCTCCCACCATCGGTTCTCGCTAAAAAGTTAGTTGTAGAGTACTTCTTTCAGTCTCAGCTATTATTATATAATCTATATTTATATATAAAAATATTTTACCAATAAAGCTATAGAATGTCAATATTTACAAGAAAAATCCCCATCTTTCATAGGCAGCTATTCACATATCATACATAGGTATTTTAAATAGCTTAATTAGAAAGATGAGGATATATAATCAGAATATTAAATTACTATTATCATTCATAACAATAGCTTTTATAGCACACAAGTAATAATAATGTCATTACATCAAATCAATTAATATTAAGCATTTTCTAATTTATCTTGATCATCGTGTTTACGGCAAATACCTGCAAAAATAGATCCTGTAAAGTTATGAATGATGGAGAATACTGCACCTGCTACCGCAGCTTGTGGTGTAAAGTGTTTTAGTGCTAAAGATACGGATAATGCAGAATTTTGCATAGCCACTTCGATTTGCATAGCACGACGAGAAGACACATCAATACTGAGAGCTTTACATACAAAGTATGTCACAACATAACCACTCAAATTTTGTACTAAACACGCTACAAAAATAATGAAACCGGTTTCGGCAATTTGCTTTTGGTTAACTGCAGTTACAGCTGCCAAGATAAGCAATACCGCGATAGCTGCAATGGTTGGACATACAGATTTTACAGGTTCAATTTTTGCGCCAATAAAGTAATTCAATACAATCCCCAAAATAATTGGTACTAACACGATTTTTACAATAGATATAAACATTGGCATAAATTGAATTTCAATAGAAGATGTTGCACCTGCATATAATACGACAAATAAAGGCGTTAAAATAGGTGCCAATAATGTGGATACAGTTGTTGCTGATACGGATAAGGGAACATTACCATTTGCAAGGAAGGTCATTACATTAGAAGCAGTACCACCAGGACATGCACCCAACAAGATAAAACCAATCCCAACTTCTGGAGGAAAATTAAATGCTAAGGCTACTAAGAAACCTGCCAATGGCATCCATAAGAATTGGATTACGGATACGAGAATAACCTTCATTGGTTGCTTAAATACATCAATAAAGACTTGAGCCGTTAATGTTAACCCCATCGCAAACATAACAAACTGTAGCATGTAAGCAATATAAGGAGTCATCCAAGAAAATACTGCAGGTAGCATATATGCTAAAACAGCCATCAATAGTACTATCCAGGATAGATAACTATTGAATAAGTGATTAATAGAACGAATAACACTCATAAAAACACTCGCTTTCATAATAAATCAAAATTTAATACGCCGATTATTATAGCATTTCTATAGAATATTAACAACATATACAAAAGGAGTTCACATAACACCTGTTACGTGAACTCCTTTGATTAATTGATCAAATTTATTTTGTTAATGCACCTACATTATCTAAACGATGTAAGCACTTTTCTTTACCAAGTAATGTAACAATATTATTCAAATCCGGGCCATGCATTTGACCTGTTAAAGCTACACGGATTGGCATAAATACGAATTTACCTTTTAAAGAGGTTTCTTTCATTACGGCCTTGATTGTTGCTTTTACAACTTCAGGTGTAATTTCATCAAGTTCAGCCAATGCATTCCGGAAAGCGCCGAGAACTGTTGGAGCTGTTTCTTCATTCAATACAGCACGCAACTCCTCTTCATGCCCCTCTTCAAGGAATACTGTTTCGCCCATAAACAAGCCTACATGATCTTTGATTTGAGCACCATAGCTAATATGATCACGGAATGTAGAGCATAATAATGTCAACCAATCAATATCAGCTTGATTCAAGCTATCTGGAGCTAAACCAACCTCTTTCAAATGCGGCAAACAAAGGTGGAATAATTCTTCATCGCTCAAATTCTTCATGTAGTGGAAATTTATATGGTTCAATTTATCAATATCAAACACAGCAGGATTTTTCGCTACCCGATCCATAGAGAAAGCCTGAATTAATTCATCTTGTGTGAAGAATTCTTCTTCACCTTCAGGAGCCCAACCAAGAAGTGCCAAGAAGTTTACAAGTGCTTCTGGCAAGTAGCCTAATTGTTTATATTGTTCAACAGAGGTAGCACCATGACGTTTGGACATTTTCTTGTAATCTTTACCAAGAATCAAAGAAATATGACCAAACTTAGGGACCTCCCAACCTAAAGCTTCATAAATAGCCATTTGACGAGGTGTATTGGATAAATGTTCCTCTGCACGAATAACGTGAGTAATCCCCATCATATGATCGTCCATTACTACAGCAAAGTTATATACAGGAATGCCATCAGATTTTACAATTACAAAATCACCAACGCCATTAGATTCAAAGGATACATGCCCACGTACCATATCATCAAAAGCGTAAGTTTTATTCAACGGTACACGCAAACGAATTGTAGGTTTACGACCTTCAGCAATGTATTTAGCCTTTGTCTCTTCATCTAAGTGTTCACAATGACCGTTGTATTTTGGTGTTTCCCCACGATCCATTTGATCTTGACGCACCGCATCTAACTCTTCAGGTGTGCAGTAACACTCATAAGCTTTACCTTCATCCAATAAGCGTTGTGTTACTTCTTTATATAAATCAAGACGTTCTGTTTGACGGTAAGGACCATTATTACCACCTACATCAATGCCTTCATCCCAGTTCATGCCAAGCCATTGTAAGGAAGCTTTAATATTCTCTTCACTTTCACGTGTAGAACGAGCTAAATCTGTATCTTCAATGCGCAATACAAATGTGCCTTTTTCCTTACGTGCTAATAACCAGTTAAATAAAGCAGAACGAGCACCACCAATATGGAATGGACCCGTAGGGCTTGGAGCAAAACGAACTTTCATGGAACTCATGATTAAATCTCTCCTTCATATACAGAAACGACAGCTTGTGCAGCAATGCCTTCGCGGCGTCCAATAGCCCCGAGCATTTCATTTGTTGTCGCTTTAATACTAATGCGATCTAATGATATCTCTAAAATAGACTGTAAATTAGCCTTCATCATATCAATATGAGGTTTTAATTTAGGTGTCTCAGAAATAACCATAATATCAATATTATAGGCTTGTAACCCACGTTCTTTCAATAAGAAATTTACTTTTTCTAGTAAAAGCATACTAGAAATCCCTTTATACTGGTCATCTTCAGGCGGAAAATAGTATCCAATATCCCGTAAACCTGCAGCTCCCAACAGGGCATCCATCAAGGCATGGATGAGAACATCCGCATCGGAATGGCCATCAGGGCCAAGGTCAGATTCGATTTGAACACCACCTAAGATACAAGGACGACCTGCTTTTAATTGATGAATATCATAACCAAATCCAACGCGCATACGTTTATCCTCAATTCCTAAATATCGTTTTGCTACAACAATATCATTAGGTGTAGTCACTTTAATATTACAGTAATCTCCATCTACTATATGTACAGGCTGCCCTAAATACTCAACGATGGACACATCATCAGTGCCTAAATATTTTTTATCATGAGCCTTTTGATGGGCCGCTTTAAATAGTTCTTTTTGAAAGCCTTGTGGCGTTTGAATTTGGTATAATTCACTGCGTTTTAATGTTTCTATTACAGTATGCTCTGTATTAACCCGTTTAATCGTATCCGTAGCAGGGACACCTACAGTAGCAGCTCCATATTCTATTGCAGCCCTAACAACAGCATCAAACAGTTCCCTAGATGCTAATGGACGCGCTCCATCATGAACCAGCACAATATTACTATCTTCTGATACAGCTTTGAGTCCATATGCCACAGAATGTTGACGTTCTCTTCCACCAAGTACTATCTTTACAGGAATATGCAAATCCAACCCTTGAATATGGTTAGACATATATTCTTGTTCGCCTTCAGCTACAACAAGAATAATTTCTTTTAAACCTTCAATCTTTTCTACATTCTGTATGGTACGTTGAATAATAGAATATCCTCCTAAAGGAATAAATATCTTATTTTCTTTGTATCCCATACGGCGACCAGCACCTGCAGCGAGAACGATACAACTAATTGCCTTGCCCATTTTGTCCTCCATCTACACGAGCAAAGATCATACGACCAGCACTCGTTTGTAATATGGATGTAACCATAACCTCTACATTTTGACCAACATAAGGCTTACCATCCTCTACGACAATCATCGTGCCATCGTCGAGATAAGCCACACCTTGGTGTACTTCCTTACCTTCTTTCATGATTTGAACGCGAATCCATTCTCCAGCGATTAGAGCAGGTTTTAATACATTTGCCAATTCATTGAGGTTAAGTACTTCTATACCTTGTACACGAGCCACCTTATTCAAGTTAAAGTCATTTGTCATCAACTTCCATTGCTTATCTAAAGCAAGTCGCATAAGTTTTGAATCAACCTCTACAAGATCATCATAATCATCTTCAACGACCTCTATAGCAACCTTATTGGCATCTTGCATATCCTTCAAAATATCAAGGCCACGTCGACCACGGTTGCGTTTCGTAGCATCCGCAGAGTCAGAAATTACCTGTAACTCATTTAATACAAATAGTGGCACCATAAGAGGACCTTCAATAAAACCCGTAGCACATAGTTCTTTGATACGACCGTCAATGATAACTGAAGTATCTAGTAATTTTGGCGTACTAGAGGATTTATCTAATTTATGAGTTGAAAACATTTTAAAACGACTTGTTTTTTTAGTGCTATCTCCTCCCCATTGTTGTACGTAATTATTGTACATTTCGGGGCCTTTACGAGCCATAATTTTAAGTCCACTATATCCAAAAATAGCACTCAAAATTATAGGAATATAAGGTCCTATAATAGGTACTTGATTGAATGCAACACCAATTAGATTTGCAATAATAAGGCCGAATAATAAACCGATGGTGCCTGCAATCAATTCTTGATTTGGAATATGAGTAAGAATACGCTCTAATCTTTTAGCAATTACTAAACCTTGTTTCAAAATAAATGATGAAATCAGATAACCAATAACAAGGCCTAATAGAGTACCTACGATTAATACTGCAATGCGTGCAATTGTTAATGACATGTCCCCAAAAGATTCAAATTGAGAAACCAAATACGGGTCAATAATAGGTGCTAAGCTATCCATTCCCACGTAGGCTGCTGTACCTACTAAAATGGCTATTACATAGCGTAAAATCCGATAAATCATGAAATCACCTCCTAATTATGAAAATACGAGTTGCATCGCCTCTTGTATAGATTTGACACCTTTAATTTTGATAGAACTATCATTATCCTTGATTTGTTTATAGTTGCCTTCAGGAATAATAAACTTTTTAAAACCTAATTTCTTAGCTTCATTAATACGCTGTTCAATGCGAGGAATACTGCGAACATTACCAGTTAAGCCTACTTCACCTAAGATAACCATATCTGTTGGCACGATACGATTTTTTAAGTTTGATACTATAGCAACCGCCATAGATAAATCACAAGCCGGTTCATTTACCTTGAGACCACCGATAACATTTACATACACGTCTTTATTACCTAATGTAAAGCCACAGCGTTTTTCTAAAACAGCCAATAATACGATTAATCGATTGAGATCGTAACCTATCGCCGTGCGTCGTGGCATACCAAAGGCCGTAGTAACTACCAAGCTTTGTACCTCTACTAAGATGGGACGAACCCCTTCAAGGTAAATCATGACGGCACTGCCGCTTTCTTCATCGGAACGCTCGGCTAAAAGAGAAGCAGACGGATTGGACAATTCCTGTAACCCTTCCTCTACCATGGCAAAAATGCCTGTTTCTGATGTAGATCCAAAACGGTTTTTAATAGACCGTAATATACGGAATTGATAGGAACGCTCCCCTTCAAAGTAAAGCACTACATCTACCATATGCTCTAACATACGAGGCCCTGCAATATTGCCTTCCTTTGTTACATGACCAATGATTACAGTAGGTATATTTCGTTCTTTACAGAAGCGAAGTAGGCGAGATGTGCATTCACGAACTTGACTAACACTGCCTGGCGCAGCATCTATATCTCCCGTATACATAGTTTGTATAGAGTCAATGACTAGTAAAGAAGGAGTCATTGCTTCAGCTTGCTCCAATATATGATCTAGATCAGTATCTGCAATAACTTGTAACCGTTCACTATTAATATGCAGTCGTTCTGCTCGAAGTTTAAGTTGTAACTGAGACTCTTCACCAGATGCATAAAGAACTGCTCCTACTGTATCGGCTACCTTCTGGGATACTTGTAGTAACAGAGTAGATTTACCAATACCAGGATCACCACCTAAAAGCATTAGAGCACCAGGCACTATGCCCCCACCTAATACACGGTCAATTTCACCAAAGGTTGTAGATACGTGTGCAATAGAAGAAATTTCGATATCTGGCAAGGCGGTAGGCTTCGTCGTTTGATTTCCAACACCTCGAGAAGGTGTTCGACTATGTTTAGTTTCTTTAATGATTTCTTCAACTAATGTATTCCATTCTCCACATTGTGGACAACGGCCCATCCACTTAGAGGATTCAGCCCCACAATTTTGACAAAAGAATACAGATTTTGCTTTTGCCATAACACCTCAATACATTTAAAAAGAAAGGTCATGAATGATAACCATTCATGACCTTTTATGCATAATTTTACTACATGGTTAACTATCATCATTCTATAGTATACCATTTAACTTATATTTTTTATATGAAAGGTAGTCATCAACTGTATAATTTGTATTTTTTATCATATTGATACAACAAGATCATTATCCTTTGCATCTGCTTTAATAATTTTGCCTTCTTTTGCATCTCCTTTCAAAATAAGATCCGACACTGGGTCCTCAATTAAACGTTGAATAGCACGTTTTAATGGTCGAGCCCCCATCGTAAAATCAGAGCCTTCCTTAACGAGTAATTTCATAGCCTCAGGAGAGATTTCTAATTGTAAATCACGCTCTTCAAGACGTTTTGTAACATCACTCATCAAGATAGTTACAATTTCTTTTAAGTCCTCTTCAGTTAATGGATGGAATACAATCATTTCATCGATGCGGTTTAAAAACTCAGGTCTAAAATAACGTTTTACCGCATCCATTACCGACTTCTTAGCCTCTTTAAAATCAATTCCTTTATTTTCATCAACATTAGAATCAGCCTTTTTAGCTGCTAAGAAACCAAGTTCTGGAGAGTTTTTATGTAAAGCTTTAGCACCTAAGTTACTTGTCATAATAATAACTGTATTTCTGAAATCTACATTTCTTCCTTGACTATCAGTAAGACGACCATCATCAAGAACTTGTAACAAAATATTAAAGAAATCTGCATGTGCCTTTTCCACTTCATCGAGGAGGATAACGCTATATGGTTTACGACGTACCGCATCTGTTAACTGGCCACCTTCTTCATAGCCTACATAACCTGGAGGGGCACCGACTAAGCGAGACACAGTATGTTTTTCCATATATTCAGACATATCAAGTCGAATCATAGCAGATTCATCGCCGAACAAGGAGGATGCAAGCGCTCTTGCTAGCTCAGTTTTCCCAACCCCTGTTGGTCCAAGGAACAAGAATGAACCAATAGGCCGTTTTGGGTCTTTTAATCCAGCCCTTGCACGGCGTACAGCTTTAGCTACAGCAGTAACAGCCTCATCTTGACCTACTACGCATTTATGAAGTTCTTCTTCTAAATGTAGTAAGGTTGCAGACTCTTCTTCTGCAATTTTAGCCACTGGAATGCCTGTCCATTGCGCTACTACAGCAGCTATGTCTTCCTCTGTTACTATTAACTTTTGATCACTTTTTTCTTTAGCGATAGATTTTTTATCACCAATTTCTTTTACTAGTGATTGTTCTTCATCGCGAAGCTTTGCAGCCTTTTCGAAATCTTGAGACGTAACAGCCGCTTCTTTTTCTTTCTTAACTGTATTGAGGCGATCCTCTAATGCTTTAACATCAGGTGCTGCAGAAAATACTTTCATACGAACCTTAGATGCAGCTTCATCGACTACATCGATAGCCTTATCAGGTAAGAATCGATCTGTAATATATCGGCTAGATAAAGACACAGCTGCTGTTAATGCCTCATCTGTAATCTTAGCCTTATGGAAAGCTTCATACCGATCTCTTAATCCCTTTAAAATTTCAAGAGCATCCTCTTCGTTAGGCTCTCCTACTTGAACGGGTTGAAAACGACGCTCTAAAGCAGCATCTTTTTCTATATGTTTCTTATATTCATCAAGTGTTGTGGCACCGATAACTTGGAATTCACCTCGTGCCAAAGCAGGCTTTAAGATATTAGCTGCATCCATAGCGCCTTCAGTAGCACCTGCCCCAACCAATGTATGAATTTCATCTATAAAGATAATCATATCATCATGTTGTTGTACTTCATCTATGGCTTTTTTCAACCGTTCTTCAAATTCACCACGGTACTTGGCACCCGCTAACATAGAACCAATACTAAGAGAAATAATGCGTTTATTACGTAAAATCTCCGGTACATTACCAGTCACAATACGCTGTGCCAAGCCTTCGGCAATAGCTGTTTTACCTACACCTGGTTCACCAATAAGAACAGGATTATTTTTAGTTCTACGGCTGAGAATTTGAATGACTCGTTGAATCTCCGTATCACGGCCAATAACAGGATCAATCTTACCTTGTTTAGCAGACTCATTAAGGTCAGTTGCAAAATCTGACAGCTCACCTAAATCATTATTGCTATTTATTCCCTCTTGACCACCATTATTGCTACCTTTATTCGAGCCAAGAATACTACGAATTGCTTCTACTACGTCATTACTACGTATATTCATAGCTCGTAGAATAGCAACAGCAACACCGCTACCATCGCTAAGTAGGCCCAATAGAATATGCTCAGTACCAACGTAGTTGTGATTCATGTGATTTGCTACTTGAATGGCAAGCTCAAGCACATGCTTAACGCGAGGTGTCATATATATTGACGTTGCCTTTTTATTACCACGTCCTACATGTTCTTCTACAGCTTCAAAAATATCTTCTGTAACAAGGCCAAGCTCTTCTAAAGCTTTAGCTGCTACACCATTTTTAACCTTTGTAAGGCCGATGAGTACGTGTTCAGTACCGACATAGTCATGTCCTAACTCCAAAGCAGCCTCTTGAGCTAACGAAAGAACACGCTGTGCATCGTCTGTAAACCGTTGCATCATAATATCACCTCATCTATCTATGTAAATTGTAATTATTTCTTTTCAAATATATGTAAACAATGGTGAAATAACCATTGGAATATCAAAAATATTATTAAACTCTATTAATCTATTATGCTATCTAGTATTAATATTTACTATTTTTTACAAATCTCTTAACAGTAAACTAAGAAAATTATATAAATCAATCTATACAAAATAAATAATCATGCATTAATTATTTATGTACTTATATTAATTTGAAATTTTTTGACGTATCACCTTTGCACGATAGCTGTCGCGATCGGTATCTGTCAAATTTTCACTACCTAAGTATTTAGAGAGGAAGTTTGGTCTAGTTATAGCAACAAGCTCATTAAAAGTATCTTTACCCCAGAATGGTAATATTTCTAAATCTACACCTAATTGAATATCACTAAGCTTACTAAGTGCCTCTTTACCGCTTACACGTCGTGCATATTGTAAAACTCCATAGGATCGCCAAAGTATATCTTCCAAACCTTCTTTATCATTGTGTAATAAAGATTGCCGGGACTTTCGTTCTTCTGCAATAATTCCTTCTACGATTTTAATCAATTGCTCAATAGTTGCTTCTTCACTAATCCCCATCGTTCGTTGATTAGAAATCTGGTAAATACAACCTAAAGCTTCGGAACCTTCCCCATACAAACCTCGTACAGAGTAACCTAATTGTATTATGTTACGAATGAGTCTCGTAATACGACCAGATAACGTCAATGCGGGTAAGTGTAACATAACAGAGGCCCGTAAACCTGTACCCACATTAGTGGGGCAAGCAGTTAAATAACCAAATCGCTCATCAAAGGCATAAGGGTATTTTGCTTCGATAGCTTTATCAATTTGAACTGCATGATTATAAGCTTGTTGCAATTTAAGTCCTGAAGCCATAGATTGAATACGTAAATGATCTTCTTCATTTATCATAATTGCGATAGAAGCATCATCAGATACGATCAAATTACGATACGGTAATTGTTCCTCTAAAGCAGGACTCATTAAATGTTTTTCAACTAAGACAGCACGTTCACGTTGACTTAATTGCTCAAGGCTAATATTTGTATATTGATGCTCATCAGCCTTTTTTAATATTGGCAATAGGCCTCGAGAGATTGTATTCACTTTTTCTAAGGAAACTATATCTTCACGATTCGTAAACAATATATCATCAAAATTTCTCGCCAATCGTATACGACTTGAAATTACAATGTGGTCAGTCGCCTCTGTATCCTGACACAGCCACTGACTTAGCGGAGAGTCCAATATAGTATCTAACATAAGAACCTCCTATTCGTTATCACCATCGATGATAACTTCTAGATTTTTAATTTTATCTCTTAAAATTGCGGCTTCTTCAAAGTTTTCAGCTTGAATAGCTGTATCTAATTGACGGCGCAATTGCTTTACTTCATACTTTGCTTTAAATACATTAGTACCACGACTAGGTATAGCCCCTTCATACTCAGAACTACCTTGTATTCGTTCTAATAATGGATTTATTTCACTATTAAAAGTCTCATAACATTGACCACAGCCAAACTTACCTACCCGATTGAATTCATCATAAGTAATACCACACTGAGGGCATCTCTTAGATTGATGAGCTTTTAATAAGTTATCTGGATACACCATATTCTTAAAAAAATCATTAGTAAAAAAGTTATTATCCCACATATCATTCATAAAAGAACTATAAGGAGATAATTTCCCAGCTTGTTGTAACTCGGTGGCACAAGCACTGCAAAGATGTTGCTCAGTCTTTTGATTATTTATGATATTAGTCATATGGATAGTAGCTTCATTTTTATGGCAATGATCACATAACACAAATCATCACTCCTTCCGTAAAGTGTCCACCATTGATGCATATAATTGACGAACAGCATCATTACGTTCTTCTACGTCTACATTTTCAATTAATGTAGCAAAAGAATTATGCATCAATTGAGCTTCACGACGGGTAATCTTTTCAGATTGTAATAATTGAAATAATGATTGATCTACATCTCGCATATCAATTAATCGTTCTACCGTATTTGGACCTTCATAAATCCGATAAGTTGTAACAGCAGGTAAAGAATCTGAACTTTCTGGGTTAATTTTTTTGATTCGAATATATCCACCCAAGCCACGTCTTGACTCAACATCAAAACCGCGCTCATTAGAAAAACGCGTACTTAACACGTAACTAATTTGGGATGGCGCACAATCTAATTCATCAGCCAATTCATTACGCTTTAAAATTAGCTTTTCTTGTTCTTCACGCATACGGTCTAATATAAATTTTTCTATTTTATCAGCTATCATACTCATAAAAAACACCCCTTTAAAGTTTATTTACTATAGTTTTGACTATTTGTTCTTTAGCATAACTTTATTATATTTGACTTTTTAACCTTAGTCAACATAAAAGTCAAATTTCATAAAAATAACGTTTGACTTTTAATGTATTCTCATATAATTGGACTTAATGCTTAAATCTATGTATAATAAATGAGATATTATTTTCTGAAGGAAGGTGTTGTTATGGCAGAAGCATTAGGACAAGAACTGTTAATTGATTTATATTCCTGCGATGAAGACGCAATTTCATCCGCTACAGCTGTACAGGAAAGTGTAGCAACCGCATTTGACTTAGCTGAACTTGATGTAGATGAAATCAGTTGTCAGGTTATGGATGAGGAAATCGCCCTTCTTTCTGTCGCACCAGGTTTTCACTTTACATTGCACACATATCCTGCACTTGGTTATGTAGCAGTTGATTTGTATTCCTTCGAGCAAACATTACCGCTTACGTTAATTATGAAAGCCTTACGTAAATCTTTTAGAGCTGAAAAAGTAAAGGCAACAAGTGTGCAACGTGGCGACTTTGGTAACGAACGTGATATGAAGCCACGTCGCAAAACTAAGATTACTACACTTGGTCGTGTTTCTCGTACACGTATCCAACTCAAACAAACAGGAGGCAAGTTGAAAAAACAAAGTGCTAAGGTTATCAAAACATTAGCTAAAAAGAGTGGCCTAAAAAAATAACATAAAATGAAAATGCAAAAAAGCTAGAGGATTTCCTCTAGCTTTTTATTTGGGTTGATATGTAATTCTATTTATATAGCTTATCTACGAACCATCATTTCTTCAAGATTGAGAACATCAGCAATTTCATCAACATCATCACAGATATATTCAGCATCCGCTTCTTTTAACTCAGATTCTGTACCGTAACCATAGGTAACACCGATGGAGATACAGCCAAGTTCATTAGCTGCTTCTACATCGTACTTACGATCTCCAACCATGAATGTCAATCGACGACCATTTTCATCAGTTAATGGGTTACCACATAGCGTGAGAGCTTTTTCAAGAATTTCTTTTTTGTGTAACAATCCCGCTTCGTAATTAGCACCAACAATAACATCAAAGTATGGTGTCAATTCAAAGTGATCAAGAATATCTTTAGCATAATGCTCTGGTTTTGCAGTAGCTACAGCTATAGTATATTGTTCAGTTTTGCATTTAGCCAATAAGTCTACAATATTCGGATATACTTTATTTTCAAATTTACCAATGGTACCATAACGTTCACGGAATTTAAAGTATGTTTCTTCCGCTTGCTCAAAGGTCAAACCACAATATTCTTGGAAAGCATCTACCAATGGTGGTCCTAAGAACAATTGTAATGTTTCTTCATCAGGTACAGTATAACCGAAATGTTCCAATGCAAATTTAATGCTTTTAAGAATACCTTCTTGAGAGTCAGTTAAGGTTCCATCTAAATCAAATAATATCGTTTTCTTCATATTATTTCTTTAAAGCCTCTTTCAATGTATGCCATGCAAGAACTGCACATTTCACACGTGCTGGCATATTAGAAATATTTTTTAATGCCATAGCATCTTCCAATTCTTCTAACTCATTTTCATCGGTAATTTCTTTTTTAATCATACCTAAGAAAATTTCTACCAAACGAAGCGCTTCTTCAACAGATTTGCCTTTAATGATATCAATCATCATAGATGCAGATGCTTGGCTAATAGCACAACCAGAACCTGTATATGCAGCATCTTTAATGATACCATCTACTACATTGAGTTGTAATGTTAGATCATCACCACAACTAGGGTTATGTCCATGTTCAGAATTTGTAAATTCAGATAATTCATGCTTATTACGTTTATCTTGGTTATGTTCCAAAATAAGTTCCGTATATAATTGATCCATTTCCATTAGTGGTAACTCTCCTAATCTTTAAAACCCATTACTGAACGAACAGTCTTTAATACTTCAAGGAATGCGTCTAAATCTTCCTTGCGAGTGTATAAGTACATACTTAAACGAGTAGATGCAGATACATTGTAGAACGCACCTAATGGTTGTGCACAATGGTGACCGGAACGAACGCAGATTCCCTTAGAATCCAAAATCGTAGCTACGTCATGAGGATGTACCTCATCTACAGTGAACGCAATAACGCCATGTTTTTCCTTAGGATTTTGAGAACCAATAACATGGACATGTGGCAATTCAACAATCTTAGGAAGAATATAAGCTACTAACTCCTCTTCATAGGCTTCTATAGCATCCATTCCAAAGGATTCCAAATAATCAATAGCTGCATGCAAGGAAACAGCACCATCAGCATTTGGAGTACCTGCCTCAAACTTATATGGAAGCTCATTGAATGTAGCAGTTTGTTCTTTTACATACTCAATCATATCGCCACCCAATAGGAATGGAGGCATAGTTTCTAATAAATCACGTTTACCGTATAGTACACCAATCCCTTGAGATGCACACATTTTATGGCCAGAGAATACGAAGAAATCGCAATCCAATGCTTGTACGTCAATTTTTTTATGAGGTGTAGATTGAGCACCGTCTAGAACAACAATAGCACCTACAGAGTGAGCCTTCTCAGTTAATTCTTTTACTGGGAATTCCATACCAAGCACGTTACTAACATGAGCGAAAGCAACAATTTTAGTCTTTTCATCAATTTTATTGATTTCACCATCTTTTAAGTGCCCATGTTCATCAAGATACATGTATTCTAAGGTTGCCCCCGTCTGTTCTGCCACATATTGCCATGTTACAAGATTCGCATGATGTTCAGCAACAGTAATGACAATCTTGTCACCTTTTTTCACATTATGAAGGCCATAGCTGTGGGCAATCAAGTTCATTGACTCCGTACTATTACGTGTAAATATAACCTCTTCGCGTTCACGAGCATTGATAAATTCAACTACGCGATCCCGTGCATTTTCATAGTCTTCAGATGCTTCAATGGCTAAAATATGAGAACCACGATGTGGGTTACCATTACGTTGTGTCATATGTTCCACAACACGGTCAATTACGGACTGTGGAATTTGAGCAGTAGCACCGCTATCTAAATAGATAACACGATGCCCATTATGCTCTTTATGTAATATAGGAAAGTCTTTGTATGCTTCTGCAATTGGTCTCATAAAAACGCCTCTTTAAATTTTATTACGTACAGCTGCTAACGCTGCTTCTTCAATCGTTTCATCACCAATGCGATCAATAATAGGTCGAATCATAGATTCAACAATGATATGTTTTGCCTCTACCTCACTAAAGCCACGGCTCATGATATAGAACAATTTATTATGATCAATTTGGCCTGCACTTGCTGCATGATTACCAACTACATTATCTTCTTTACACAATAAAAGTGGTAACGAAACAGATTTTACAGTTGGATCTAACAATAAGCAAGTATCTTCTTCCGCACCTTCAGAAGCTGTTGCTCCATTAAGAAAATCAAGGGTCCCTCTGAAGGATTTTTTAGAATTGCCACTAAGAGCACCTAAGGTATGAATATCACTAAATGATTTTTTACCACCATGACTCATAACCATAGAAATATCAAATTTTTGCTCTTTATTACCAAGATAAGCAATGTCATGAACCATACGGGATTCTTGACCTACTAAATCATGATAGTAATTCAAGATGTTTTCACTGCCACCAATTTCAATATTGATGTATTCTACATCTGCTTTTTCTTCTAATTTAGTGTATCGATGCTCGATATGTTGTACATGTTCAGGCAAAAGATTTACCTTTTTTACTACAACCTTACCAGCTTCTTTCACATCGTATTCGTTTAAATAGCTAACATTTGTCAATGCATCGCCAGAACCAGTTACATAGAATTGTACTTCTAGCTCAGCACCTTCACCAACGATAAATTGGAAACGGTTTGCCACACGAGCATTAGCATCAATGCGGATGCCTACAACTTCTTTCGCCTTAGGAGGCACATTGATAGCATAGCCTTCCGCTTTTTCAACTAATACTTGAACAGCTTCTTTATTAGCACCTTCATAATTACCATCTAGTAATGCTGTACCAACAGGTAATGGTGAAAGTATATCTTTATTCGCTTCCACAGCGATGGATTGTACCGCTGTATCTTCTCCAGCTAGAGAGCTTACAGTATGATTAACGCGCAACCATCTGAATGTCGGTCTAGGGAGTTCATTAAATAGTAATTCGCTCATAATTCCTCCTTAACCGATAGAACCTTCTAATTCAAGATTGATTAGATTATTCATTTCTACTGCATATTCAAGTGGCAATTCTTTAGATATTGGCTCTACAAAGCCACGAACAAGCATCGCACGAGCTTCTTCTTCACTAATACCACGAGTCATAAGATAGAAAATTGCCTCGTCGGAAATACGACCGATTTTAGCTTCATGACCTAAATCCACATTGTCATTTTCTACGATAATAGCTGGGATTGTATCAGATTGAGACTCAGCATCAAGCATCAAGGATTCACAAGAAACGGTTGCTTTGGAATGTTCAGCTTTAGGGCCAATCTTCAAAAGGCCACGATAAATTGCAGCGCCACCGGATTTAGAAATGGATTTAGAGTTTACATTACTTGTTGTATATGGTGCATTATGTACCACTTTACAGCCTGTATCGAGGAATTGTCCTTCACCAGCGAATGTTACACCTGTAAATTCAGCATGTGCACCTTCACCGTTGAGAATACTCATTGGATACAAACAAGAAACTTTGGAGCCAAAGGAACCAGATACCCACTCAATTGTGCCATTTTTACCTACTACACAACGTTTTGTGTTAAGGTTGTACATGTTTTTAGACCAGTTTTCAATTGTAGAATAACGCAATGTAGCATTATCTTTAACGAACAGTTCAACAGCGCCTGCATGAAGGTTAGACACATCATACTTAGGAGCAGAACAACCTTCGATAAAGTGCAATTTAGCCCCTTCTTCTACGATAATCATCGTATGTTCAAACTGACCAGCACCTGGTGCATTCAAACGGAAATAAGATTGCAATGGAATCTCTACTTGTACACCTGCAGGAACGTATACGAAGGAACCACCAGACCAAACGGCACCATGAAGGGCAGCCCATTTATGGTCTGTAGGCGGAATTAATGTCATCCAGTATTTTTTTACGATTTCTTCATGCTCATGTAATGCTGTTTCGATATCAGTATAGATAACACCTTGCTTAACAAGATCTTCTTGAATACTGTGGTAAACAACCTCAGAATCATATTGAGCACCAACACCAGCTAGAGATGTTTTTTCCGCTTCTGGAATACCTAAGCGGTCAAAAGTACTTTTAATTTCTTCTGGAACTTCATCCCAGTTTTCTTTCATATCTACTTTAGGCTTAACATACGTATGAATATTTGCCATATCCAAGCCTGAGATATCAGGAATCCAATTTGGAATGCCCATACGATTATAGATTTCCAAAGATTTTAAACGGAAATCGAGCATCCATTCTGGTTCATTTTTATTAGACCAAATCTCACGGATAATATCTTCTGTTAAACCGGCATCAGAGATATAAGAATATTCAAATTCGTTCTTTATATCATAGACGCCACGGTCCATATCCGCGACTTGGGTTTTCTTTCTTTCTTCCATTATGCCTCCTATGCTAATGCTTTGTATGCGTCATAACCTTTTTCTTCGATTTCACGTACAAGAGAAGCATCACCAGTTTTAACAATCTTGCCATTGATCAACACATGAACATAGTCTGGTTTTAGTTTTTGCAAGATTTGGTTATGATGAGTAATGATTAATACAGCATTTTCTTCGTTATGGAAACGTTGTACACCTTCAGATACGATACGAACCGCATCTACGTCAAGGCCAGAATCAGTTTCATCAAGAATAGCCAATTTAGGATTCAAAATGGACATTTGAAGAATTTCATTCTTCTTGCGTTCACCACCAGAGAAGCCTTCATTTACATAACGTTGCGCATAAGATAAATCAAAGGACAATTCATCCATTTTTTCTTTCAATTCTTTTTTGAAAGATAATGCACGTACATTTTCACCAGTAATTGTGGATTTAGCTGTACGAATGAAGTTTTCTACAGTAATACCAGGAATAGAAATTGGATTTTGGAAGGACATAAAAATACCCGCTTTTGCACGATCGTTTACTGCATCTTCCGTAATATCCTTACCATCAAAAATGATAGAACCACTATCTACTGTATATGTAGAGTTACCCATGATTGCATTAGCAAGTGTAGATTTACCAGCACCATTTGTCCCCATCACAACATGAATTTCACCTTTATTAATTGTTAAATCAATACCTTTCAAGATTTGTTTCTCTTCAACAGATACCTTTAAATCTTTTATCTGAAGTAATTCAGCCAAAATGTTCACTCCTTTTATTTGTATGTAACCATAAGAAACATACACTCGTTATATATAAAATGTATATACTGACACATATAAAAAGGCGGTACGCACTAACGTGAATACCGCCGTAATTCTCGCCAACTTAGCAAGTATGTGCATAACAATCTATACTCATTATACATTCTTATCTAAATGATAGCAAGATATTCCTACTAAAATATACAGGAATTAAAAGAATATCAAGTATTACATATATTGATAGGTTTTTATTAATATTAGTTCTCATCCTATTCGATTCTCAATATTAAATTATAGGTTTGAAAAATCAAGAGTTCCAAATAAATCATCATATGTTTCAGCACGACGAATTTGTGTAACAGAGCCATCTTTATGTAGCAATAACTCTGCAGAACGTAATTTACCATTATAATTGAAACCCATAGAATGTCCATGTGCACCAGCATCGTGAATGATGACACGATCTCCAATATCAATTTTTGGCAGCTCTCGTTGAATAGCAAATTTATCATTATTTTCACATAAGGAGCCTGTTACATCATATATATGATCCTTGGGAGCATTTTCTTTCCCCATTACGGTAATGTGATGATAAGAGCCATACAACGCCGGACGCATAAGATTTGCCATACAAGCATCTAAACCGATGTAATGACGATAAATATCTTTTTTATGAATAGCAGTAGAAACAAGGTAACCAAATGGACCTGTTACCATACGCCCACATTCATAAGCCAATGCTACATCATTAAGTCCATTAGCTACTAAAATCCGATTATACGCTTCTTCTACACCCTTGCTTAATACGCGGAAGTCTACTGGTGTTTGTTCTGGTTTATAAGCTACACCTACACCTCCACCTAAATCAATAAATTCAACAGTGATACCAAGTTCTTTCTTAATATCTACAGCAAGATTAAAGCAAAGCTCTGCTGTACCAACTAAACCGTCAATATCAAGTTCGTTAGAAACAACCATTGTATGAATACCAAAGTGTTTTACACCTTTAGCTTGTAATTGTTTGTACGCTTCAAATATTTGTTCGCGTGTCATACCATATTTAGCTTCTTCAGGAAGGCCAATAATTGTATTGCCCCCTTCTTTTAAAGAACCCGGATTATAACGCACGCAGAATGTATCTGGCAAAGAGCCGTGATTATTTTCTAAATATTCTATATGCGTAATATCATCAAGATTGATGATTGCACCCATTTCAAGTGCTTTTTTATACTCCACATATGGTGTGTCATTAGATGTGAACATAATATCATGTCCCGTAATACCCACCTTTTCACATAAAATTAATTCCGCTAAGGAAGAGCAATCTGCACCAACTCCAAGTTTTTGTAATAAACGCATGATATATGGATTTGGAGTTGCTTTAACTGCAAAATATTGCTTGAATCCCTTATTCCAAGAGAATGCATTGATGAAAGATTTCATATTCTCAATAATTCCTTCTTCATCATAAATATGGAATGGAGTTGGATACTGAGCAATAATATTTTCTAATTGTTCTGACGTGAATGGAACTGTTTTTTTGTTCATGATAACCTTTCTACATAAATAAAAGACTCATCAGCCGATGAGTCTTTTATTCTAATTTCCTAATTATTTAAATAAAGCTTTATCTAAACTAAAGCGACCAGCACCAGCAAAGAATAACATAAGTGCACCAAACCCTAATTGAGATGGGTAGTCCCAGCTAAAGAAACTACCATTCAAACTCACAATAGTCGCAGTTGCTAAAGTACCTACAACTAGAATAGCACTAATACGTGTAAATAATCCTACTGCAATGAGAATACCACCAATCATTTCTGCAAGTGCTGCCATAGTGCCTAGCATCTCATAACCACCGGATACACCTAAAGGTGCTAACATAGTCCCTACTTTGTAGAGCCCTTCAGCTCCGCTAAGCCATTTTAAATAACCATGATAAAACATGGAAATGCCCAATGCAAGGCGATAAATCAATAAGCCAAAGTTTACATAATTAGGTTTACTTTTAAAAATAAAGTTCAACATAGTGATCCTTCTTTCAATTCAAATATAGCAAATCGAATAAATTCGATACATTAATTATACTATTAGAGAATAACTATGTCAATAAGACTCACTATTAAATTCTATAGAATTATATCATACATTGTATACAAAATCAATTTTATCGATGTAATCAACATAATATAGTCAGCTTAAATACAATCATAGTTTTTTTGAAATTTGAAATTTAAAATATTACACCCTTACAATAGATTAATTTATCAGTAAAAAATAATCCTAATGAATATGAAAAAATGTAATTCACAATTCATTAGGATTATTATATTTCTTATAAAATTAATTCTAAGCAGCTGATTACATCATACCGCCCATACCACCCATTGGAGGCATTGCAGGAACTGCTGCATTTTCATCTACCTTATCAGCTACGATTGTTTCAGTAGTTAATACAAGAGATGCGATAGATGCGGCATTTTGAAGGGCAGAACGAGTAACTTTTGCAGGGTCAACAATACCAGCTTTAACCATATCGATGTATTCTTCAGTCAAGGCATTGAAACCTACACCAGCTTCAGTATTTTTAACTTTTTCTACTACTACAGAACCTTCGAGACCAGCGTTGTATGCAATTTGACGAAGTGGTTCTTCTACAGCGCGTTTTACAAGGTTAATACCAGTTTGAACATCACCAGTAGCTTTCAATGTATTCAATGCAGGGATGATATCGATGAATGTAGTACCACCACCAGCTACGATACCTTCTTCAACAGCAGCGCGAGTTGCGTTCAACGCGTCTTCGATACGAAGTTTTTTATCTTTCATTTCAACTTCTGTAGCAGCACCTACTTCGATAACTGCAACACCACCGGACAATTTAGCTAGACGTTCTTGTAATTTTTCACGGTCGAAATCAGAAGTAGTTTCTTCAACTTGTACACGGATTTGGTTAACGCGTTTAGTAATTACATCTTTATCACCTGCGCCATCAATGATTGTAGTTTCATCTTTAGTGATGCGAACTTGACGAGCTGTACCAAGATCTTCAAGTTCTACAGAATCAAGCTTACGGCCCATATCTTCAGTGATTACCGTACCGCCAGTTAAGATAGCAATATCTTCAAGCATAGCTTTACGACGATCACCGAAGCCAGGAGCTTTAACAGCTACAGCTTTGAATGTACCACGCAAACGGTTTACTACTAATGTAGCCAACGCTTCCCCTTCTACATCTTCAGCGATAATAAGAAGTTCTTTGCCTACTTTTACTACTTTTTCAAGTGTTGGCAACATATCTGCGATAGCACTGATTTTACGATCAGTGATCAAGATATATGGGTTATCCATAACGGCTTCCATACGATCAGGGTCAGTTACCATATAAGGGGAAATGTAACCACGATCAAATTGCATACCTTCTACTACATTTAATGCAGTTTGCAAACCTTTGGATTCTTCAACAGTAATAACACCGTCATTACCAACCTTTTCCATAGCTTCAGCAATCAAACCACCGATTTCTTCGTCAGCAGCAGATACACTTGCAACTTGAGCAATTTCAGCTTTACCAGAAACTTTAATAGAGCGTTTTTTGATTTCTTCAACTAAAGTTTTTACTGCTGTTTCAATGCCTTTTTTCAAAATCATTGGGTTTGCACCGGCTGCTACATTGCGCATACCTTCTTGAATCATAGCTTGCGCCAATACTGTTGCGGTAGTAGTACCATCACCTGCTACGTCGTTAGTTTTAGTAGCAACTTCTTTTACTAATTGAGCACCCATGTTTTCAAATGGATCTGGAAGTTCAATATCGCGAGCAATGGTTACACCATCATTTGTAATTGTTGGGGAACCAAATTTTTTATCCAACACAACATTACGACCTTTTGGACCTAATGTAACTTTTACAGCATTTGCTAATTGATCGACGCCACGGCCTAAAGCGCGACGAGCTTCTTCATTAAACAAGATTTCTTTTGCCATATGTATTACCTCCTAAATAGTAACACTATCCAATGTAACGAAATATATGTGCCTTTAGGCAATATAGAATGTATCATCAGTTTTTATAGTCATATAGACTATAAATCAGCGATTATAATACTGCTAAAATATCGCGTTCGCTAATAATCAAATGAGTAGCGCCATCGATTTCTAATTCGCTACCAGCATATTTTGCAAACATAACAGTGTCGCCAACTTTAACTTCTGGAGCTACACGTTGACCATTGTCATATACTTTACCAGCACCTACAGCTACAACTACACCTTCTTGAGGCTTTTCTTTAGCTGTATCAGGAAGGAAGATACCACTTTTAGTTTTTTCTTCTTTTGCTTCTAGACGGATAAGAACGCGGTCAGCTAATGGTTTTAACATATAATGTCACTCCTTTTTAATAGTTAATCTCCATAATTTATTAGCACTCTAACTCATTGAGTGCTAATCACAAGTATTATTATAACCGAAGTTAAAATAATTGCAAGTACTAATTTTGATTTTTTGACTTTTTAGATGTTATTTGACTTATTAGACTGTTTAATAATGAGATTACATGTTTCTATAATAGATATTTGTTTATTCATACTTAAGGTGCGAATGCGATTATACGCTTCCGCTTCAGATATAGAATATAGTTCCATTAATATACCAGTTCCCTTTTGAATGATTTTACGATCTTCTAATGACTGTTCTAGCTCAGCCATCTTTTCGCGCAACTGAGCATCACTTTTATAGCGGCCTAAAGCCATCTCTAAGGAAGGAACTAACTGCTCCTCCCGTACTGGTTTAATTAAATAGCCATATACACCAGAATCTCGAGCCTTATCGATTAAATCTTGCTGGCTATAACTTGTTAATAATACTACAGGTGCTTCATGGTGAAAGCCAATTTGACGTGCCGCCTCAATACCATCTAATTCTGGCATTTTAACATCCATCAATATAATATCTGGCTTATGTTTTTTACAAAGTTCTAAAGCTTCAACACCATTTGTACCTTCTGCAACGACTTCATGACCACAAGACTCAATAATATCCCGTAAGTCCATACGTATTAGAGATTCATCATCCACGATTAAAACGCGCATTTATGCCTCCTTCTTCATATGTATCGTCACCAATACACCTGTACCAGTATTTTCTATGGATAAACTACCTTTCAACTCATGAGTAACTAAATTATTAATAATTGTTAAACCTAACCGTTTATTAGACGAAACAGAAAAATCACTAGGCAATCCTTTACCATTATCCCAAAAGATTAGTTCGATACTCCCGTTTATATCCGTTACAGTCAAATGAATTTGACCATTTCTACCGTCTAACCCATGTTCTAAGCTATTCGTAATCAATTCATTAATAATAAGAGATACATAACTTGCCATATGAGAAGAAATTAGCATATCTTCGCCACTGTAAGTAAAAGTAACCTCTTGGTCTTGTCGCACCATACTCATACGCAACAATCGACATAATTCATCGTAGATCGATCGTATACCAATATAATCCTCATCGTAATGGGAGACTATATCGTGAACTAGAGCCATACTCTCGATGCGATTAATCCCCTCTTGGAGTGCTTGTTTTACCTCTGGCAAGCTAGAGCGTCTCGCCTCCATGCGCAATAAACCTGCTACTGTTTGTAAGTTATTTTTTACACGGTGATGAACCTCTTTGATAATGGAATTTTTAACTAATAATTCTTGTTGCTGTTTACTTTCACGAGTACAATCATGAAGAACTAAAAAGCACCTCGTTTCATTGCGCCCCATAGCAATAGGAATCATATGCTGACGAATTACCATATCTTGATAGATTTCTTCATTTGTAAGTATATTTCTATCTGATAATACCTGCTGTATAGCGGACATCTTTAAGGTACTGCTAAAAATTGATGAACCAACCAAGCGACGGTCAAAGCCTAATACATCTACTAACTTCATAGCTGCATCGTTAGCATACAGTATTTTATAAGTGTCGTCGAAAATAATTAAACCATCAAAATAGGACATGGGTTCGTAAGACAATATTTGTTCATCAGTAGCTGTCAGCATAAGACGTTGCATCGTATCAGACAAAACGTATTCTTGCTCATATTGTTCTGCCTTAATAGATGGTGATAATGTAAAAGATATGCCCCCAATAATACGACCTCCGTTGTCTACGATAGGAAAGACATGTTGACGCTGCTTATCATCTAACCCGATAAGTGGCTGACCATCTTTCATCATAGTATGCCACGTATGACTGCCTTTTAATTGACGTGTAGTAATCCCTTGATCACTGCGTTCTATGCATAGCATATCTACACATTGTTGTGATCTTTCACCTTGTCCTGTCTCTAGTAGGGGTGTAAAAATCTGTATCCTTTGACGAGTTAAAGACTCGCCAAAGGATATGAGTTTACTAATATGCTCAAGTAATGAGGTTTGTAATGGTCCTAATGGTGTTCTATTTAAAATATCTTGACCAATATCCACGATTAATCCTCTTTCCAAGATACGTATCCAATTTCAACACTAGGCTTTGCATTCAATGTTAAATCGCCAAATTTACCGGCCTGCGCCATATAATAAGCTCGACATCCAATCATGGCCGCATTGTCAGTAGACAAAATTTTATGTGGTTTGTAATAAGTAAAACCTTCTTCTACACACATAGCTTCTAAAGCCTTTTGTAATCCTTTATTGGCTGATACACCACCAGCAATAGTAATACGACTTTCACCTAAAGTATGTGCGGCATCTTTCGTCTTTTCTACTAATACATCAACGATGGCCTTCTGGAATGATGCGGCCACATCAGATTGATTGATAGGTTCATTCTTTTGTTGCTTACTATTTAAATAGTTTAAAACGGCAGACTTTAAACCACTAAAGCTAAATTCAAAATTACCTGGTTCACTTAAAGCCTTTGGAAATTCAATAGCCTCTGGATTCCCTTCAGCGGCAAGGGCATCGATATGAGGGCCCCCTGGATAAGGGAATCCCATGACCCGTGCAATCTTATCAAAAGCCTCTCCAGCTGCGTCGTCACGTGTCTGTCCAAGAACATCAAATTCTTCATATCCTTTTACATGTACTAACATGGTATGACCACCAGATACAACGAGACTTAAAAACGGAGGCTCTAGTTCTGGATTAGCTAAAAAGTTAGCAAAAATATGACCTTCCATATGGTGCACTGGCACCAAGGGTATCCCTGTAGCAAAAGATAGTCCCTTTGCTGCAGCAACACCAACTAATAAAGCCCCTACAAGACCTGGCCCATACGTAACACCAATATGATTGATATCTTGTAGAGTCACATTCGCATCACGTAATGCTTGGTCTATAACGGGTATAACTTGTTCTATATGATGACGTGATGCAATTTCAGGTACAACGCCACCAAATTTTCTATGTATTGGTACTTGACTTGAAATAACATTAGACAAAACGGTGCGCCCGTCCTTAAGGACAGAAGCAGCGGTTTCATCACAGCTACTTTCCAAGGCTAATGTGTATATACTCATTCTATTTCCTCTGAAACAAGAGACATAATATAAGCATCTTCCGTAGGCTCTGAATAATAATCTTTACGAATTCCTTTTACAGAAAATCCTAAATTTCTATACATAGCCAATGCTGCTAAATTAGATATGCGCACCTCTAAGAAAATTTCTTTCATACCTCTCATAAGACATTCATCTATTAATTGCTTGGTAAGTTTTGATCCATATCCCTTACCTCGTGCGGAAGGAATAATAGCGATATTCGTGATTTGACCTTCATCGTATACAAGCCAAGCACCTGCATATCCAACAATTTTGTTCTCCTCACAAATTACCATATATAATTTATTTGATGCCCCTTCTAACTCAACGAGAACAGATTCTAAACTCCAAGGAACAGAAAAAGACTGTTGTTCAATAGCATAGATAGCTTGAGCATCATCTATTGTAGCCAAACGAATCTCCATTATTCGACTCCCCCTGCCTCAGTTACTATAACTGCAGGATTTTGGTTCAACATTTCAGGATTATCCTTATGGCGTTCTTCCCATAACACTTCTGCTTCTGACCGTCGAATATAATAAGGAACCATATCCATAGGGTCAGAACTTTCTTCAGAGACTACCAATCTACGGCCAGTCAGTAATAGAGAACTAGCTTTTGGAATACGTTGCGATATATCTAAAATCGTTAAATTTGTATCACTTTCATCTAGTAGCTTCTCTATTCGCTTAACGCCATCCCCAAGGAATACAACATGCTCTTCAGATGCTCGGAGTCGATCTAATAAATCATTAGCAGCAATGACAAAAGGTTCCTCTTTGCAGACTAGTTCATTACCATCATATTTGTAGATACCTGCATAGACATGTTTCTTCTGAGCATCAATAACGGTACAAATCGTGCGGTCTGTATAAACTACATTACGAGCTAAACTATCCATGGTCATTACGCCATATAAAGGAATTTGTAAGGCATAAGCCATAGCTTTTGCTGTCCCCATACCAATCCGTAACCCTGTAAAAGAACCAGGTCCAATGCTGACCATAATACCTTTTAATTCACTTTTTTTAACTTGAGAGGCTCGTAATAACATATCAATATGAGGTACCAACTGCTCAGAATGAGTCAATCCAGATTGAATGGTCAATTCCCCAATTAGGCAACTTTCATCCATTAAAGCCACACTCGACACGAGTGAGCTCGTCTCAATTCCCAACCACATATGGGCCTCCTATTTCTACTAAATCATCCGCTGTAAGGTAATCACTAACTAATGTAATGGATCGGTTTGTATCATCAATGCGCGTTAAATAAATCCATAGTGTTTCATCAGGCAATTCATGAGGGAATTTATCAGCCCATTCTACAATGGATACGCAATCTTCTGTATATTCATAAAAGCCAATATTTTCCAGTTCACTAATATCTTCCAAGCGATATACGTCAAAATGATATAAATGAGTTCGATTCACATCATAGGTATTCATGATGGCAAAGGTAGGACTTGTAATTTCTTCAGTAACCCCAAAGCCCTTTGCAATGCCTTGTGACAAATGTGTTTTTCCTGTCCCCAAGTCACCACTGAGTGCTATACAAAGAGGATGCCCATTATGTTTAACCCATTCGCCTAATAATTGGCCAAATTGTTGTGTATCTTCTACTGTATGAGTCTCTAATTGGACCTGAACCTTATCCTTCATGAAAATGATTATATCCTTTCGCTTCTACAGTCTTAATCGTTTTATCAGGTGTTACCATTTGAACCCGAGGAGGGCCAGATAAAACTTCTCCAATCAACGTAATGCCTGCTAGCTTTTCCAATTCCGAAAGTAGTGATTTTGGCGCTGTAAAGACTAATTGAAAGTCTTCACCACCATACAAAGCATAATCTACTGGATTAGTTTGTAAATGCTTAGCTAATGCGTAAGTCTCCTCATGGAGAGGAATTGCTTGTTCTTCGATTACAATGGATACATTACCAGCTACAGCAATTTCATTCAATTCACTTCCTAGTCCATCGCTAATATCATTCATACTATGGATACCAAGTCGTCGCAATTTTTGCCCCAATTCAATCTGTGGTTCGGGACGTTGATGCCCCACTTTGGTCATATCATAGCCTACTAAATTATATGATAACGCTCCTAAGCCTGTAGCTGCATAACCTACATAGTTTGTAACACCTACAACATCTCCTACTTTCGCACCACTTCGCATAACCGCAGTGCCTTTAGGAACCTCTCCGATAATTGTTACAGTCCAAACCATGGGGCCTTCCGTACGTACCGTATCTCCACCCAATATATTGAGTTGATATCTCATACATTGATCTTTAATTCCCCTATAAATTTCATCAAGAATGACTGTATCAACATGGTCTGGTGCGGCTACAGATAATACAATTTGTCTAGGTATACCACCCATAGCCGCAACATCACTTAAATTAGCCGTCATAAGGCGATACCCTACATCATAGGGCATCATATAGTGAAAGCTAAAATGAACACCTTCCACCATTGTGTCAGTGCTTATCAATTGCTCTGTATTTTGATCTGCTTTATAAATAGCACAATCATCACCAATACCGTACACTACGGTATTAGGATTATAAATCGTGTTATCTTGAATTTGACGAATGAAATTAAATTCCCCTACATCTTTTAATTGCATCTGATCACCTAATTTCCGATTATTACTTATTGTATTGTAACATATATAAAAGACAACAAAAATAGCAGATAGTTGATATATCAACTATCTGCTATAAATGTCCTTAAAAGAATTATTTTTTAATTAGATTCGTCATTCTCTTAACAGGTTCTTTAGTATCAAAGGAACCTACAGTTGGCACCTTTTTACCATTATTGACGAATAGAACACCATTAATATTATCAAAGGATGTCAATGTATTTACAATAGCAGCCATTTGTAACTTAACAGTTAAGTCTCCGCCATTACCCTTTACGAATGCATCATTTACTTCAACAGAAGCAATACCATCTTTTACAGTAACAGATGTAATTTCAATATCCTTAGAGAAGACTGGATATTTTTGTGCTCTATCAGCATTTAACATTGCTAAAAGAGCTGCTTTAGGCGTAACTTTATTCGCCTCTATCTCAACGGTAGTTTGTTTTACCCCAGAACCATCCTCTGTAGGAACAAAGAAGGCCATCTTAACCTTTTCTTGAGATACTTTACTTGTTTCTGCATCCTTATTGACTTTCGTCTCTTGCGTAGGTTCACTTTTACCTGTTGTAGGAGCTTGTTCATGTGTACAACCCACTACAAATGCCAGCATACCTACACAGAGAATCGATAGAACTTGTTTACGTAATTTCATCGATTAACCTCCAAAGTAATTAGCAATACCATTTGCAATGCGGTTAGCAAAGTCTTCTTGAGTTTGAGGAGATTGTAGCACACGTTCCTCATTAGGGTTAGAAATAAAACCAAGCTCTACAAGAATTGCAGGCATATTAGAATGTCTCAACACGTATAAGTTACCTTCTTGAATGCCACGATCACCATTGAAACCAGGTGTGTTAGCAATTTGAGATTGTACCTTTTGTGCTAATCGAGCATCATTACCGGTTTTGCTATAGTAATATGTTGCAATACCACCAACGCTAGGATTATTAAATGCGTTGATATGAACGCTTACAAGAGCATCAGAATTACTACGGTTAGCCACGTTAACACGAGCCCCCAATTCATCAACACCGCTTGCATTAGGGCCATATACATCTACATCGGTAGTACGAGTCAAAAGTACTTTAGCACCACGATTTTCTAAAGATTTTTTCAAATACATAGAAATTGGTAGTGTAATGTTTTTCTCTTGTACACCGTGAGGTCCAATAGCACCAGAATCACTACCACCATGTCCTGGGTCAATAGTAATTGTTTTGCCAGATAAACCACCACTAGTAGAGTATTTACCAGATCCTGTAGGTACATTTTTTGCTGGATGCGCAGATTGAGATGGCTTTTTACCATAGTAAGCAGGCTTAGCTACAGCACCTTTTTTCTGAACATCAACAACGATACGATACGGTTTCTTATTAACCGTATCTTTTTTCAAGGAAAAAACCTTTACATCACTAGTATCAATAGATGAAGGTGTCTTGATTGTTACTTTAACGTCTCTGCCATCTTGTGAAAGTTTAGCAGAGCTAGCAATAGCTGAGTCCATAGAAATGTTCTCTTTAGCCGTCTTTAGCTTTGTATTCTTTAAAGTAACAGTCGTAGTTTTCCCATCTTTGCTAATTGATGCAGATGCCTTTATAGGTGCCGATAAGTCCATAACAATACGAACATATGGTACAGGTGCATCTGTTCTAGTCACCCATCGAGCATCTTCCAAATTAGCTGCCTTTGCTTGCGTCAATAATAAAGGTATCGCCATCAAGACTGCAAGGCACATTAAAAATAGTTTACGCAATACATTCACTCCAATCTAACTGACATACATAGTGTCCAAACCATAGAGATGAGTCGATGATATTTTTATCTATCAAAATCTCATCGTTCCAATCTATCCATAAACTAATGTTAGATTATAAATAGATTATTTCATACAAACATGAAGATTAGTATGCCGATTACACATATTACTATATAAAGACCTTATACAGAATACACAAAAAACAGTTTCATAAAATTATTTTTTGTATAAGTAATCAAAACTAACGTTCAGTTGTAATTTGCCATTCATTCCCATCCGTACTAATATGAATACGCCCCATCGTATCTGTACGGTAAATAGCAATATTATTTTCCTGTAAACGACGTAATGTCACATCGTGAGGATGACCATACTTATTATACATGCCATTTGAAATTAATGCACTTTCAGGCCTAATAGATTTCAAAAAATCTTCAGAGCTACTTGTACGAGAACCGTGATGACCTACCTTAAGAATACGAGAAAACAATCTAGAATTCTGCTCTTTTATAAGTTTTTTCTCTTCTTGTAATTCAGCATCACCCGTAAAGAGCATAGAAAATTTACCGAAGATTAATTTACCTACAATAGAATTATTATTAAGATCTGTCTCTCCTTTTTTATCAGTCAAAGGTTCAACCCAAGGAGCATATACTACAAAGACAGCACCATGTCCAAAATCAACTACATCTCCACTTCTCAAAGTAGTTCGTTGAATTTTATTTTTCTCAATCCATTTTTCATAGGTTTTGTACATATTATTATCAACGGCAATACCATCATCATATACATGTTCAATAGGCATAGCCTTTGCAATAGCATAAAAACCACCCATATGATCAGCATGAGGATGCGTGATAATAATATTTTTTAACTTCGTTACACCCATAGCTTTAAGTTGGGCCACAATATTTTCACGATGTTCTATATCACCAGTATCAATCATGCTATACTCATCGCCTACCTTAAGCAATATAGCATCCCCCTGACCAATATCTAGCATATATACATCTAGCTTGCCTTCAGGAGTAGTCGTCTTAGTATCGATAGAGTAAGCCCCATTAGCATTAGTGGTTACCTGATTTGCTGCATTTGCTACATCCTTATTTGTGCATCCTGCAATGGCGAAGATAGGAATACATAATACTAGCAAGAAAGCTATAAATCGTTGTATTCTATTTGTCATTCATAATCTCCCAACAATTCACTAATAACACAACCTAAAGAAGTACTGACATCACTCGGAGTATAACCCCAACTCTTTGTTTCATTCAGAATATCTGCACTACGACTATGTACATATACACCGAGAACAGCACTATCTTGTAGTGAATAACCCTGACTTATAAAACCAGCAATTACACCAGTCAGCACATCTCCCATACCGCCAGTACCCATGCCCGCATTACCGATAGTATTTACATACACTGTTCCATCAGGTAATGCCACAATTGAAGGAATTCCTTTTAGTACAAGAATAACTTGATGAGCCTTAGCAAATTCTCTAGCCAACGTGATATAATGACGCTCAATCCATTTAATAGGTAAATCAATAAGTCTACTAAATTCACCTAAATGCGGTGTCATGACACAATATGGAAGTTCTCTTTCCACTGTATATGCAGACTCAATATCACCATCTCGCAAAGCATCTTTATTAACACAACCAACATGTCCCAATGCATACAAAGCATCAGCATCTAGTACTAACGCTCCTTCGTAAGCATCTAAAATATAATCCACTAAATCACAGATTTCACGGGTGCGACCTAAACCAGGTCCCATAGCAACAACTTGGCGACAATCAAAAAGTTCTTTATTAGTCTCTGTGGAACTAACCATCACCTCAGGTATGACACGGCTTTGTACAATCTGTTTAATTATTTTGGGTACAGCTAATGTTACTTTACCAGCACCACTATGAACTGCCGCTTCAGCAGCCAAAATAGGGGCTCCTATCATATCATTTGAACCACCAATAATTAAAGTGTTTCCATTGACGCCTTTATGCGCCATTGGGATACGATAGTTGATAATTTTTTCGGCTAAATCAGAATCAATGGTTAAAGTTCTAACATGTTCACCCAGTACATGCTGCCAAGGAGCCCCCAATGGAGCAACCACTGAGGTTCCTCCTATAGCCTTTCCGGGATATAATAACAAACCTTGTTTGATTGCCCCAAAAGTAACAGTATAATCATAGGTCAGTGTGCCTTCTGCTACTTGACCAGTAGTAGCATCCAAACCTGCAGGTACATCAATAGCCCACAAATCAAAATTATACTGACTACGCATAGTATCAATATCGTTCAATATATCGATAGTCACCTCTCTTAACCTTCCAGTAAAGCCCGTTCCCATGATGCCTTCCACAGCGATGGCTACGTTGGACCAATCATTGAATTCATCATACATATCGATGCTACAGCCCATAGCTTTGCAGCGCTCAATTTGCAGTGCAAAAAGATCACTACACTTTTTTATATCTCCTACTAGTACAATTTGTGCTGGTACGCCTTGCTCCATCAAATGGCGAGCCGCTACAAGGCCATCTGCCCCATTATTACCCATACCACATATGAATAAAACAAAACTATTTATGGAACGGCCATTATTCAGGAAAAATAAATCGTACTCTCCCCATAAGGCATCTACGATACCACGTCCAGCATTTTCCATGAGGATTTCTAAAGAGATTCCTAATTGCTTAGGAACCTCTCGATCTATAAATCGAGCATCTTCTGTAGTTAAAATATTCATCTTATGCTCCTTCAAGTATAACTGTACTCATTGCATAATCCTTGCAATGACTAATCGATACATGAATATCAGTATAACCTAATGTTTCGTAAATATCTTTGAAAGTATCTTGTAAACGAATTAAGGGTGCGCCCCATTCATCATGATAAATCTCTATATCTTGCCATGATCCATGCCTCATCCCTGTGCCTAAAGCTTTAATAAAAGCCTCTTTTGCAGCATATATACCTGCAAAGGATTCGTAGCATCCTTTATTCCGACTTTTACAATATTCAATCTCATGAATCGTATAAACGCGCGCTTTAAATGAACTTGATTTCTCTATAGCTTGACGTATACGGTCAATCTCTATAATATCATTCCCTAATTTCATAATAGCTCCTAAAATACCCTAATACTATTATTATACACTCATAAAGGGGATTAAAACATAGGTAATATCTAGACATTTACCGAAAATGGTAGGCTAGACAAACTATAAATTTCAACTTTACCTTTGCGATTGACCGCCATATACATTTGACCATTTCTACAATCCATGTCTTCTACTTCCATTCCAGAAGCATAAGGGCTAATATTTTTAACAACCCCCTCTTCATCGACGTATACAAAGGTTGTCAACGTTGTAAATAAAGTATTTCCATTAGTTGCGTAAGCACCGTTATTATTTAAGTTTGTATGATTAGCATCAATTTTATAAGAACGAATACGATTAAAATTGGAGTCGTAATAATTAATTGTCCGTTCAGAGTTTGTTAAAGGCACAATTGATACATATTCATTGCGTACTTTATCATATGCAAAATTAAAAACTTTCTCTTTTAGTTTAATCGGTGCTTCAACAATCATGCTATCCGCTTCAATAGGAGTAAGGTTATATCCGTCTACAACAGCATTTGTTGTATAGTAACGATTATTGACAGAATTATAAGTTAAGGTATTCATATGACCTAATAAACTTTTATAACTATACTCATATTTTGCAACAACAGTAAAAGTTTTTGGATTAATTTCATAAATAATTTGCTTCGTATTATCTGAATTAATACAAGCTAAAGCAAAAACGTCTTTTTTGGAATTATAACAAAATCCTTGGCACTGATTTACAGATCCATCTAATGGTATTTCTGCCAAGCGAGATAATGGCAATGGCATCTGTACAGCGCTAACCTGTTGAGTAAGTTTAGGAATATCGAAGATATTTGTAATATAATCAATTACACCTTGATCCATACTGTCACCTCATGAAATTAATAATGTATATTATAGTATATAAATTCATAAATATAAAAATAGGCGGTAAGACAAAAGTCTTACCGCCTAATGTTGGTGCCGGAGGTGGGACTTGAACCCACACGGTGTTACCCGCTTGATTTTGAGTCAAGTGCGTCTGCCATTCCGCCACTCCGGCGTATCGGAACATTTGTTATTATACAGACATCCCTAAGCAATGTCAACATATTTTTTATATTTCATCTAAAATATTTTGAACCCTTTTCATATCCGTATCACATTGTTGTTTCCATGTAAGTGCGACACCTGTAATATAGCCTTTACGGGCAAATTCTACATCTGTAGGAACACTTTCAGCACCATAGTCTAGCTCGCCAGCTAACCAATAATAATCCTGTCCTCTTGAATTAATGCGAGCTTCGATAATATTACTGTAGGTTTGTAAGCCTTGGCTCACCATTTTAAAATGGTCCCAATCACATGTGCCACGTAATGGGAAGTTCACATTTAGTAAACCGCTAAACTGACCCGCCACATAAATTTTCTCAATCAATTCATGTATAAATGGATGCATCTCGTCTCCCCGTTCAACAGAATATCTCTCAACAGATAATGCTAAACCGGGAATACCGTAAAAACCACTTTCCATAGCTGCCGAAACAGTGCCGGAATACAATACATCAGAGCCTAAATTAAATCCATGATTAATTCCAGAAATTACAAGATCTGGCATATCATCAGTCAATAAATAACTGAGGCCGAACTTCATGCAATCGGACGGCGTTCCCGTTAGAGCATAAAGGCGAGGATTTTCATCCTCGCCATTGCAAGCATCTAATTTCAATGGAACCTCGGTCGTCAATGCATGGGATTTAGCACTTTGCTCATTAGCAGGTGCTACAACGGTAATTCTATAATATTGACTTAAATACGATGCAAGATGACGTAAACCATCTGCTAAAATGCCATCGTCATTACACATTAAAATATGCATAGTCACTCCTACAGATTCTATTTTTCATTCTTATTCATATTGCCCATACGTGTTAATTTAACATCATCTAAGCCCACAGCTCTCGTATGGACTGTATGAGACCATACCTTATTATGACGGCGGAACCACCCTAAAATATTTACTGGAATCCAAGAATAAACAAATAATGGATATAGTAAATAGTAGAACCAAATCTTTGGTGGTACCTTGATTTTCAACAATACAATTAATGGGAATAGATATTGACCAACACCTATAATTGTCCATACAGACATAGGCATAATTTGATACAAAATATTTGTATAAATTGGAGTATACGCATTGATGTAGGATAACACCAAGTATACGGTTGTCAACAATAAGAAATAAGGTTGACTCACTTGGAATATACCATCCAAAATCATAATATTCCCTGTTTTGATACCAATAGCAAATAATTTAGGAATATATCGACCCGCACAGTCAAATTGCCCCTGAGCCCATCGTAAACGTTGTCTGCAAGAAGCCATCATAGTCGTAACCTTTTCATCGTATACGATAGCATCATGCCCCCAACAAGTACGGATACCATGAGTCAATAGTTTCATGGAAAATTCCATATCTTCGGTTAAGCTATTGCAATCCCAACCGTATTCGCGAATAATAGATGTACGAATACACATGCCTGTACCACCTAAAGCCGTAGATAATCCAAGACGATATTTTGCTAAATGCCACATATGGTTAACCATCCAAAAGGCGATAGAGAACGTACCGGCTACCCAAGAGTCAGTTGGATTTTTAGAGTTCAAGTAACCTTGAATTACAGACTCACCTTTTTCAAGATGATCATTCATTTCTAACATAAATTGAGGATGTACTAAATTATCGGCATCAAAAATCAGGAATGCATCATATTTCCGATCCATTTGTTCTACCCGATCAAACATCCACCCCATGGCATAACCTTTACCAATTTCTTGTTTATTTTCACGTGCATGTACATTAGCACCAGCAGCACTTGCTACTTCCGCAGTCTTATCTGTACAGTTATCGGCAACTACAAAAATATCGTACAGATCATCTGGATAATCTAGGCCACGTAAGTTTTTAACTAACTCACCAACAACAGCTTCCTCATTATGAGCGCATACAACGATGGCAAAGGAATTTTTAGGGGTATAATTTTTATGTACTCGCGATCGCCACATCCCTACGACAGCGAGTATAAAATAATAAACCGTATAAATTACGATTATTACCTGCATAGGAATCAGTAATAGATCCAGTAGGTAATTCATACTATTCTCCTCCACACATCTATTTACGCACTATATTTAAAGCCCCGTTAATAAGCCCAAACATTACATAACCAGCAAAAATCATAACGGCCCATGTATGCCAATCATACACGAGACAAGCTACAACAAATATGGCTGTGAGTACAATAGAAAATTTATTGATATAAATCTCACTTTTACCTTTAAAATCGGGATATTTAACTTCACTAACCATAAGGAGACCTATACCAATCATACAAACTACCAACACAAATTGAGGTACCGATACGCCACACAACACGTATGTCGCTGCTAAACATCCAGCGGCTGGAATTGGCAAACCTTCAAAATAGCCATGAACTTCGTCAGTTTTAATATTAAATCGCGCTAAACGAAATGCACCAAGCACTGCAAAAGCTAGTAATGGCACATATGCAATCCATCCTAAACCATATAATTCTTTCATATAAAGCATATAGGCAGGAGCTACACCAAATCCCACTACATCAGACAGAGAATCAAGTTCCCGGCCCATTGGTCCTGCAACATTTAAAGCTCTTGCTACGCGCCCATCTAACCCATCTGCTACTAGAGACAATAATATACATATAGCTGCGCAAAATGTATTATTAGTAGCAGACAACGTAATACCAAGAACACCAAATGCTAAATTTGCACTAGTAAATAAATTTGGAATAATAGATTTATTCATGTCGTAACCTCCCGATAACAGTATCACCGCCTGTAATATGTTGACCTTTTTCCACGAACAACTCTACATCCTTATCCATATAGAGCTCAGTACAGGAACCGAACTTAATCATCCCGTACAACTGACCGCGTTCAAGTACACTATCTAGGTCTGTCCAAGATACGATACGTCTTGCTAAAAGGCCCGCAATTTGCGTTACTAATACGGAAGTACGATCATTTTCAATACAAATAGTATGACGTTCATTTTCAAAACCTACATCATCTTTGAAAGCTGGTAGGAAACTACCCATCGTATAGTGACGGTACGTAATTTTACCATCAATAGGCGCACGATTAGCATGCACGTCAAAAACAGATAAGAAAATAGTTACTTTTTTACACTCTTTGTGTAAGTAAATATCTTCGTATACATCAGAAATATCCATGATTTTACCGTCCGCTGGGGATAAAATCAAATCTGGATCTTGAGGGATTACACGTTTAGGATTTCTAAAGAAATTGACGAAAAATAATGCCAGAATAAATGAAATAATCGCAATTACATAATGTCCTAAATATCCTAACACCACAGTGATAATGAGCATGGCTCCTATCAGAGGAAACCCTTCCTTAATTATTGGTCCTGTAGGCACGATTCAACACTCCTCTATTTATTTCTAATAACGGTCCACATAAACTTTGGAATAGCCAACATGCGGCCAATCCGTTGAGGTTCTAAATATAATCGATACAACCATTCAAGTCGATTTTGTTGCATCCATTCTGGGGCCCGAGGAATATTACCTGCCAAGACATCAAAGGAACCACCAATTCCGATGGCAACTACGCCATCGAGGTGACTCAACTTTTCTGCAATCCATTGTTCTTGCTTTGGCACACCTAAGGCAACAAATACCAATTTTGCCTTAGAATCAGCTATAGATTTAATGATTTCTTGTTCCTCTGCACTATCAAAGAATCCGTCATGAATTCCTGCTATATTTAATACACCTACCTGAGCAGATACATTATCAATCGCTCGTTGAGCAACACCTGGTGCCGCCCCCAAGCAGTATACAGGAATCTGATGAGTCGCCGCAACTTTAAACAATTCCTTAGTTACGTCTACGCCTGTTACACGTTCAGGCACATGTTCTCCTTGACGCTCTGCAGCCCACAAAATGCCAGCCCCATCGGGAACGACGAGACTAGCATTATTCAATATGGAGTGCAATGTAGGATTTTCATTAGCCAACATAACCATTTCTGCATTAGCCGTTGCTACTAAATGTAGCCCCGGCTGTTCAGTTAATTGTAAAATACGTTGGACTGCCTCATCCATTGTGACACAATCGATAGGCACAGATAAAACAGAAATACGTTTATTCAATGTAATACTCCATTATCAACCACTATAATTTGGTGCTTCAACGGTAATGCTTACATCATGCGGATGACTTTCTTTCAAACCAGCCGCTGTAATTTGAATGAATTGAGTGTTTTCAATCATTTCTTGGATGTTATGACATCCACAATACCCCATACTTGCACGCAAACCACCAACCATTTGGAAAATTGTATCGGCCAGCATACCTTTATATGGTACACGACCTTCTATACCTTCAGGAACTAATTTCTTAGCTTCTGTTTGGAAATATCGATCTTTACTACCGAGTTTCATAGCCCCTAGACTACCCATGCCTCGATATACTTTATAAGAACGGCCTTGATAAATCACTGTTTCTCCAGGGCTTTCATCAGTACCCGCTAAAATATTACCCATCATAACTACATTAGCACCAGCCGCAATAGCTTTAGCAATATCTCCAGAATATTTAATCCCCCCATCAGCAATGATAGGAACTCCATAGCGACGCCCCACTTGAGCAGACTCATAGACTGCTGTGATTTGAGGTACCCCAATGCCAGCAATGACACGAGTTGTACAAATAGAACCAGGTCCTATACCAACCTTAACTGCATCAGCTCCGGCTTCGATAAGAGCCTCAGTGCCTGCTGCAGTTGCCACATTACCTGCAATTACAGGAATGTGAGGATACGCTTGTTTAATGTCCTTCAACGTACGAAGAACACCTGCAGAATGCCCATGGGCAGTATCAACAATAATTACGTCAGCTTTAGCAGATACAAGCGCATCAAGTCTATCATACAAATCTTGAGAAACACCTACTGCAGCACCAACTAATAATCGGCCACTACCATCCTTTGCTGCATTTGGATATTTAGTCGCTTTTTCAATATCTTTAATCGTAATTAAGCCTTTTAAGTTACCGTCGCCATCTACAAGAGGTAATTTTTCAATACGATGTTCGCTTAAGATAGCTTTCGCCGCTTCAAGAGATGTACCTTCCGGTGCAGTAACTAGGGAATCTTTTGTCATACATTCCCCAATTTGTCGGCTTAAATCAGTTTCAAAACGCATATCGCGATTTGTAATGATCCCTACTAGTTTACCATGTTCTGTGATAGGTACACCAGAAATTTTATATTTTTCCATAATTTCTGCTGCATCAGATAGTAAATTTTGAGGGCTTAAGAAAATAGGATCAACGATAACACCGTGTTCAGAGCGTTTTACCTTGTCAACTTCATGAGCTTGCTCTTCAATAGACATATTTTTGTGGATAACGCCAAGACCTCCTTCACGAGCCATTGCAATCGCCATCCGTGATTCAGTAACCGTATCCATCCCAGAACTAATCATAGGAATATTTAATGTAATATCACGAGTTAATTGAGTTTTTAACTCTACTTGATTAGGCAGTATATCCGAAGCTGCTGGTATTAATAATACATCATCAAAAGTTAGTCCACGCATACCGAATTTATCGTCTCTCATATTTCTTTCCTTTCCGTATAATAAAACAAAACTACGACCCGCCTAGTCCCTATGGACTAGGCGGTCAGTCGTAGCCTTAGCGTTCAGACCGCAAAATGCCGCCTTCCATATAATCGTCTTTTTTCATATCTACGAAGATAACTTTTACTGCATCAGCAGGAACATTTACGATATCAACCGCAGCCTTTGTAATTGCTTCACCTAATTGTTTCTTTTGTTCTTTTGTACGCCCTTCGACGAGCTCTACATGAATAATTGGCATATTAACCTCCATAGATGAAAAAATGAAATAAATTGTTTGTTCTATTATACGGTATGAAGGACATATAAACAAGGAAAAAAACCAGATAAAATCTAATATTATCGATGCTTATATACTTATTAATCCTACCTCTTAATTATACAATATTCTTAGAAATTTTTCACCAAATCTTTTTTCTAATTCTTCTTTCATGATAGATTCTAATTTTTCTATTCCGAATTGATTTGCAAAATCTAGCACATCCTTGCGAGCCTTTACTAAAATCTCAATATCTTTGATGATATTAGCAACGCGCAAATCAGGTAGTCCTGATTGAGCTAATCCAAACAATTGACCAGATCCACGAATCAATAAATCTTGCTCTGCAAGCTCAAATCCATCCTGGATTTGTTCCATCAACTTTAAACGCTCTTGACTTACATCATTTTTAGAATCACTAACAAGAATGCAATAGGACTGATGAGCGCCACGACCTACACGGCCCCGCAGCTGATGTAGCTGAGACAGGCCAAATCGTTCTGCCCCTTCAACGCACATAATGGTCGCATTTGGCACATTAACACCCACTTCTATAACTGTTGTGGAAACAAGTAATAAAATTTCACCCCTATGGAAGGCATTCATCACTTCATCTTTTTCACTCGGCTTCATACGACCGTGAACGAGGCCCACTTCATAGGCCTTATAAAAGTACTCTTTTAATTCTAGATACAATTCCTCAGCAGCTTGCAAGTCTAATTTTTCGGATTCTTCTACAAGAGGGCACACCACGTAGACCTGACGCCCTTCCGCCATTTCCTTACCAAAGAAAGTGCGTAATCTCTCTTTATAAGAACTATCTACAGCATATGTTTTAACAGGTTTTCGCCCTGGTGGCATTTCTTTAATTAAAGATACTGCTAAATCTCCATATACGGATAATGTCATGGTACGAGGGATTGGTGTAGCCGTCATGATAAGTACATGAGGATATGTTCCCTTCTGTTGCAATCTCGCCCGTTGATCTACACCAAAGCGATGTTGCTCATCAATGATAACAAGGCCTAAATTATGGAAATTAACCCCCTCTTGGATAAGAGCATGCGTTCCAATAATCATTTGGATTCTGCCATCTGCTAAGCCCTCATAGATGCATTCTTTCTCTTTTTTCGTAGAGGATCCCGTTAATAATTCTATGGTAATACCTAAATTAGCACATACAGTTCGTATCCCTTCGTAATGTTGAGCCGCTAGAATCTCCGTAGGGGCCATCAATGCCCCCTGATACCCATTTTCAATGGCTTTTAATAAACTCAAGGTAGCCACAATAGTTTTACCAGAGCCTACATCTCCTTGCAACAAACGTTGCATAGGTCGTTCATCTTCCATATCAATACGAATATCCTCTAACGCTCGTTGTTGATCACCTGTTAAAGAAAACGGTAAATTCTCTATACACTGAGCCATTAGTTCCCCATTTGGTCCCATTTTAGACCCTCTATGGCATTGTTCTTTATTTCGCAACAAAGCTAAACCAGCTTGCATGACGAACAACTCTTCATAGGCCAATTGATAACGAGCCTTTTCATAGAGCTCTGAGGAGTCTGGGAAATGCATCATCTTAAAAGCATCATAGCGACTCATATAATGATGATCTTCACGAACCTCCACAGGTAAAATCTCTGGCAATTCATGGTTAGCTGCGAACCAATTACGTACAGTTGAACGAACCACAAACTGAGATACCCCATCAGCAAGCGCGTAAATAGGAACGATACCTCGATCTGGTTCACCACCGTCTCCTAAGTTTTCCATTTGCGGTGTATTCATTTGCATGTAACCATATTGAAACTCAGCCTTACCATATGCATATATACGCTGTCCTTTTTTGTAAAAGTTCTTTTTATATCCTTGATTAAACAAAACAATCTTCAAAGGTCCTGTACCATCTGCAATGACCACCTCTAAAATAGACAATCGAGGGCGAGGGCGTTTTTCTTGTACTGCAATAACAGTACCTACGACACCACCTGTCATACCTGATTTTAAATCACCAATACTATAAATCGTACGGCGGTCTTCATAGGTTCTAGGGAAGTAAGTCAATAAGGATGTAACATTAGTAATTCCCAATTTATGCAATTGTTTCTCGCGACCAGGACCAATTCCTTTTATAGTCGTCAATCGTTCATCCATAAAAACTCCTTTAAATATACGATAAACACATGAGATATATCCAATTTCTGTATATCCTTGTGTAAAAGTCCATTTATATCTTAGAATATGATATATAGTATACCTTATATTGTAGTATATTTCATAAAAAGAGCAATATGTACGACAAAAACACTTGCTTTAAGCTATTCTTTATGATAATATACTTTTGTTATGTTATAGATTAAGCTTGGAGGTGGAAACTATGGCAAACCTTTGCGAAGTATGTGGTAAATCCACATCTAGCGGTATGAACGTGAGTCATTCTCACATTCGCACAAGAAAAACTTGGAAACCGAACATTCAAAGAGTACGGGCGGTTGTAGACGGTGCTACAAAAAAAGTAAACGTATGCACTCGCTGCCTTCGTTCTAATAAAGTTACACGCGCGTAAAATAAAAAGTACATGTACTCTTTGGGGTTCTAGAGCCCCAAAAAAAGCAGTTAGTTCAAAATGAACTAACTGCTTTTTTTGTTATTTATAATGTAATATTGGGAATATAATATTGCTTAAATAACTTAATAGCATATTGATCTGTTAAGCCTGCTACATAATCAACTACATCACGTGTAGAGTAAAACGCTTTACCTGTTTCACAGCCTTCCATATCATCAGGGTGTTCCATGAAGTGAGTAAATAGATTTTTCACCACATGGGATGCCTTTTTGCGATCCGGAATTAAAGCTGGTGCCAAATATACATGTTTAAACATAAATTGACGGAATAGATTCATCGTCATTTCCACATCAGCAGACATAGATATAGCTGGCTTATCCAAGGATTCCCGTACCATATCCTCTACCATTGCAGTAATCATACTGGATGGAGTCATGCCAAAATGTTCGCGCACTTCAAAAGGTAACGCCTCTGCCGTCAACATACCTGCTCGCTGTGCATCATCAAAATCGTGACATAAATACGCAATGCGGTCTACAATACGAATAATTTGACCTTCCAAGGTCACAGGAATTGTAGTTCCTGTGTGACCTACGATTCCATCTCGAACAGCGGTGGTTAAATTGAGTCCTTGATGATCACCATGTCTTTCTAATACCTCAACCATGCGTAAACTTTGCTCATTATGATTAAAGTGCCCCACCATATCTCGCAATGCATATTCGCCTACATGACCAAATGGTGTATGTCCCACATCATGACCCATGGCAATAGCTTCCACAAGATCCTCATTTAAACGTAATGCACGAGCTACAGTACGACCGATTTGACCTACCTCAAGGGTATGAGTCATGCGTGTCCGATAATGGTCACCTGGCGCAATATATACCTGTGTCTTATGCTTTAACCGTCTAAAACATTTACTATGAATGATGCGATCCCGATCGCGTTGAAACGCGGTTCTAAGTGGATCAGGCTTTTCTTCTATATCACGGATTGCATCGCGGCTTTTAGCTGCATAGGGAGACAGAAGCAAAGCCTCCCTCTCCTCTATTTGTTCACGTATATTCATTTACCCTCCGACGCGCGATTTTTATCAATCAATTGCATAACAAGGGAAGCTGTTTCTTCAATGGATTTATTAGAAACATCTAACACTTGGCAGTGCAAACGACGCATAATAGCCTTTGCATAATCCAATTCAGATTGAATACGCTCAATAGATGCATAATTTGCTTCGTCTTCAAGACCGATAGCGCGTAAACGTTCACTACGAATATTATTTAATTTGTATGGATCTATAATAAGGCCCACGATTTTTTTTGCCGGAATTTTGAATAATTCCTCTGGCAACGGTACCTCTGGAACTAGTGGCAAATTTGCGGCTTTAATCTTTTTGTACGCCAAGAACATGGACAATGGTGTCTTACTAGTTCTAGATACACCAATAATAACTATGTCGGCCTTTTCAAAACCAGATGGATTTTTACCATCGTCATATTTCACGGCAAACTCAATAGCTTCAACCTTTTTAAAATACTCTTGGTCGAGCTTATGAACCATACCTGCTGTCATGCGAGGTTTAGTAGTCGCGATAGTACCAACTGCATCGAGAACAGGCCCCATGATATCCACAGCCGGAATATTATATTCAGCCACCTTCTCATGCAAATACTTACGTAAAGACGCAGATACAATGGTATGGCAAATAACATGATTCCCACGTTTTGCGTCGTCTATGACCTCATCAATTTGGCTTTCACTATCAATATAGGGAACACGAACAATTTCAATTTGCTCCTTATCATATTGACTCGCCGTAGCTCTTGCTACAGCCTCAGCAGTTTCTCCCAGAGAATCCGATATTGCATAAATAATTTTTTCTGCCATTCTATCAACCTCAGTGTATGCTACATTCTAAAAATACTTTTGCTACCGTCGTTTTTGATACACGGCCCACAACCTTTAAACGTTTCTTGTTACCCACATCCTCACGAGCGACGACAGGTAAACAATCTACTTCATAATCTATCATTTTCTGTGCAGCCTCTACCAAAGTATCGGTAGGCTCCACCGCTATAACCTTGCTTACAGGGGTCATAATCATAGATATAGGCATAGTATGCGAATCTGTTTGTCCCATAGAGGCGCGTAGTAAATCTTTTCGAGATACCACACCTACTAGGTATGAGCCATCACACACTAATATGGTACCTACATCTTCTGTAAATAATGTGACAATTGTATCATACAAACTCGTATCCCCATTGACCACAACGGCTTGAGATAATACATCACTTACCAGAAATGACTTTAATCGCTCAGCCGTTTGTGTTTCTTTTGAAAGTCCTACATAGTAATAGCCTACGTTTGGACGTGCATCTAACACACCTAACATGGTCAATACAGATAAATCTGAGCGTAACGCAGATCTTGTGACCTCTAAATGTTCAGCAATGGCACTACCTGTTACAGGACCTTCTTCGCGAACGATTTGAGCAATTTGTTCTTGTCGTTTCGACAGTTTCACACGGTAACCCCCTTTCATCTCTGTTTGTATTATATCCTAAGTTACCATTCAGAAAAAGAGGAGACCCACAGGCCTCCTCTTTCACTATAACTATATTATTACCAAATTAGTTCGTCAGATTCTTGACGACCACGACCAGTCATAGCATCGAGCATAATTCGTTGTTCGATTTGAGCCACCATTTTCTTAGTATTAACTACTGCATCTGGGTTAACAGAAATGGAGTCGATACCGCTCTTCACAAGGAATTCGCAAAGTTCAGGATATACGCTTGGCGCTTGGCCACAGATAGATACAGTTTTACCATCTTTATGGGCCACCTCAATGAGGTGACGAATTGCTCTGCGAACTGCTAAATTACGTTCATCATAGATATGTTGAACTGTTTCGTTATCGCGGTCACAACCGAGTACAAGCATAGTCAAATCATTAGAACCGATAGAATAACCATCTACGTATTTATTAAATTGATCAGCTAAGATAATATTGGATGGGATCTCCGCCATGAGCCATACTTTAAAGTCTTTGCTACGTGCAAGACCTTCTTGAGCCATTAAGTTAGTTACTAATTCAGCTTCTTCCACAGTACGGCAGAATGGAATCATAACCTGTAGATTTTTGAAACCAAATTCGTTACGTACTTTTTTGATTGCTTCTAATTCTAATTTGAAAGCAGGTGTATACTTAGGATCATAGTAGCGAGATGCACCACGCCAGCCAAGTAATGCACTGGATTCATGTGGTTCATATTTATCGCCACCTTTAAGGTCACGGTATTCGCTAGATTTGAAGTCGCTTAAACGAACTACTACTTGTCGAGGAGCTAATGCTTGGCATACTTTACGCATGCCTTCCGCCAATGTATTTACAGCGAAGTCACTGCGACCTGTTTCAATAAGATGTAATGGATGTTCATGAATAAAGGTAGTCCAAATGAACTCTTCGCGCATGAGACCGATGCCATCACATGGTAGTACACCATATTTTTGAGCCAAATCAGGATCGCCTAGGTTCATATAAATCTTAGTGCCTGTTACAGGTACATATTCAGCTGCTGCCCCTGTAGATACTTGAGCTTCAGGCTTTTTAACGATATCTTCTAATACGCCATCATATACAATACCATTTGTAGCGTCTACAGTAATCATTTGACCATCTTTAATAGAGGTAGTCGCTTCATGACTACGGCTCTTAGTACCTACGATACAAGGAATACCAAGCTCACGGCTAACGATAGACGCATGACAAGTCATACCACCAGCGTCAGTAACAATTGCTTTTGCCTTTTTCATGGCTGGCACCCAATCAGGAGCTGTCATAGCTGTAACAAGGATTTCGCCTTCTTTGAACTCATCGATATCCTCAGGATTGATGATAACGTGAGCTTTACCTGCTGCATTACCAGGGGATGCTGGCAAACCTTTTACAATAATATCGCGATTACCTGCATCTAATGTGCTAGCTTTTTCAGACGTTTCTGATTTTTCTTTGCGGGACCAAACTGTTTCTGGACGAGCTTGCAAGATCCAAATCTTGTCATTGCGTTCATCTACGCCCCATTCCATATCCATGTAGCAACCATAATGCTTTTCAATTGCTTTTGCATATTCTGCAAGTTCCAAAACTTGAGCATCTGTAATAACTTGTTGTTTTGCTTCGTCGGCTGGAACTACTTCTTCAACGCAGTCACCATCGGCTTTACGAACAAGGCGAACATGTTTATCGTTAATCATACGGTCCGTAATTTCCATCTTTTCTTTATCCACACGGAAATTATCTGGTGTAACCGTACCTTGTACAACATATTCACCAAGACCCCAAGAGCCTTCAATAAGAATATTGTTATCATTGCCTGTTACAAGATCAACAGTAAACATTACGCCAGCTGCTTTAGAAAACACCATCATTTGAACCGCAGCACTCAATGCTACTGTCATATGATCAAAGCCTTGTTTTACACGGTAATATGTGGCACGATCTGTGAATGTAGATGCGTAGCATTCTTTTACTTTTTCGATAATTACGTCCGCACCGCGTACATTTAAATACGTATCTTGTTGACCTGCGAAACTTGCATCTGGCAAATCTTCTGCTGTTGCACTAGAACGAACAGCCACAAATGGATTTTCTTCGTTCACTTTTTTACCAAGTTCTTCATAAGCATGACGGATAGCATCTGCCAAGTCTTTTGGCATTTCTTCCTGACAAATCATGCGGCGAATCTTAGCACACACTTCGCGCAATAATGCAGAATTTTCTACATCATCTAAAGCATCAAGTTCAGCCCGGATTTTATCTTCCAAACCTGTAGCTTTCATAAACTCACGATAACCATGAGCAGTTGTTGCAAAGCCATAAGGTACAGGTACATTAGTGGAGGATGTCAATTCCCCTAATGAAGAAGACTTGCCACCTACTAAATTAACATCTTCACGTTGTAATTCATCAAACCAAAGTACGTATGCTGTTTCGCGATTCATGTGAGAACCTCCTAGATTAATTAGTGCAACACATTAAACCTTTTACACATAAATAGTATACCTTAATTTACAATCTGTCAATTTTTATGGGCATTATTATGTAAATGAACTTCCCTATATATATCTAAAAAATTCTTCAACACTCGTCCTGTTAATCCCCATATGGTGTATTGTTTATAAGGATAGAAATAGACGGAATAGTTTTGTCTAATTTTCCAGTCGATATTATATCCTTCTAATAGATGGAATGGAAAGTCTTTTAACGGCTTAGTTCCAATGTCTAGGTGACCTACGGTCGGTTCCATATCTAATAGATATTGTAAGGGAACTGTAAATACCTCGCCTACTTCATCGGAATTTGGTTTTAAATCACTTGTATGTAGGCGCACGGCGACCGCATATAGTTTTACACCTATAGCAGATACTAAACAGTCTAAATTTCCTAGCAGTTCAATTTGATCTAAGTCTATACCAAGTTCCTCAGAGCATTCACGCATGGCTGTATGAGCACCACTTTTATCATTAGGTTCACAGTGCCCACCAGGGAAACTGATTTCACCGGGTTGACGTCGCAATGTATTACTACGCACGGTAAACACCATATGATCTTCTCCATCGATTTCTAATAGAGGCACGGCTACTGCAGCTGTGATAACATCAATATCTGTAAGAACAGTATGTTCTCGTTGTGATAAAAGGTTACTTAATTTCTTGTCCATAAATGGTCCTCTCACAAGTTATAATCTATTTTATACAATATTTGTAAAAATCTTTTATGTATCAAATTTGTATTTTATTTTTATATTGTCTTTGTATATTCATTATACATTAACTTGTAAGTCAATTTCTTGCTTCACAAACAACAGATTCAATAAATAGATAATATTATAGACAAAATAGACAGAAAAAACTGTGATGAGAAATCTAAACCTCATCACAGTTTTATATTAGTTAAATTTAATTTTTACAAATTTACGTTTACCAACTTGAACAATCATGCCATCTTCTAGCTTAAGGTTTTCTTCCGTATATTTTTCACCGTTTACTTTGAAAGCACCTGCTTTAATGGATCGACGTGCTTCACCATTTGACGCAGTTAAACCAGCATCTGTACAGAATTGTGGGACAAAGATTGGTTCTGTTGGTGCATCCATAGCGTACTCAGGAATATCTGTAGGCATGGCGCGTTGTTGGAACACCCGTTTAAATTCTTCTTCCGCTTCGAGAGCAGCTTCTTCACCATGGTACAAGCGAACGATGGTACGAGCCAATTGCATTTTAGCATCACGTGGATGTAACTCTCCGGATTCTAGACGTTTTGCCATGTCCTCTTGATCTTCGATAGACATATCTGTAACGAGCATAAAATAACGCATCATCAATTCATCAGGAATGGACATCGCTTTACCATACATTTCTTTAGGTTCTTCATCAATACCGATGTAATTGCCCAAAGATTTACTCATTTTTTGAATGCCGTCAAGTCCTTCAAGCAATGGCATTGTAATAACAACTTGTGGCTCTTGACCTTCTAACTCTTGTAAATGACGCCCCATCAACAGGTTGAAAGTTTGGTCTGTGCCACCAAATTCAACGTCTGCATGTAATGCAACAGAATCGTGACCTTGCATCAATGGGTACATGAACTCATGCACGCCAATAGGACGACCTTCTTTAAAGCGTTTGCTGAAATCATCGCGTTCCATCATACGGGCAACTGTATAGGAGCTAGCCAAACGAAGTACGTCAGCAAAGTTCATAGATTCTAACCATTCACTATTGTCACGAACGATTGTTTTTTCTGGGTCTAATACCTTGAAGATTTGTGTCTTATAAGTTTCAGCATTTTTCAATACTTCTTCTTTTGTTAATGGTGGACGAGTAACACTTTTACCAGTAGGATCACCAATACGAGCAGTGAAGCCACCGATGACGATCACTACTTGATGACCAAATTCTTGGAATAAACGCAGCTTGCGAAGAGGAACAGTATGTCCCAAATGAATATCTGGAGCCGTTGGATCCAAACCTAGTTTTACAACTAGTGGTTTATTTTCCTTAATGGATTTCTCTATTTTTTTTACAAGATCTTGTTCGTTAATTAAATCCGCTACACCATGTTTAATTTGGCGCACTTGTTCTTGAGCACTAATCATGATAATCCTCCTAGAAATACTATTGTTTAAGTATACCATTATCTAAAAACTTTCACAATTATATATAGTATTGGATTTAAACCATTTATGATATAATATTTATAACTGCGTAATAGAATTTACGTTATATTTACTAAAAGAAAAAAGAGGTGACTCTATGAGTAGTAACTCAAATACGAGAACCAATCGCCGCTCAAATGGTAATGGTTCTACACCGAAGAAAACAAATCCTAAGCGTCTATTTTGGATTTGTACACTTCTCTTTATACTCATCGTAGCCGGTGGTGGCTGTGGTTTCATAAGTGCCACATTATCAAATCTACCGGATGTATCCAATGTACGCCCTTCTGCATCGTCTCAGATTTATGACGTGCATGGCAATCTCATTACTACGGTTCACTCCACAGAAAATAGATTACCAGTACCTCTAAAGGATGTACCAAAAGATTTACAGAATGCCTTTGTAGCTACAGAAGATTCTCGGTTCTATACGCATCATGGTATTGACCCAATTGGTATTTTACGTGCCGTATGGGTAAACATTGTACATAGCGGCGTATCTGAAGGTGGTTCCACAATTACTCAACAGTTAGCTCGTAATGCATTCTTATCTCAAGATAGAACATTAAAACGTAAAATTTCCGAAGCTTTATTAGCCCTTAAAATTGAACAACATTACACCAAGGATGAAATCCTTGAAATGTATATGAACCAAATCTACTTTGGTCAAGGGGCTTACGGTGTACAATCTGCATCTCATGTATATTTTGGTAAGGATGCTAGTGAGTTAACACTTGCACAAGCGGCTCTCATTGCTGGTTTACCACAAAGCCCTAACTATTACTCCCCATTTAATGATTTGGAGGCTAGTAAAAAACGTCAAGCCGTCGTATTGGGCCAAATGGTAAAATATGGTTATATTACACAAGAGCAAGCTGACGAAGCTCGCCAAGCAGATTTAGGTTTGATAGCTAAACAAGAACAAGCTCATGAGAAATCTAATGCATCTTACTTCATTAACTATGTTATTTCTCAAATTTCTGAAAAGTACGGCGATGATGCCATCTATAAAGATGGATTAAAAATCTATACTACTCTCGATATGGATGCACAAAATGCTGCAGTTGCAGCAATGCAAAACTTGCCTAATTACTACACTGATAAAAATGGATTATCTCAACCACAAGGTGCTATAGTAGCTATGAACCCTCACAATGGTTACATTGTAGCCATGGTCGGTGGTCGCGGTGACGACGCTTTCAACCGCGCTACACAAGCAGAACGTCAACCTGGTTCCACTATGAAACCTTTCGTTTACTTAGCAGCTATTCAATCAGGTAAAACTCCTGGTTCTATAGTTGAGGACAGTCCTGTTACTTTCGGTAATTGGAGTCCTAAAAACTATGAAAACGACTACGAAGGTAATATTACATACCGCTACGCATTACAACATTCTCGCAACGTAGCAGCTGTAAAAGTTGCCGATGAAGTAGGTATGACTAAAGTTATTAATCTTGCTAAAGAAATGGGTATCTCTACTCTAACTGATCAAGATTACAACTTATCGACAGCACTTGGCGGTTTAACTCATGGTGTTACACCTCTTGATATGGTACAGGCTTACGGTGTACTTGCTAATGGCGGTATCAAGGTTCAACCTACAGCCATCCTTAAAATTGTAGATCGCAATGGCCAAGTTGTAGAAGAAAACTCTATCCAAGAAAAACGCGTTATTGATGAAAAAGATGCGGCCATCATGACTAATATGCTAGAATCTGTTATAAATGGCGGTACTGGCGGTAATGCAGCCATCGGTCGTCCTGCAGCAGGTAAAACAGGTACTACTGATGATTCCAAAGATGCTTGGTTCATAGGTTACACTCCAGATTTAGTAGCTGCTGTTTGGATTGGTGATGACTACGGCACCGAAACATTACACGGTATTACAGGTGGTAGTACACCTGCTGTTATGTGGGGTCAATTCATGGCCAATGCTCTTGCCAATACTCCAGCATCTGACTTCCCTGTCCCAGCTAGCGCACAATCAGCAATCTCTGAAGGTTACGTCAATCCTGCAAAGGCACAACCTAAAAAAGAAGGTAAAAAGGACGAAAAAGCAGATAAGAAAGACGATACAGGCAAAACAACAGATGAAAAAATAAAAAGTAATGACAAGCCTCAAAAAGAAGAGGTTACAGAACAAAAATCAAATTCATCGAAAAATAAAAAGTCTAAAAAGGAACGCTAATTCAACAGTAGTTTCTAAAAGGGCGGAACTCAGTGTTCCGCCCTTTCTTTTATACATATTTACTATCCAAATATTATCTATACAAAAAGGTAGCAAGCCCTAGGAGCTTACTACCTTTTTATTTCCATATACAATATTTTGAAAATTATATTTTTATTTAAGAACTACATTCGTAGCCCCTGCACCACCTTCATCATAACCGGCTGTTTCAAAGTGCGCTACATGAGGCAAGGTACGTAAATATTGGTGAACGCCTTCACGTAATGCACCTGTACCTTTACCATGAATAATACGCACTTGATTAACACCACCAAGCAAAGCTTGGTCAATAAATCTACCTACAGTAACGGTCGCTTCATCTACTGTTTGGCCAAGAATATTGATTTCAGTACGAACCTCTTTTTGACGTTGTACGGCGGAGCCACCCATACGTTTTCTTGTTTTAGGCATGGCTACTTTTTGTTCACGAGCTAGTTTATTGCCTTCTTCACGTGTAGTTGATTGTAATTCGCTAACCTTAACGGTAGCTGTTAGTCCATTAATATCGACATTTACACGGTTACCATTGATAGATAACACAGTACCCAACGAACGCAAGGACGTAACATAAACAGCCTGGCCAACCTTAATAGCATCTGCGGTTAACGACTTACGATCATCATCCACTGGAGCTTCTGGTACATGAACACTAGAAATCCCCTTACGTGCTGCATTAATAGCCGATTGACGCCTATCCTTATTTGTTTCAGAGAATTGCGCTTTCAATTGTTTGATAATCGCTTCCCCTTCAACGCGTAAACTACGTTTCATGGATTCTGCATCGGCCTGAGCTTTGGCTAAGATTTGTTTACGTTTTTCATTAAACTGTTTCTTTTCCTTCTCTAATTGGCCACGCATACGACGTGTTTCATCAAGTTCTTTCTTTAACGCTCTTTCACGTTCAGAGGCTTTACGGAGTTGTTCGTTTAAGTCGGAAAGAACTTCTTCCATTTCATGACTACCAAATTGAGATTTATACTCTGTTGCGCGTTCTACAATGTCCTTTGGTAAGCCTAAACGTGCAGCAATGCTTAACGCATGGCTACTGCCGGCTACGCCGATATGGAGCCGATATGTAGGTTTTAAGGTGCGCTCATCAAACTCTACGTGACCATTTTCAATACCTTTCGTATGGTAAGCATAATTTTTAAGCTCATTATAATGGGTACTTACCATCATAAGGGCACCTTTTTTACGGAAGAACTCAAGAATAGATACAGCTAATGCGCTACCTTCTTCTGGATCAGTACCAGACCCAAGTTCATCCAGTAAAACCAAGTCGTTAGGACCACAATGTTTGATGATGGAAATAACTTGTGTCATATGAGCAGAGAACGTACTAAGGCTGGCCTCAATACTTTGCTCGTCTCCAATATCGGCAAAGATATTATGGAATACTGGTAACATAGAACCGTGATCAGCAGGGATAAATAGGCCACATTGATTCATCAAGCTCAACAGGCCCAATGTTTTAAGGGAAACTGTTTTACCACCTGTGTTAGAACCAGTAATTAGTAAAATACGGTACGATGTACCTAATTGAATATTTGTAGGCACTACCATATTTGGTGGAATTAATGGGTGACGAGCTCTCATGAGATTAACTGTTCTGTCAGTACTTAAGATTGCCGGTACCCCCTTGTAAGAAATAGCAAGACTTGCCTTACCATATACAAATTCGATATGGGATACCTTTTCACAAGCATCCATCAAATCATTGCTATGTTGTTTGACAAGGGCCGATAATTCGCGGTAAATACGCAATACCTCTTGCTCTTCACCAATTAATGCCTCTTGTAATTCATTATTTAGATTCACCAAGCGCATCGGTTCAATATATAAGGTTTGACCCGTTGCAGAACGGTCGTGAATGAGACCATCAAAGTATTGGCGATACTCCTGTTTTACAGGAATTACGTAACGATTGTTACGCTGCGTAATGATGGTTTCTTGGAAATACTTTTGATTATCTTTATCATGCAGGATAGCTTGAATATCATTTTTAATCTTTTCACGAGTTTTAATAATCGTATTTCTAAGGCTCGCCAATTTAGGAGACGCGGTATCAAGCAATTCCCCCTTTTCATCAAAGACGCGTTTAAAACGATTTTCAATGCGATCTGTATTTGGCATATCCTGTACCCATAGGGATAGCAATGGATAATCCATATATTTCGTTCTAAAGAACTTTGTCATGCGCTTATAAGCACCAATGGTCAAATAAATGTCCCACAAGGCTTCACGTGTAAGAACAAAGTCTTTGCGACTCTTCTTGCAAGATTCACGAATATCGCGTGTACCGCCTAACGGCTGTTTTACCTCTGTTTGCAAAGAACGCATGGCTTCTGCCGTCTCATCAAGGTTCTCTTGAATAGCTTTAGCATCCGTCATTGGCTCAATATTCATAGCCAATTCTTTAGCGATAGTAGAACTACAATGCTGTTGTAATTGTTCTTTTATATGGTGAAAGTCTAATACATCTTCGTTAAACAATGTACTACCTCTTTTATAAAATACCTCTAAAATAGTGGCCCCTTGTAATAGGTGTATCATCTTTACCTATACTCTTAGGCGGAGCCTCTTTTGTTCCATTTTGAATGGATACATAATCTGCTACAATGTTACGCAATCGATGTGGATCCATATGACGCCCATCGATGCGCAAGATATGTAGACCTTTACGATGTAACTCAGGCACGTAAGCACGCATATCTATTTCATGGCTGTTCATAATGTGCATACGGCAATATGGATCAGTACGAAGTGGGAACACTTCCCCTTTGCGGTCCTTTAATGCGTAATCTTCTATTACGCACGGCATAGGACAATTTTCCTTTTTACCAGTACCAACAAAGCTAGCGATGGCACAATACTCAGAAATCATCATTTCTGTATAACCGTGTACCATTACCTCTAATGGCAAATGAGTAGATTTTTGTAAATTTACTAGTTGCGCCAAGGTCAACTCTAAGGATGGTGCTATGCTACTCAAATTGAAGTCATCCCATACTTGTAATGCAGAGCTATTAAATATGTTGAGACCTGTATCAGCTTCAATAGCACCTGTATACCCTAAATCGCGAAGCCACAGTAATGCTTGTGGTACATGAATAGAAATGCTATCTGGTTTAGACTCAACTATGGCCTTAAGCGTATTCATGTACGCGTCTACCTCATCATCTTTAACGACGCGAGGCGTAGCAAATACACAGAGTACATTATAATCTTTACAAAGTTTGGCTACCTGCTCGTAGATGCTAATTTCATAAGGCTTACGTTGCAAACGGTCACCACCGAAGATAATCTTCTTAGCGCCCCCTTCGATCGCTGCTTTTACACCATCGAGTTCATCAACGCGAGCACTCACCATAAGCTCTGTGTATTGAACCTTACTTTTAGCTACTAACGATGACATATTTTTGGGTTCTACAGCATGTTCTGCCCAAGCTGCTTCATGGTCTGTAATCAACAAGTTTTCTAGCGCCTCTACAGCATCACGACGCAATGCATTTAAAACACTAGCGGGCCACATGTACGGTCCATCAGGAATAGACATAGAGCCTAGTGTAAATAATGTATTCCCTAATCTACCTACTTGATCTCTAACCTTCTCTAATGTAGTCGGTTTATTGTTAGCATAAACAGGTTCAAACTCGTTAGATATAGTCACAGTACGACCATCATTTAATACAAAGGTTAGTTCTGTATAAGGTATTTCTCGTTCAGTATTAATAGATAAATAACCATGTACCTCTAATTTAGCGGTAAAGTCTTGTAGTCCCCGTTGCTTTTTAGCTTTAGGGCCTGATGCAAGGAATACTTGCCCCGCAGCAAAGCCTTCATCCGGTTTACCTACAATATGCTTTTCATCCACTAGAGACCAGTTCTGATCGATTTGATAATACGTAATACTACCAGAACTTTGCATGACCTTTAAGAGTGATCCTTTTTCAATCGGTTCTGTTAGGAATAAATGAACTTGACCCTTTTTGACCTCAGCTTTGCCAATCAATTTCCCTTGATTATTTGGGGCCACCACGGTCATCATTGATTTTCCTACATGGTCTGTTAAATAATCCGTAGAAAATCCACGATTAAATCCAGAAGCTAATGCATCGGCATCAGTAGAATCTATATGAGCCGTATCTAAAATATGACGATAGGTTCCAATAACTTGACGCACGTAGGAAACCTTTTTCATACGCCCTTCTACCTTAAAGGACGTAACACCGACCGCCACAAGTTCATTCATATATTCACTATAGTTAAGATCCTTTGGACTTAATAGATAGGCTTCGTGTTTTGGCAACAAGCTAGTACCTGAAGAATCCAATAGCTCATAAGGCAACCGACAAGGCTGTGCACAAGCACCACGGTTACCACTGCGACCACCGATGAAAGAACTCATTAAGCATTGACCAGAATAACATACGCACAACGCACCGTGTACAAAGACTTCGATTTCAGCTGTACAGTTCTTGCAAATATGTTCAATTTCAGCGAGGCTTAATTCACGAGCTAAAACGACACGTGTAAAACCGAGACTTTCATAAAAACGAACCGCATCGAGCGTAGCTGCAGTCATTTGTGTACTGCCATGTAAGTGTAATTTAGGAGCCACTCGCTGCGCCAATTTAGCCACTGCTAAATCTTGAACGATGATAGCATCCACGCCGATGCGCTCTAAGTCCTTTAAATATGCCTCAAGAGCAGATAATTCGGAGTCACCTATGAGAATATTTACCGTTACATATACAGACACATCTAGAATATGGGCCAAGCGAATAGCCTCGGTTAATTCCTCAATTCCAAAGTTTGCTGCATGAGCTCGGGCATTAAAACCTTTGCCACCAAGATAAATGGCATCTGCTCCAGATTCTAAAGCGGCTATAAAGTTTTCCATCGTACCGGCAGGAGCCAATAATTCCATGGACAGTCCTTTCTACCTAACTAAAGGCATAACTATAGTACTAAAAGGGTTTACCATACGGTAAACCCTTTCAATATACTGCTTAAAATTAACGTAATCTGCAGTTAATTTCTGCTAATACATCAATAATAGCTTGAATATTACCGTCAATATCCTCATCATTCAACGTACCTTCCATAGAGCGGAATTGTAAGTTGTATGCGAGACTGCGGTAACCTGCTTCGATATGTTCACCTTCATAAACATCAAAGATAGATGCACTTTCTAAATATTCTCCACCATGTTCTTTAATGATAGATAAAATTTCACCACTGAATACGGACACAGGTGCAACGATGGCAAGGTCACGGCTAGTGCCTGGGAATTTACTGAAGGATGTATAACGGAACGGTGGAATCGTTAAGGATAATACGGCTTCCAAATCGATTTCAAACATATATACTTTGCCAGGTAAGTCAAAGTTTTTGCTCACTTGTGGATGTAATTCACCATATTGAGCAATCATTTTACCATCAACTACGTATTGAGCGCTTACACCTGGGTGAAAGTATGGCTCAGTGCCACGATTTATTTCATAGCTTGTAACGCCTAGCTCAGCTAACAACGCATCTACAATACCCTTTATATCATAGAAATCTGTAGTACGTTCTGCTTGATTCCAACCAGCTTGGTTTGCCTTCCCCATCAAAATACCACAAGCCATAGGGCGTTCATGAGGTACTTCTGTTAAAGGTAACGTTTTTGGTTCATATACATTAGCTGTTTCAAATAACCAAAGATCCTTATTTTGTTGCGCAATATTGCGTTTTGCTGCTTCAATAACAGCCGGTACCAATGTTGTACGCATATAAGGGAATTCTTCGGAAATAGGGTTCAAGATTGGAATGGCTGTATAACGGCTATCCCCTTCAGGAAGCATCATATTGGAAAGACCATCTTTATGCATGAAGCTAAATGTAATGATTTGAGTCATACCCAATTTAGCCAATGCATGAGTTACCTCTTTAGTAAGAGCTTTCTTAGGTGTCATACCACCAGAGGATAATACGGCTACCGGAATTGTAGGCGCAATATTATCGTAGTTGTAAATACGAGCTACTTCTTCAGCGATATCAGGCATCACCGTTACATCGCCACGCCATGTTGGAACGAGGGCAGACAATTTGTCTCCTTCTTCGGTTACAACGAACTCAAGGGCAGTCAAAATACGAACCATTTCGTCTTTTTCAATATTTGTACCCAAGTAATCGTTGATTTGTTCTGCTGTAAAAGTAACTGTATGTTGTTCTACAGGGTTTTTATATACATCGATAACGCCTACATCAACTTTACAAGTAGGACAGATTTGTTGTAATAATTGAGCTGCTCTGTCGATAGCATAGGCAGTGTATTTATGATTTACACCACGTTCGAAACGTCCAGATGCTTCAGAACGCATGCCGAGAGCTTTAGCTGTACGGCGAATAGATGGACCATTAAATACAGCAGCTTCAAACATAACTGTGGTCGTTTCGTTTGTCACTTCACTATCAAAGCCACCCATGATACCTGCTACACCTACTGGACGTTCAGCATCAGCAATGATAAGCATGGAGTCATTCAATTCGCGTTCAGAACCATCAAGTGTAACAAGCACTTCACCATTTTTAGCACGTCTCGCCACTAATTTATGACCTTTTACATGATCATAATCATAGGCATGCATAGGTTGACCAAGTTCTAACATAACGTAGTTTGTTACGTCTACTACATTATTAATAGGACGAATGCCGCTATTACGTAAACGGTTTTGCATCCACAATGGAGATGGCTCAACCTTAACATCAGTTACTACACGAGCTGTAAAACGCGTACAAAGATCATCAGCTTCGATAGATACAGATGCTTTGCCTTCAATGGATTCGCCATTCTCGTTAACCATGATAACAGGGAATAAAGCTTTTTGATTTGTCATGACTCCAAATTCACGGGACAAACCAACCATGGAAAAGCAATCTGCTCGGTTAGCAGTCAATTCAAATTCATATACTGTATCATTTAAGCCTAAAACCTCTTTTACATCAAGACCAATTGGTGTATTTTCCGGGAAAATGTAAATGCCTTGAGCTTCTTCTGGCAATACTAAGTCGCTAGAGATACCAAATTCTGCAACGGAACAGAACATGCCTTCAGAAACAACGCCACGCAATTTACCTTTTTTAATCTCTGTACCATCAGCTAAGCGAGATTTATGGTATGCTACAGGCACGATTTGGCCTACTGCAACATTTGTAGCAGCCGTTACGATTTGTTTTGTAACAGGTTCACCTTCTTCTGTAAGGCATTCAACTTGGCATACTTGTAATTTATCTGCATCTGGATGTTTTGTAATCTCCACGATTTTGCCAGTATAAATTTTCTTAATGCCATTATCCATAGCAATGACATCTTCTACAGGAATACCAGCTTGTGTTAATTCATCGGCCAATTCTTGTGCAGGACGATTCATATCCACAGGCACGTATTCATTCATCCACTGTAAACTTGCTTTCATGAGTTCCTCCTAAAATTGTTCCAAGAATCGTACATCATCTTCAAAGAATAGACGTAAATCGTTAATGCCATATAAAAGCATAGCAATACGTTCTACGCCCATGCCAAAGGCGAAGCCTTTAACCTTTTCAGGATCGTACCCATTAATACGCAATACATCGGGATGAACCATACCGCAGCCCAAAATTTCAAGCCAACCTGTATGAGAACATACACGGCAACCTTCACCACCACACATTACACAAGAAATATCTACCTCTGCAGATGGCTCTGTGAATGGGAAGAAGCTTGTACGGAAACGTACCTTTGTGTCATCACCATACATGTGACGTAAGAAGGACTCTAATGTGCCTTTTAAGTCAGCAAATGTAATATGCTCATCGATGATGAGACCTTCCACTTGATGGAATACAGGGGAATGAGTCGCATCATAGTCCCAACGGTAAACCTTACCAGGCGCAATCATACGGATTGGGCTATTAGGTTCATGACGTTGCATTGTACGAGCTTGTACTGGAGATGTATGCGTGCGTAATAAGAAGTTTTCTGTAATATAGAAGGAATCTTGCATATCACGTGCAGGATGATCTTTAGGCAAGTTTAAGCATTCAAAGTTATAGTAATCTTGTTCTACTTCTGGACCTTCTTCAACGGTATACCCCATTTTCATGAAGAAGTCCTCAATCATTTCATTAACCTTTGTTAATGGATGGATATGACCAGCTTTTTGTGCACGGCCAGGTAATGTAATATCGATGCGCTCTTTTTCTAAACGAGCATTTAACTCTGCAGTTTCCATACGAGCTTTAACCGTATCAATTTCAGCCTCTAACGCTTCACGAACAGCATTAACAAGGGCGCCAGCCTTCGGACGTTCTTCTGGAGATAATTTACCAAGACCTTTTAGTAAAGCCGTTACCTCGCCTTTTTTACCTAAATATTTAACACGTATATCTTGCAACGCTTGTTGATCAGCAGCGCCTTTGATGGCATCAAGGGCTTCTGCCTTAATACGTTGTAATTCTTGTTCCATTCAAGCATCCTCCTATTTGTAAAAGTCTAACTTATATTATACCAAATCAGGGTTGTCTTCTTCAATAAAACGCCATGGTAAATCAGGTAATGGCTTCTCTTCTAGTACAAAAAATGTACCCCGTGCCAAGTGAACAAGTTCACCTAATTCATTATAAATACGAGCGGTAGCAACCATAGTAGTTTTACCATTGTGCTCTACATTGGCTACACCACGCAATACAGCACCGCCTTTAACAGCTTTCACATAGTTACCGTTAAGATCAATTGTGCTAACAGATTTTCCCAATGTAAAACAAGCAGTCCCCATCACACTATCTGCTAAGCCAATACATACGGCACCATGCAAATCCCCTCTAAAATTGCAGTAATCTGTTTCATTTGTTTGCAATGTCATTTCCGCATGACCTGGTTCCACTGCTGTAATCTCAGAATCTTTCACCCAAGAAAATGGGTTTTGATCTCGTAATTCGTTGAAATATTCTAACAATGTTGTAGCCATAAGGTTCTCCATTCTATATACATACCCATAGATTAACTAATCTAAATACTAAGTCTATTACATTACCTGTATGAAAATCTTTATAGTTATATGTCAAAATTCAATACAAACATATAAAAATGGTGCGTTACATCATACATATTGTATCATGCAACGCACCATATGCGAATAACTCTATCTAATTATATAGTATGTTCTTAAGAAAATACATTTATAAACTCAAAACTATTCGTAATGCAATGCATCAATTGGATTGAGCTTAGCCGCTTTACGGGCTGGGTAAATCCCAAAAATCAAACCAATAGCCATAGAAAAGGCAAAGGACATTATGATTGTTGGAACAGATACAACTGTACTCATTCCAGATACCATTCCAATTACTTTTGAGGCGCCTATACCAAAAGCGATACCAATAAAGCCCCCCATTAAACTGATTACAATGGCTTCTATTAAGAATTGTGTAACAATTACGCTATACGTAGCTCCCAAAGCTTTACGCACGCCAATTTCTCGAGTCCGTTCCGTTACAGATACAAGCATGATGTTCATAATACCAATGCCACCTACAACGAGTGAAATTGCAGCTACAGCTCCTAGGAATAACGTAAATGTTCCCGTCGTCTGAGCCACTGTTTCCATAATGGATTTCATATTTTGAATATTGAAATCATCCAAATTTGTATCTTTAATATTATGACGAACACGCAACAAATTCTCTATATCTGCCTGCAAACGGTCAATGCCCCCATCATCCTTAGCCACAACATACACCCTGCGAAGATAGTCAATGCCCTCTACGCGCTCCATTGATGTTGTATATGGAATTAACACCGTATCGTCTTGGTCATTACCCATGGTTCCGTTCCCTTTACTTTTGAGAACACCAATGACACGGAATGGAATATTTTTAACACGGATTTCCTTGCCTACAGGATCTTCATCAGCAAACAAATTTTTTACTACCGTTTGTCCCACAACCGCTACACGTTCTCGGTTCTGAACATTTTTATCGGAGAAAAATCGACCAGATGTCATAGTCCAATTATTTACGTCCTGAAAGTTAGAATTAACCCCCGCAACAGATGTAGTCCAGTTTTTATTTTGATAAATCACCACATAAGAGCCATTTGTCATAGGACTGGCGGCTTTTACACCTTCTAACTTAGCAATAGCTTCATAGTCAGATATTTTCAACGATTTCATGGACCCCTGCGAAGATCTAGCACCTGGCGTCCGCGGCGCCCCTGGCAGAACTACCAACAAGTTAGAGCCTAAGCTAGAAATAGAATTCTCAATATCTTGCTTCACCCCATTACCGATAGATACCAAGGCAATAACAGCTGCTACACCGATAATGATACCTAACATGGTCAAGAGGGAGCGCAATTTATTAGCAATCAAGGAAGCCCATGCCATTAGAAAACTTTCTTTATACATTAGGCACCTCCTTTATAGGAGTCATATTAGAATTGATCGAATCCTCTACGATTATCCCATCTTTCAAGACTACATTACGACTCGCGTACGTAGCAATATCCGGTTCATGTGTAACTAGAAGAATCGTACGGCCTTCATCATGAAGGCCTCGAAAGATGTTCATAACGTCAATGGTTGACTTGGAGTCAAGATTCCCTGTCGGTTCATCAGCCATGATAATAGCAGGATTATTTGCCAATGCACGAGCAATCGCCACGCGTTGACGTTGCCCACCAGACAACTCGGATGGCAAATGGTCCATACGCTCGCCCAAGCCGACAGACTGTAATAATTGAGTGGCCCGTTCAATGCGCATCTTTTTATTTACACCGGCATAAATCATAGGAAGCGCTACATTTTCTAGGGCTGTCAATTTTGTCAACAAATTAAAGCTTTGAAATACAAAACCTATCTGTTTGTTACGTACATACGCAAGTTCATCATCAGATAAGGTAGCAACCTCGTCTCCATTGAGTCGATAAGAACCAGTTGTAGGTCGGTCCAAACATCCGAGAATATTCATAAAGGTTGATTTACCAGATCCAGATGGCCCCATAATGGATACAAATTCACCCTTATTGACAACTAAATCAATGCCATGCAGAACAGGTACTGATAATTTGCCATTCACATAGGTTTTTGTAATCCCTTGTATGTCAATTACTGTTTGGTTCATAAGCACCTACCCTTAGAATGGTCCAGCTACATTATTCTTTGGTGCATTCACATCACCGCTTACGATAATTTCATCACCTTCAGATAAACCTTTTAGGATTTGAACATTAGTATCCCCAGTTACACCTGTAGAAACAGCGGTACGTACTGGTTGACCATCTTTTATTACATATACATACTCACCTTGTTTATCCGTACGTACAGCAGTAAGAGGAACTACCAATGTATTTTTAATATCTTCACCAAAGATTGTGGCACGAGCTGTCATAGATGGTAAGAAATTACCTGAAATATTTTCAGGAATTTGAACTTTAACCGTATAGTACACTACACTTGTACTTGTAGTGCCCATATTACCCTTTGTACCTTTTGCAATTTCAGAAACGTAACCTGTGAAAGTTTCACCTGGCTTAGAATCTACAGTAAACTCTACCTTAGCACCTTGTTTAATATTGCCAATATCAGTTTCGTCTACAGTAAGATAAATCTCTAAATTTTTTAAATCTGCAATGGTAGCAATGATCATTTGTGTGGAAATACCAGTACTAATAGTTTGACCGGCTTTTAGCGGTGTACCAACAACAGTACCAGACATTGGAGCTGTAATAGTAGCATCACTTAAATCTGCGGCCGCACGTTCATAAGTAGATTTAGCACGTTCATAAGTTGTTACAGAATCATCATATGTTTGTTGTGCAATAGCATCTTGAGCCGCCAAGGATTTATAACGATTCATATCAAGTTCTGCTTTGGCTAACGCCGCACGAGCATCATCAACAGATGCTTGTAATTGACGTGTATCAATATAAGCAATAACTTGACCGGCCGTAACTTGATCATTCTCTTTAACTAAAACTTTTTCAAGTTTACCAGCAACATTTGTAGAAACATCTACATAATTTACAGGGTTAATAGTACCTGTGGCACTGATACTAGTTTTTACATCACCCTTTTCAACCTTGCCAGTAGTGTATAACGTTTGTGCTTGATTTGCATTTAGACTATCCATGTAGTAATATGTGCCGCCACCAAGAACACAAAGAACAACAGCACCTGTTACTATACGTTTACGATGCTTTTGTAAGAACTCTTTCATTATGATCTCCTTTTTTTAAGATGAAGATATATTAAAAAGACATTTATTCTATATCAACACATATAGTATTTTTAAATTATACAGCACCAATTGCTTTTACGCAATATAATTTCATTAATGAATAAATTATGATATATAAAAAATGGCCCTTACGGGCCATTAACTACTCAATATTGACAATAATCTATAATCCTTCTCATCGATTGGAAATTCAAGACGTTCTGCCTCTTCATAAGATAGCGCACGGATATGACCATCTATATAACCTACTAATCGGTTAGCGACACCACTCATCAATAAATTAATACAGACTTCACTCATGCGAGCCGCTAAAATAGCATCAAATGCCGATGGACCACCGCCACGTTGTAAGTAGCCTAACACAGTTAGGCTAGGATCAAATTCTGTATGCTCCTTGATAAAAGCTTTCACCTCACCGCTGTTATAGGCACCTTCTGCAACGAGAATAACACTATATTCTTTACCCCGAATTTGTGTTTCCTTTAAATGACGACAAACCGCATGTAAAGGCATGGGATTTTCAGGAACCAAAACTATTTCTGCCCCACAAGCTAGGCCTGCCTTTAATGCAATATGTCCAGCTTTGCGCCCCATAACCTCCACAATAGCTACACGTTCATGGGAGTTTGATGTATCACGAATACGCCCAACCGCATCAACTACCGTATTAAGAGCCGTATCATAGCCTATCGTATATTGTGTGCCACCCATGTCATTATCAATCGTACATGGAATGGTCATAGTAGACATACCAAGTTTAGATAAACTTGCAGCACCACGCATGGAGCCATCACCACCGATAACGACTAGATGGTCGATGTCATAAGCTTTCAAAATATCATAAGCTTTGCGTTGAATTTCTTCATTTTGAAATTCTGGAAAACGAGCCGTTTTCAGCATCGTACCACCTTGTGTTATGATGCCACCAACATCTCGATTCGATAAGGGAAATATCTTTTCCTCAATGATACCTAAATAGCCACGTTCAATACCAAATACTTCAAAACCTTCATGTATAGCTTTTCTAGTTAGCGCTCTTATGGCGGCGTTCATTCCTGGTGCGTCTCCGCCGCTTGTTAATATTGCGATTCTTCTCATATCCATTACCCCCTTGTGGTGTACGTTGTTTGGATATACTATGTGCTTTACCTTTTTTATTCGTTTGATTAGAAGTCTTTTGTTTATACCTCTTATCATAACGAATTTTATTAGACATTGCTCTTTTTGATACTGCTTCAGAAATCTCTTTTTTCCTACTTTGTTGATTATTAAATTGTATATCTTCAGATGCTTCTTTAGCATCTACATCGTTTGTATCATTGGGTTGACGTCTTGCTTTAAATTGCACATCTGAGGCATCTAATTCATCCTCAATACGCTGTATAAAATCATAGGTCCGGCCATTTGTTGTATCTAGTACAAAATCGCACTGCTTATACACGGGCTTCCACGATTGTATCATAGCATGTACAAAGGCATTCACATTACTATAGTCCATGGTAGGCCGTTTCCCAACACGGCGATTCACACGACTGACAATACGGAATTGTGCAGCTCGGATACCAATAATATAGGAATATTTTTTTAATACCTTTAAGGTGCGATGTTCAATAGGAAAATTCCCACCCACAGAAATCACTGCTTCATGGTATAAGCAAACCTTTTTTAGTACATCCATTTCGGCGCGGCGGAATGCTTTTTCTCCTATCTTTTTAAAAATCTCAGCAATGGGCAACCCAAAACGACTTTCTAATACGCGATCGGTATCTACAAATTGCCAACCCTTGCGTTCTGCAAGGTTCCGTCCAAAGTGACTTTTGCCACTTCCCATAGAACCGATGAGCATAATATTCCGTTTTATTATCATCTATTATGTGCCCCTTATCATTACATATCCTTCATTGTACTATAAAATGGTCCAAAAACAAAGACAGACTATAGACATAAAATCTATAATCTGTCTCTATACAGTACACCCGATTTTCATTAAGGTTTTATAATCGATTTAATTGCACAATGCACATAAACTACATTACCTTTACGTTCTATATCTTCTATTTCTATACGGCGTGAAGGATCCTTTTCTTCAACAGTATTTATCCAGTTAATCATACGCTCTGTACTACCTAATACTGTTAATTCTAGTATACCTTCATGCTCATCAGTACTGACAATCATTAATGGTTCTCCTTGCAAGGAATCAAAAATATTTGTATTAGAACTCGTATTAGATGTCTTGTTCCGTGTAAAAGATTCTAATAGTTTTGCTTCATTAGACACTATATAATCTGACTCAGCATTCATTTGTATATTATAATTATCTTGTTGATTTTTTAAGCTATTATTTTTGTCTTCAAAATAAATATGCCCATACATAGAAAGGCTAATGAGCATCCCCCACAACACTAGGCCCGTTAATATTCTCTCGACCTGATACGTTGTGCTCTCTTTTAGATCCGTCCATATGGAATGTATAAACACCTTTATCTGCTTTAACTGTTCCATGACACTCCATCCCTAGTAATTTTTGTTGGAGAATAGCAATAAATTTACGACACATTTCGTCACTCGTACCTATACCATCTATACTGATACGCCCATCCTTAATGCTAAGATGCTGTAGACTAATATGTTCTGACATAGCGGCATCAAGAATATAAAGGACCATTGTATTGGGTAATATATCTGTTTGATTCTTAAGGATTTTATTCTTTATTATTTTATTTCTTATTTCCATTAATTCACCATATTGTTGATGTATTTCTTGATACTGAGCATTTGCTTGCAATCGCACAAAGTCTATCTTTCGATTTTCATAGCTACGATAGCTTGACCAACAACTATATATAGTAACAAGCCCTACTATAATGTATATAAGACTTATCCCATAAAGAAGGTATCGATAGGTATGCCATAAACTATGCCATCGTAACGAGCGAGGCATTAAATTAATACATCTGTCCTTACCAGCCCAATCCAATCCATTTAAGCCCCCTTGCTGCCATACCGATAGCCATGTCCCAATCTAATTGTCCTTGCTTGCAACGATTACGACCACGACCTAAAAATAATAATGGAATATATTCAGTTTCTCCATACATGGAAATTATACCTTCCATATCTGTCCGTTCTTCATTTGTTATAGATTCTAACCCATACATCCGAATTCCCTGTATCTCATCTATACCAAAGTCTTGTAATCTCACTTCTAACTTATCCATAGCTTCAGCTACATCGCTACTAGTAATAGGTACAATACACTCTTGAATGCATATATCATTCCACCAAAGCCATAAATGCATGGCGCCTTCTTCCACAACACCTGTTACAGTACCGCTGCGCCGCATCAAGCAATAACAAATAGGAATGGGCCAAAAATCAATAACATCAACGGGTGCATAAGTATCTCGTATACCTTGCTTCAAAAGCTCTAGTGAATGCCGATCTACAGCCACCATAAACATATGATAATTGTGTCGTGGATATTCCCGGCGACAAGCATCCATTTGGAAACTATCCCCCTCAAAACTAAAGTAGTCCTCTATATTCCACTTTATAAACTCCTTCATATCAAAATCATGAGGATCATAAGGTGCTACATGCATTTGTGTATCAATATTAGCAACAATACTATAAGCCCCTTCATCTAAATCATACGTTTCTATAAATTTTGTAACGTCTTCATCAATAGGTCCTGTACGCTTCATTTCTAACGCATCAGTAATGACCATTGTTTTATTTTCTATATGAGCGGTAACACATACAATATGTTCATCAGTTATACATACTCCAGAATGTATTCTCTTTTTTCGTTTCATAGAATCACCTCAATAAGGTTTTACCTTTATAACATGCATATGTTTTTCTTTATCTACGGTCACATACATATGTACACGACTCACGATTTCACTATTTTTCAATTTTCCATAACTCATAATATGTCGCGGATTATCTGTTGATTGGTCTGCTTCAATAGTAATCTCTACATTTTCATCATCTATCACAACTAATTTATTTTGAAAGTCCCATACATTTCCTAATTTACAATAGCCCACAAACCAATGAACACCTTTCTGTGCCGCATAATGAGCCTCTTCCAAATGCAATTCGTCTACCACATTACTTTCACATATTTGTCCTATACGCAGCCCCATAAAAGCTAATAATAATAAAAAGGACATTGTAAGTATCGCTATATATGTAATAAAGCCCGCGTTATGGGCTCCTACGTTCATAACCTGTCTCCTCTTTACTTGTATACCAATCATAAATAGTACTCTGTCCAATAGAGACCTCATATATGGATAATCCTCCATAACCACTTGTGTATTTTCTATCATTAACAAAACGATTATTAATATACCAACGTAAATACACGGTCCCATTAGTATCTACACTAAAAGGGTATTCTTGGGTATAGCCCACATTTCTTTTATCTGTAGTTCCTACAATTCGACTACCACTGACAGGTTGCAAGCTACCATCCGTTAATTTTCTGTATAATGCATGACGTTGTACAGTTAAGGTTGTGCGCTTTGTATCGTGAATATATAAACTTGTATTACGATCTTCTACAGTAACCTTCACAGGATTCCATATCATATGAGCCACAACCATACGCCGTGTATATCGACCATCCTCCATCATAGCTACACTATCAAGTAATTTAGCATCCCACATAACTGCATAGAATACGATACCTAACAATAAGGTAAGGACTATGATAGAAATCATCATACTAATAAGCGTAGAATACAAAATAAAACCCATATCATTTCTATTTTTATTTCTATCTGTTATGGGATTCTGCTTGTATTCTTTATTCTTCCCAATTACCGTTTCTATATCCTCGCCCTTCAATGTATCCCCTCCAAATCAACTGATAGAGAATAGACAACAGATTGATTGTCGATGGCATCTACTGTTAATCGTTGTAAAGATACACCTTCTATCACTACAGGCTTTATATGTATTTTATAGGTAATTTTTTCACTGGGACTCATTGTAAATTGAGAATTATATACACCAGTTTCTATTGCTCCATTCTTATAATAAGAAGCTTTAGCCACTTCTAAATACGTTATGGTATCTTGCAATATATGATCCCAATAATACGCCCTATATACCGTAAGAGTAGCCATCCAAAAAATAGATAATACAACCGGTAAAATGAACATGATTATAGCGGCTGATATTAAAGCGTCACCATACATAAATCCTTCAGTGCACTTCTTCCCATCTAATTCGCCCCGTTTGTACAGATATCCATATACGATTTTTCTCACCACTTTCACGATCTTTCAAAATAATTTCTGTCCCATCATAGGGTAAGCCCAAGGCTGAAAAAGAAATAATTGTCATAGACCGTTCATTCTCAATATTTTGCGGTAATGATATGTTTACCGTATGATGATTAACATCTTCCTCTAAGGTATAACTGTCCTTATTTAAAATAAAAAGCATTCTCCCTTTACCATTAGATTTATGCCCTAACATAGACCACAGTTGAACTTTCTTGAGCATATACGCCACCTCTTGCGTAGCACCATTTAAAGTATAACGACTAGGTGTTGTCACAATAGGTAAGGCAATAGAAATGAGCAATAAGATTAAACCAATAGTAATAATCCATTCCGCCAATAAAGATCCACTTTGACGATTTATAAGTTGCACCTTAACCATTGATAAAGCACCTCCATATAGGAACCACCATGTAAGGCACACCATCCGCCAAAGCATAGAAAGGGACCAAATGGGATATATCGATTACGATAACCGGCGAGTAAGAGATAGAGAGAACCAACACAAAAAGTTACGTAAAAGAAACATATAATTTCCCATGGAGTGAGCCATATTGCAATAGCAGAAAACCATTTAATATCGCCTATGCCAAAGCCTTTATGGCTAATCAAACGAAGTCCATATGTAATAGCACCTACGCTGATAACACTTAATAAGGTTACTAACATAGATTGATCATTTATATAGCTATATATAATGCCACCTATTACAAGAACTAATGCCCCTTCATCAGGCAATATATAGTAATACATATCGATGGTAGCACCTGCTATGATGATGAGTGAAAACACAGCATACAAAGCAATGTGAGTATAAGATATTGCTTTTGATGAAACTATAATAGGTAACAATATAGATGCTATATATACAAAAAGTCCTATTACATAATTAGTCCCTTTCATACCTTGTCCTTTCATATAACTAACGTATATAATTCATAATCTATACAAGTTAATTAAGGCTCATTAGGTGCTTTAACAACAACAGATTTTGAAGTCCCACCACTGACAACTTCATAAGTAATAGTGTATTCTTTTCCTTTTGCAGTCTTAACATGTTCAGTAAGATATCCTTCCTTATATAGATTTTCTACTGTTGGAGGTGTATCGACATTCTTATCAATCATAAAAGGGTATATCGGTTTGAAAAATTTCAAATTTCAAAATACATTGTAATAATCAAAGTTTTTCATTGTGGCCATTCAAAACAAATTACAGAAAATAGCATATTTCAAAATGAGTTTTTGACGAATTTATGACGGAAATAAAAAAGAGGGGTACCGCTATGGTACCCCTTTTTACTATTAATCTAATTCAACAAGGCGTTTCAATTCGCCGTTTACAAACCACATTTCACAACGTACGTTGTTATGATCTGTGAGTGTTGCCGTATATAAGCCGTCTTGCTTTGGCACAATATCTTCCGCAAATTCGTGTTTTTTACCTTCAAATGTAAATGTTTTCATATAGTTTACTCCTTTTAAATAAAAACGGTGTGCCGTGAACCGCACGGCGCGGAGATAATTGGATCACCTACCATTTCGCAAATGTATATAAGGCACTGGCCCCTTTGAAATGCTTACCTTCAAAATGTGCTAAACTTTGAAAGTTGCCAGCTTGATAACCGATTGTTTTGTATACCTTCCCTGTCTCCATTACAGTAACGCCGCCCATAATACGATGTACTTTATTTAGATTGATTTTATATACATCAATCTTTTGTTCATCGGTATTTTCAACAACTGCGGTTCTATCGCTTTTTTCAATAGCTTCCGGTGGAATATTCGGAGATTTATCCTTAATAGCGTTTTTCGTAACTACTGCCGCATCATGTAGTGTTGACGCTTGCGTGTAATATGTTACTACAGGTTGTGCCGTTTCCCTATATGCAATAACTTCCTTCGCTACTTTTGGCGATACGTTTAACGCTTCCCCTAATTTAACCGGATTCTTAGCCGTTGTCTGATTGATAATAACCGGTTCTTGTAGCTTCTTAGTATGCATCACATTATAGGCAAACAGGCCAGCCACTACCACCAGTAGCATAAACAATGCCACGGTGATAACGGGTGCGTATCGCCTTAATAGTTGAATGATAGTATCCATAATTACCCCCTAAATAGGCCAATCCAATACTAAATCCGCATCAAATTCTTTGCCTTCAATATTTTCGGTAAATGTATATTGCCATAGATTGGCGCCGTCATAATCACATTGGCTATTTAATTGTGCGCACCAGATAGCGCAACCGCCTAACTGGCTAACATCTAATACATTCACTAGCCAATCATAACTAGCGTATAGACCTGTATTAACGTACCCAGCTTGCCATAACTTATTGATAAACACGCTACAGATATTCGTTAATTGTTGGCCCGTTGGCATGCCACGATCTGCCTTGTAATCGTCCGCGTCTTCCATATCAAACCAGATACCCATAGGCAACTTATCCACAGTCAATCCGGCATCATTGAGCGTGTTTATTACGAATTCCGCTTCACTCGCTGCGTGTTCTTCATTCATGGCATAGGAATAGTGGTATACACCAATAGCTAAACCGGCATTAATAGCACCGTTGATATTGTTATAGAATTCACTATCTAAATTACCTCTGCCATAACCGATGCGGATAATAGCGAAGTCAAAGCCATTAGCCTTGACCGCTCCCCAATCCACTACGCCGTTATTTTCGCTTACATCAATACCCCTCATATTTCACCTCATAATTTAACTTTGTTTTCAATTTTGGTTTTAATTAAATCCAAAAACTTACCCATAGAAACGTTGCCGCCGTCGCGGAGGTTTTCCAGTATAGATAAAAACTCAGATGAACCTAAATATAACCATACAAGCGATACCGCAAATTGTTTCTGCCCGCTCATTTCGTCAAATAAAATAGCGGCCATTGTGGCCGCAACATATGTCATAACTTTTCCAATAAAACCCTTGCGCATATATTTTGATGCAATTAACTGCTTTTCAAATGCTACCGGTATTGCCCGGTATTTTTCCCATGTGGCGATTTTTTCTGGATCATATCCGAATTCATCGACTAACATTTTGTAAGCGATGCTTGCCCACTTTGTAAACAAATCAATGAATACCAATAAAATAAACACGCCCAATATTTGAACGTGTTTTAAACCAATCACCCATATAGCCAACGCAGCAACGCTGCTCAATATCGTTTTTAAGATAAAGCTAGTTGTAAGAGAATTCCAACTATCGATTAAGAAATCTAACACTATTTGCATTATTACTCCTTTATAATCCCTAAGCCATATACCCCTCTTGCTACATTGGCTTTTTGAATATTTAGTTTGTCTAGTTTTTCCCTCTTCGCATCGCTAGACATGGTTTCGCTATCAATAATTTTCTTCGATGCTTTATTAATAGCCTTAAATGAATTTTGTGCATTTTTCAGTTTATTGTATAACTTAGGGTCATAGCCTTCTGGTCTCTGCCCTGTGAGTTTTAGTTCGTTATGTAGTTTTTCTTGTTCCTTAAAATCATCATATACACGTTGCACGCTATCGCTACTTTGATATGGTTTAGCAAAGAAACGGCGTATTTCCGGTAACTCCGTTACGCCTTTAGTAGGGCGTTTTTCATTCGCACCACTAATAGCATCCGTTATGTCCAACCCTAATCGTGCAAGGTTGCCACCATAACCCATAATTGTATTATCTACCTTATATGGCGATACGTTGAATGTGTCGCCAATTTTACGAGCCACCATAGACGTATTAGATCCGTACTGTAGTTTATCCGGTAGTTTTTCTTGCGATTGAGGTACAATGTTTCTTTGTCTAAAATCAGAAAAGTTAAACGCCCATTCGTAAATAGGAACAAAGAAAGTAGGGGATAAATCAGGGATTAAAGTCTCTTTTACTCTATCGCCAAATCCTTTAAACCCTACACTATTACGTCCATTTTCTTTGTCGTCAAAATATTGCAACATACGTTCAAATGTAGTGCCGTATAACAACCCTAATTCAAACGGCTTAGGTATTTTTACAAATTTATCCCCAGCCGGAATATGGAAAAATGTATCCTTTTCCCATTGTGGCAACTCTTGATATGCTGAATTATCTTTGTTTAAATACCATAATGCGATTGTAGGCAATGTAATAAACAAAGTAGATTTAATCGTCATACCTTTCGGATCATCACGCCATGCACGTACTAATTTGTCTCCACCTTGGATAGTCGCATTAAAAAATGCGTCAATCTTATTCCACGACTTAGTATGTGTACCAGTTCGGCTAAAATCAATCGTAATATCACGACTAGCAACAGATGCTTCACCTAGTGATTTAGGTTTTAAATTGGTTTTTGTTAAACGACTGTATAACCCTGTATACCCTTTTCTAGCATTGCTAAATTCGCCTAAACGGGTAGCCACTTCCGTTGCTTCCGATATAGCGCGCAACACTTCCATAGGATTTCTTGCAACTTTTGATAATGTGGACTTACGAGAAAATAATTCTCTTAAATGTCCGCTCAAATAGTCTCTATCAAGGCTTACCATAGCAGCGTGAGCGCCACCACTTTTTACGTAATCCCAATATAACTGGTCTTTCTTTAAGAAATGTGCTAACCCTCTAAATGTATCAACTACAGGCAAAAAACCATGTTTAGAGAATACACCGGCTGAAATGGTATCACGCAAAGCATTTGTGATAGCAAAGCCAGCAGTAACAGTTGAACCAGCACGTAACCAACTAGCCGGATACTGCAATATTTTTGTTATGAAATTGCTTGTATCCTTATTCATCATTTTCATTGCTTGTGCTAATTCCGGAGTTGTTTCATATACAACTTTTTTCCCTTTAACCCAAACGGAAAATGTATTATCTGTGGATTTTGCCGGTCTATCACCTCTTACCTCTTCGACAATGGTTCCTACACCCGGTTTCTTTGCTAACTTGGCAAAGGTAACGCCCACGTGATTTCGCTCGATTGCATTGTAAAATTGGTATGTATTTTTTACAATGCTTTCTAATGGATCAATAATATCACGTGTACTGCCTTTGAACCGCTTAATAGGATTAGCCACGTTGACAAACCCTTTGGAACTAGAAAAGAACCCATCCATACTTTCTGCCGAGAAATCGCGGAAAAATGGAACGTAGTTAGGGTATTTATTTCTCAATAAATGGTATGTTTCTGGTTTTAATATTCCGTTATTTACAAGTTCTGCAAGCATATAATCTTGAAAACGGTGAATATCTTTGGCAGCGATTTTGAATGTAGGATTTTTTTCATACTGCTTAACGGCCGCTAAATCCTCTTTCAGTGTAAATGTAGGCATCTGACCGTTACGATGTAGGTCTAAATCATGTAGTGCTACAAGATAGGCGCTAAAGTCTTTATGTTCTTTTTGAGGTATATCCTTAATAATATCCTCAAACGAACGAACGCCCTTTTCTGGTCTCCCACGCTTTATAAATTCTTCTGCTTTGCCTACCCAACCACGAGACAACCACGCTTGCATAAACGGATTATCTTTAAATGCTACTTTTTCACCTGTGATATGTTCCACTTCCTCAACCATTTCACGCAATGGATTAAGTTCATCAATAGCTTTTGTATAGACATCACTCGCTACACGCTTAATGGTATCTTTAATATTACCGTCTTTAGCATCCGTAATGATGCGTTCTGCTTTAGAGGTACGTTCAAAGGAAATAGAACCTTTGATACGGTCTGCACTAGACTGTTTATGCCATTCATGAGTTAGTTTAGATAATTTATTAACAATACCATTTAACGCCTTATCACGTTCTATAGTTTCTTTGAAGTGTTTATAAAACTCCGGAAAGTCCTGTTTGGCTTTTGCTCTGTCTGATACATAATCTTTAAAGAATTCGGCGTACCCCTCTTTACGCTTGCCAGCCATATCTAAATTATCATAGCTAGTACCGAACCGCTTTTTGACTTGACCTAACAATTTAGTATCAAACTTAGGAATACTGCTAAATCCATTATGATTATCAATGTAATGACCTAACTCATGCATCATTGTAGGGATATCACCATATGCCCCCGTACGGATTACATCGCTATTAGGGTTATACCAACCCTTAGCGTTTTTAGTTCCCAATCTCCCTGTTTTTATACGCTGATTGAATAGGTTATTGATACTATCAATAATTTCACGACGACTAACGGCACGCCCCATACGTTCAACGCCTTCACTTTGTTCCGTATGTGGTGTTTCGTTACCTTTAGCGCTATATTGTAGTGGTTCAGTAGGTTTAACGCCTTTACTTTCTAAATAACGATTTGCCATTGCTTCGTTGCCGTCAAAGGCTTTTACAACTGCATCGTGTACTTGCTCATGCGTTACATGATCTAGTAATTGGCTAGGCTGCTTAGCATATTGACTCACGCCACCTTCTGCCGGTTCCGCTTGTAACATTTTAAGTTCTTGCGTATCTGCGATTAATTCGGTAGCACGATCACGGCGAACCGTTTCCATATATTCATGGTTCAAACTTTCAACCGGTACGTCTAGGCTTTCGGATAATCGAACCTTAACCGCATCAAGTTCCGTTTTAGGAATATCTGGCTTAGTTGCTTTGTTTAAATCTTTCAAGATTTCTGTATTAGAATGAACTTTATTCTCTAATTCAGTTAACCGTGTTTCAGATGCATCATTTTTAACAACGTCTTTTAATTCGTTGATGATTGTTTCACGTGCTTTTAGTGGTAATTCATCAATCGCATTTTTCAAACTTACGTTTGGTGCATCTTCTTCATAACGAAATCTACTATTTATATCGTTTTCAATCGTCTTTTCTTGAATTTTAGGTGTTTCGTTCTCTACAAAGTCAGTACTTATGCTGTCTTTAGGTTGAAATTCGTTTATTTCGCCTGTACGAGCCGTTTCACCCTCGCCTTGATAGTTTATACCTAAATCATCGTTTTTAACCAATTTCTTTTCGGTATTTTCAACGAAACTGTTTAAATTTGTGTGCGGTTCTTCTCCTTTTACTGCATCACGTTCTATGAACTCATCTCTAAATGGTTCTTCATGTGATACTCTGTTAGGGTCTAGGCTACTATCTTTAAATGATGTATCACGTGGCCCATTTTCGTATCTCCCATAATTGCCTTTAAATGTATCTTCCGCAATTTCCGCACGAACATTATCACGTGCAACTGCTGGGTCTGGTCTTTCGTAATATTCACGAATGATTTTTGCCATTTCCGCCGGTGTTGCATCTGGATGCGCACGCATTGCTTCAAGCGCAGCATTTTCCGTATTGTGTAATTCCCATACGCTGAAATCAACCTGTGTTCTCCAATCCCACGGATCTAACCCACGATTTTCGGCAAATTTCAATAAACCGTTTTCGCCGTTCAATCTGTCCCCAGTAAATTGAACTAAGCCACGGGAGCCGTAACCGTCACCACTTGTTACCGTCGTACTAAAACTACTTTCAGCGCCAATATTGCCAGTCATGCCGGCCGCTTCAACGTCGCTTAATCCATTCATTCTGTATCGGTTGTAAACATCCGCTTGGATATTGCCTGTTTCGCCTTCCATTGCTTGTCCGTTCAAACCACCTTCGGAATATTCGCGCGGTTCTACTGCGTTTACCTCTTCCGGTACTGGGATATCATCAAAGGCGTTATACATAACACCTTCTTCAAATTTAGGTTCATTTTTGGTAAATCGTTCCCCAATATCATCAAATGCATTGGTTGCCTTTTCTTTGATATGTTCACCAACACGCCCCACACGTTCACCGATTGCGCCAGATACTCTTTTAGGTGTAACCCCATGTATCATGCCAGCTGGTAAGAATACATCGTCCCATACATTAAAAGGATTATCAACGATATTTTGTGCGAATTCACCCGGACTATCAATAGCACGTCCAATAGGGTTGGCTATTGGATCGACAAGAAAACCTTTTGCCGTAGTCAATGCTGGACTATCCGCAATAATATTTTCCGTATTGCCTTCCGCATAATTGCTAGAATTTTGCGAATACATATCTTGTGCATCACCAACGATTGTAGGTGCTGCCAATATGCCGGCCGCGGCCCTTACATAAGGGTGTACATACGGAGTAATTGCCAAATAGCCAGCCGGACGTCCAACGATTGCATTATATGCCGCTGCTGATTTTGCATCATAATCAGCGGTCTTATAATTATCGTTCATGCCGTCCTCATCTAGTTCAGTCGCATCAATTTCACCCCTACGGTACGCATCTACCGAATTACTGATAGATGCACGATGCGCATCATTTGCAGCACTTACGGCAGCATTCGCGTTATCCCACCAATTAACAACGGTATTTTTCATATTACCAGCAGTAGTGCTTATTTGATTAGCCGCCCTAGATGCTTTATCTTCTACGCCATTTGCTACCCATTCCGCATTATTCTTAATGCCGTCCCATAATGTAGGCTTAGGTACATTATCCGCATCATAGCCGTATTCGGTTGTTATATCTTCAAAGGCGTTGCCGCTATTAGCATTACTACCATAACGACTTGTAATATCATCAAATGCACCCATTGTTTACCTCTTTATATTTAATAAGACTTTAACCACGATTTATATTGTCCGTATCCAGCCGCATCAAGTTCCGCCGCTATCTGATCATCGCTCCAGCCTTGCGCTGATAGTTCGTTCATTCGCTTGGCTACTGCTGCCTGTTCTTCGCTTGAATATGTCGGTTGCCGTTTAACAGTTGGCGTTCCAGCACCACCGCCAGTAGGCGCACCGCTTAATGCACCTTGTAATTTGCCATAATAAGGACTTTCGCTTTCGTCCTTATCTGGGTTAGCCTTAACCCATGCAGTATGCTGCGCCGATAGTGTTCTTAATACCTGTGCATTATATCCGCTTGTACCTGTTTGTGATGCGGTAGGTGGTTTTACATGTGTGCCTACATATTTCATGCTGCCGTCTGTGCCAACAATATACGTTTTACCGTCCGGCATAACCTTGATATTCTTCGCACCGAAATTACCAATATTTTTCATTTGGCCGTCTGGTGTCATTACGATAACTTGGCCGTTCGCAAATTGTTTCGTTTCAACCTTGCCATAACCGCCCATATCTTGAATAGTACCGTCGCCCATGTTGTATCGTAAAACGTGGCCGTTTTGTGCGGAACTAAATTTATAACCCGGTTTATCAAGTGCCGCAATAGAATTCAAGTTGTTCATATCAATAGTGCCAGCGCCTACTTTATTTGCTAGATAATTGTATCTTGCAACGGCCGGCGCCAACCCTTTAACCCGTTTTGTGTTATAGGTATCTACAACCGGGTTCCCGTCCTTGTCTTTAGTGAATACAAGGTTGTTCATGATTTGTTGGCGCATTGGTTCAAGCACTTTTTCTTGATATTCGTTGACTTGTTGCATATACATGTTATTCACGTCGGTTTGATATTGTTCGTTGGCTAAACCTTGCGCCGTCTTGAAATCAAAACCAGCTTTGACAAGGGCGAGTGTATTCGCCCCTAGTCTTTTACGCGCTTCACTTGTTACAGTCGCTTTGTCTGGAATGGAATATTGGCCCGGCGCTTTATCCTCGTTGGCATTACCATTTTCTACCAATTTGGGCGCCCCACGAAAAGGGTTATTTGCCCTTTGCTGCATCATTTCTTGATACGTTTGCGGTACACCATTACCAATACCGGTATTGTTTAGGTTTTCAAAGTTCCATAACCCTGTATTTTGTTGTGGTGGTTGAACTGGTGCGGCTGGTGCATCTGTGTTAGCTTGCATCGGTTGCGCTGGTGCAGTTTGCCCGCCCCATAATCCTTGATTATTCGCCACCGCTTGCGCACCGAAGGAATTATTACGCATAGAATTGTTAATAAATTGTCCAGCGTTAAATTGTCCTTGTGTTGGCATCTGACTTGCCATTTGTTGTGCCGGTGTCGCCTGTTCGCCACCGCTCAACATGTCTTGATATCCATGTGCCATACGGTTATTTTGAATTTGCCCTAAACGGTACCCACCGTATCGACCAGCCAACTCGCCGATACTTTCCCAAGGGTTATAATCTTGTAAATAAATAACGCCCATTGTGTTATTCCTCTACTTTCTCCGATTTCTTACCTTTAGTTTTCTTTGTTGTTTTTTCGTCTGTTACTTCGTCAGTATCTTCCGAATTTTCATCTGTCGGATCGTTTGTTTCGTCTGTTTCTTCACCGGTTCCCTTGCCGTCTTTTTTGCCGGTGGTTTCAGATGCTTTCTTTGCATCGGCAATCACTTTTAATTCCTCTTCATTGATGCCTTCCGCCATAATGCCGTTAGCATAGAAGAGATTATCACCAGTACATTGCAATTCAAATACTTGTTCAGTATTGCCGGTTGGTTCACTAACTGTAACAGGTTCATAACCATTAACAGTCATTACTGCTGTTTCGCCAACTACTAATTCACTAGCCAATTTTAAACCTTCCGGCGTTAAAAATTTCTCTGTGTCTGTGGTTGTTACGCCGAAAGATACAGTTTCAAGGCGATGTGTTTCTTTTTCGCCCATATCATGCAATGCAATTACATCATTAACCGCACCCAAAGTGATAACAGTATCACCATTTACAAACGCTTCAATAACCTTGCCACCTTCTGGCGTTGCAATTTCAGTACCCGCTACAAAACAAAAACCTTTCATAAGACCTCCTAAAAATCCACCGTTACCTTGCTTAACCATTGTTTGTGCTGGTTGTGCAAGTCCGTATCGTAACGTCATATATCTGTTTAATAAATCTTCTTGATCCGCATTATTCAGTTGGCTCATAGAATAATAATCTTTAGCCGGTTGAGTAGATGCACTTTGTGTCGTTGCGCCGGTATTAATAGGGTTTTGCGCCAACCCCTCACGTTGACCGATAAGGCCCGCCGAAGTACCAGCATTATTCATTTGATTTGTATACCCTTGATTTAACAAGTTTGCTTGATTTACGATGCCGTTTTGTTGGTTGTTGTAGGTATTACCCCAAAGGCCCATTTTTGCACCGATACCACTCAAACTATTATTAAATGCTTGTGAATTAAGCGCCGCCGCTTGGTTCAAATCATTTGCATATTGTGCCGCAAGTGTATTGGATGCGTTCTTGCTAATATCGTTCAATGCATTATCTGTGATTGAAGAATTAACAATGCCACGACTTGCCAAACCAGAAACCGCATTACCTACAGTTGCCTGTAAATCACTATTCAACGCTTGCCGTCTAGCTTCGGAATACGCCGCCGGTAATTGGCCGTTTGTGATACTATCCATTGCATTTTGATTTTTCAATAATGCGCCGTTGTATTCATTGGCTAGTTGCCCCGCTCCATTATTCATAGCATCAACGCTGGCCCCTAACTGATTTGCATAACGTGTGTTATCTGTTAGGTTCTTTGCGCCAGCCGCTGCCACTTGATTTTGCAATGCAGCAAGTGCATTTTGGTTGTCTTTGTTAGTCCCCAAATATGCATTGTACATTTGCTGATATTGCGGAGCGACTACATTATTTAAGGCCCTATCCCCCATGCCTTGCAAGGTATTAGCGCTTTGATTGGTTTTATTAATCCAATTCATTTGGCCTTGTAATAATTGCTTTTCGTCGGCCGTTGCTTCCGGTACTTTAGCATCAATGCTGCTCACCTTCGACTTTTTGCCACCGCCGCCAAAAATTTGCAAGTCAAATTTAAACATGCTTTTCCTTTCTACAAAGTCGCTTCAAGGTGTTTTCGCACCGTTTTCAACACTTTGTAATTAAAACCGTTGTAAGTATAGTCCATATGTGGAACACGTTCCATGTTCCACTTTTTAATAAAACCGCGCACGCTTCGATGTGTTGCCGTTACAATCAATTCAAGATCATTTAACTTCATCACTTCAACAATGTATTTACCTATAACTTTCATATCACCGTATGTCTGCCAGATAGTAAAGTACCGCTGGCCTTCATATTCGTTGATAGTCCAGAATAAGAACCCCGCATTAGGGAACCATTTAAAATAGTAATTGTATTTATCTTTGTAATTGTTGTTTTCATCGAAGTAAAAACCACTTAGGCTGACTCGCTCCCCTGTTCGCCGTTCATAGTCTTTAATCATACTTTCAAGGCTTTCAAGTTTCATAACTAATCTCCTATCCGTTCAATCCAATAGCTAGGATTGGTGTAATTGTTATATATTAATTCATTGAATAACCCCGGAATGATTAACCGATATTTTCCGTTATAACTCCCCAATCTAGTAATCTCTACGGTTATTGTTTTTTCTTCACTATTATTAACATATACCTCAATCCGCTTATATTGATGTAAAAGCATATTAACCACATAGCGACCTTTAGGGAAAAATACGGTTTTAGTATTGCTTGTGGTTCCTTCCCACCTAATTGTTTGAAAGTCCACAGGTTCATATTGTATAAAACGCTTAACTCCGTTAACTTCCGTAATAAGTGGTGTTGATGCATCGCCATATCGTGCGTAATAGTCTTTACCATTAAACGGAATAGGAACGAATTTATTGTGAGTAACGCTTTTATCTTCATGCAATTTAAAACGGTATGTTTGACCACCTTTTTCAAGTACTAGATTAGGCATTATTCTACCCTCAATTTAGCGCCATTTGGGAATAAAAGATTATTATTCTCGTCAAATGTGGCAATCCTTTGCCAAGCACCCATAGTATTACTATTTGTATCGAATCGAATATATGCGCCGTTACTATTCACAAAATACAGTTGCGCCCCTAGCACTCGTTGGTTGCCATCAAATGTCCACGGAAAAGCAACACCCATGCCCCAACGTTGTTTACCCCACAAAGTATAGCCATTTACCTCACCAACTAACATGCCAGAGTACCCAACACGAGTGTTTGACATTTTATTAAAATCAAGCGGATCATTTGTAATGCCCGGAACTTTTAAAGTTCCCGTCATGGTATCACCTGTTTTTTTAACGCATGCTTCTGCATTTGTTGCGGTATCGGCAGTTTTTGCATGTTTTGCTTCGTCTGCAGTTGCTGCATGCGTGGCTTCTTTTACAGTATCCGTTCTTTTGTAATAGATTTTTTCTAAATCTTTGATTGTTTCAGAAATTGCTTTCAATGTCATTGTCGGGTTAGTGGTGAATGTTTCATCACCAGCTATGTTTTTGATTGTATCAGCCAGTGCATTAAGTATTTCTGTTAATAAATAGTCCTTGCCAGCAACCCTACGTTTACCAATTACCGCATCGGTAGCGGTATTGATAGTTGGATCATAGTACTTAATCGATTTGACTCGTGTTGCATCTGTTACGGCGATTGCTACTACTACACGTAGAATGTTTTTCCAGTATGTGCCGGTGTATACATTCATTTTTTCGCTTGTAGTATTGTAATACATCTTATCCGTTGCCGCTTCCGGTGCGTTTGGTTGTCGTAGTGGTTCTAGCGTTGTACTGCCATAACTTAGGCCGCCAGATGCGGAGCGTTCAATATACAAATACGATGTACTATTGGCCGGTAGGCTCCATGCACTTTGCTTGCGGTTAATAGTTTGAATATAATCAACCGCGCCGTAATCGTTGAAGCCGTCAGCAAATGAAACAAGAACAGGCGTTTGACTTCCGTCAATCATCACGCTTAGATTATCGCCGGTTAAAAAAGCGAATTCACCATTACTTACTTTGCCACTTAACACGCGATTGCGTAGGCCACCGCCACCGCCACCGCCACCGCCACCGGATTTTAACTCCATTGCTTGTGCGATGTTCAATAATTCGTTCCGGTTTTTCTGTATACTTTCCGGAACTGTATCACCCTGTGGTGTAATATCCAAAGGGTATTTTTCTTTATAAGCCATTATTAAACCTCTTCATATGTATAATCTAGTTGGCGTAATGAAATCGCGCCCTTTTGAACATTGATTTTGAATTGTACATTGCGGTTAGCACCGCCGCCAATCTTATAAGCCTTCGTGTATTCATTGACGTTCATCAACGCTTTATAATCGTAGGTCTTAAAGTTCGCGTAGTAGGTTTTGATTGCTTTACTAGCGAATTCAATCGGCTTAGGTTTCTTATTAGAAATGCCAATAGTGCCATAACCGGGAATAAGATTATGCGTTACAAAGTTATAGTTCATAATTAGTATGAACTGCCTAGTTGCAAGCCTGTTACCACTTACTATTGACGTCTGAATTTGTACGCTATCATCTGTATCTATGGTTTCGTCAAGAATGCCAATTTTATTGCCGTAAGCTATGTATACTTCTTTATCTACATTCACCGCATCATTGATGTTGTGCGTGAATTTACGCGATGTAAAAACGCCGCGCCCGTCCTCATAGCGTGGTAAGTAATGATAGATAAATACTGTATCACCGTTATATGGCTTAATCCATATTTGCTTACGACTGGATATATGCCATACATCACAATCTTTTGTAATGTATTTCAATAGATACGAGTTTATATTCAATCCGGTTTCAAATGGTTGAATTTCTGCATAGGTATTAGTAGGCATAAAAGACATAAACCCTTGATTGCCTAAATAATAACTGCGATCATCAACACTCACCGTTGCACCGCTACAATACCCAGTAGAGGATAACGGATATACAGTTAAATTCCGTGCATCTGGCGTGCCAACAACTTGATACACACGCCCATATTCCTTATATACGATAATTGCACGTGATAAGAAATTCACGGCAATAATGCTGCCTTGGTCTTTATACCCAACGTCCACATATTGCGCACTAGATGCATCATTATTGTTGTGAGTCCATGCGTTGTAGTCGCCAACCGCACTCCAATTTAGCCTATGCGAATGAGTCGATGCAATCAGTACACGCCCAGAATGACTTGATACTATATCACATACCGGACTTTCTACCGTTACCAACTTACCAGCACCAGAAATAACTTGTAATTTATCACCACTAGCAATGAGAATATCACCACCAAATGCATGATATTTTGGTTCTCCTGTGCCGTTTAGTGTACCCAATAATGTATTGGTATTAAAATCAGTAGAATACAAGTTTCTACCGCTAGAAAAGTACCATTTGTTACGATAGACATCGAAATATAGCGTTTCTACCGGTAATCCGAAATCATACAACACACGAACACCCGGAACGGTACGCAAGGCGTTATCAGTCCTATCAAATTCGCATTGTCTAGCCTGTGTCAAGGCTTGTATGTCGATATTCTCCGGCGGGTTGCTCCAATCAAGGCCCAATCTAAAACCATTTGTCATGGCTACTTGTTTAACGCCCATTATGTGATACCCCGTGCCATTTTTATTTGTTCTGTGATGTAATCGATAAACGTCTTATCATATGCAGCATAATCAGTCATGAGTGATTTTTTCTTCACCATGAAAGATACTAATTGCACTAGATAACTATGAAAGAATTCGGAAAACGGAATAGTGTCGTCTAAATCATCAATGTGATTTTTCCTTACGCTATAAAATACTTGATTAACCGTTTCACCGTCATAGGTTTCGAATGTTCCGTTTATGATGCGGATAGGATAGCCAGTTTTAGGAACGAACCCCATAAAATCGGAAGGAACCGCCCTTTTATCCTGTATATCCATATTCTTAACTACTTCACGGTCTTTAATACTAACTAGGATAGTCGTTAGCCAGTCAATCGCTGCGTTAATGTACTGGATATATTCTAGTTGTTCATCAAGGATTTCGTTTGACTCTACATTAACGAGAGTAATCAATTCGCTTACTACCATAATTCCAGTATCCTTCCGCAATTACACTATCATTGTTACCTAACCCATTATTAATTGATTGCAACGCACTAACCATATTTGCTGAAATTCCAGAAATATCAAGGTTCATCACACGATATACGATGTAATCGACTAACAATGTTTCGAGTTCTGCCGGTAGTCCGCTATCATCTTCAAGCATCTTATAGCCAGCAGTCTTTATATAATCAACGGTGATTTTCTGCTCTTTGTCCGCATCAAATACAACCGTTTGTAAATTCAATACTTGATACCCTTGCACTTCCGTATCGTCTGCCTTGACATTTAATATGCTGATGCATTGAAACGGCAATGTGATCCGTCCACGTCCAGTACCTTCAAACGTGCCTGTTGCAAGGCTCGGGCAATATTGACCGATTAGGGCATTTAATAAGTGATTGCCTTCGTTGTAATACTCCAATAAGTAATACGGAGTATATTGTTCTTGCGAGGTATCGCCTATTTGCATGAACGCCCTATTGATGAGTTGTTTTACGTTCATATTCACCCCATATAAGAATAAAGGCGGGTGTTACCCCGCCTATCATATTTACGCTTCTACTACGCCACCAGTCATAACATTGATTACGCCGTAATCTTTGCTATTGAACTTGGATTTTTCGATTGCGCCATAGAAAGCGATACCGTTACCTTCTACGTTGCCGTAGTCGTCCACTTGTTTAATGTGCTTTGCTGGACGAGATACTGCAAAGCATGCCGCTTGTTTACCCAACAACAAGTTATGACATACGTTAGCACTAGATGCACCTGTTTTGTCATTTAATACGCGTTCGTATTCGTACAAAATAACGCCGTCATATTCGCCTAATGCACCTGTGAAAATAGGGTTTTTAGAACCACGAACGTTAGCGTTTTGTTGTGCTGCAAGCCACTTAGCATCATCTTTCAAATCACGTGCCGCCCAAGGAGAAACTAACATAATGAATTTGTCCATACCGTCAACTTTAATAGGTTGTACTTTAGGGCCGTGCATTTGTGCTTTACGTTTAGCACGAGAAATGAGTGTAGTAGTCAATTTATCGTTAGCCGTAATAGATGCTTGCGTACCGGCAGAAGATGCATACAATGTTTCACCAGATGTAGGAGATGCGGAAAGTTTAGCGATTAACTTGTTATCTTGCCAATCAGCTAACCATTGTTTCAACGCACCTTTGATTTCTTTTAACATGTCATATTGTGTTTTTTGATCATCCGCTTCAAAGCGAGATACCGCGTTACGTACTAATTGAGTTTGTACTGTGAAGTCATAGATATTCAATGCTTCTTCGTTACCAGTCAATGTCGCACGGTTACCTTCAACACCAGCACCGCTTAAATTCATCATCAAGCCGAATGTTACTGCATCACCTTTTACGCCTGTAAGGTCTTTGTTTTTGTGTACAACGTTAGAGCCATCAAGTGCGGTGAATTTATCGAAGAAAGACTCTTTTAATCCTTCATGCCACACTTTTTTAGTCCAAATTTTAGGCACCAACGCCGCTGGGATAGTAACTTGATTTCTTTGTTCTGCCATATATTACCTCTTATAATTCGTCAAAATATTTGCGTACATCGTCCGGCAATGCATCAAGATTGCCTGTGTCATACGCTTTCAAAATATCTTCTTCCGTTACCTTATTAGGTGTAGGAACGCCACCATTGAGTGCGCCAGCCTTAGGCAATGTCGCCGCTACTTCTAGTGGGTTGTTCGGTACTTCGGTACTTGTTGCCCGTTCATTTTGCAATTCATCAACAAATTTTCTAATGGTTTCAAAATCGGCTTCGGTACCTTCGCCCTGATCAACGCGATAAAACGCATCGTTAATTGGTTGTGCATCGCGCATCGTCATTCCGTTTAACTTGTCTAAACCGCGTTGATACAACTCGTTAAAGTTGGGTAGCGATTTAATTTCATTTACGAAATTTAGGTTAGTTTGTCGTTGTTGGTGTACTGCGATTTGCTGATTAGTAATTGCATATTCTGCGTTGGCTTCAAAGCGAATGAACTCATTGTACTTTTCAGCATCTTCATACATCAAACCTTCTAAATCTTCCGCCGTCATATTGAAACGTTTCAACGCTTCACGGCGAACGAAATCGCGAATATTTGATACTTCTTCTTGCGGCAATTCAATCGGTTTTTGTTGTGCTTCAAATTGTCTAGCACGTTCTTCCGCCGCTTTTCGTCTTGCGCGTTCCTGTGCAAGTGCCGCTTTTAAGTTCTGATCGTTCGCATGCGTTTCTTCCGTTTCTTCGTTAGTTTCCGGCGTTTCTGTTTCTACTTCCGCATCATTCGCATCACTTTCAGCCGCATCATTTGTAGAGGGTTCATCTGTTGCAGTTTCCTGTGTACCCGTTTCTTCGGTTGTTTCTTCCAGTTCTACGCCAGCGTTTTCTAAATCTTCTGGAGTGAAACCAGCTTCTTCGATGTTTACTAAATCTTTTTCCATATCAAATACTCCTTTGCCTTTTTACGTCATTGCCGGACGAATATAAGAATATGGCAGTTTAACGCCGTTACCGGGCGAATATGTAGGTTCAAGTAGTTTAACGCCATTACTTAGGGCGAAATATAAAAAACGCCCCATATAGGAGCGTTTTATTATTGTGTTGATAGTTTATATTACATAGTGCCTAAATCGTTCATAGGCGGTAAAATTTGCGGTGCATTTTGAATGTTTTGTTGTCTACCTTTCAAGGCTAACCGTTCCGCCATGATTTGTTGTGGCGAAATCTCAACCCCTAGCGTTTGTAAATACATGCTCAATGCTTCTGCTGGCATATCATCTAGGCTACCGCTAACACGCAATTCTGGCATAGCCGGCTTTTCGCTTGCTTCTTGAATACGTTTCTTGACGGTTTCTTTTTCTGGGAAATCCATGAAATCAAGGATAATATCCATAGGAATATCAACACCGGACTTCTTAGCTTCCAATAATTGATACAAGTTAGCACGTCTTGCCGTTGCGCTTGCTTGGCTAGTGCTGATTACGATATCAAAATCAAAGCAGCTTAGATCATATAGAACCTGTTTGATTGGGTTGCCCTCTTGGTCTACTCGTGGTTGACCTAGTGCATCTGTTAAAACCTGTTCTTGCATAGGTTGATTAAGGCCCGGTGCAATCTGTACAAATTCCTTTTGTCCATCATCACCCATGATGCGCATCGCTTTATCTTGATTGTAGAATTGAGGAATTAACCCCGGTGCGTTTTTCTCACCCCATAAGAGTTTAACAATTTGTCTTTCTGCTTCTTTTGCCTGTTCAAAGATGCCAGCCGTTTGAACGGTAGTTACTGATTGGCGGAGATCGATTGCCTTACCACTCATAGCACCAACGCTACCAGATAGACTTTCCGGAGTGATACCGCTAATGGAATAGAAATCATTACTTGCTTGTTGTTCAAGGCTTAAATTGATATTACTATCCATTGCCGGCGTTCCGTCTTGGAATGTTGCATTCGCCGGCAAGAAGATGTTCGCACCCGGTTTATTGCTATCACGCTTGATAATCTTTTTAAAGTTATCATCTGTGACACCACTCCAGAACTTAACGCCTAAACTTTGCTGATTAACAACATGCATGCGTTGGCTACGGTTTTTATTTAATTCCCTTTGTGCATCTTTAATATCACGCACTACGCCAGCCGGTTCTAGTTCATCATCTGCTAGTTCACCGGTATAGTAACAATATTCACGCACTAACGGGAATTTACCGTGTTTATAAGGGCTTTCACCCTCTTCAAGTAGTACATCATCGGCGAATGTTGCATATCTGATTTTAGTAGCTGGTATGCTAGTAGGCTTTTTGCCAATAGCCATTAATACGGTAAACAAAGGGTTTTCTTCATCAACCAAACCCTCTTTTGTCATGAATACATGTTTCTTGCCGTATTCCTTATACCAATATTGCACTACACGAATTTTATTGTAGCTATTGTTATACCAAAGGGCCTCACCGTCTACCGTTTCAATAACGCCGGCTTCCTGTTCGGTATCATCATATTTATGTCTAAGTGTATCGATTTCATTGGCTTTATCCGGATATACTTGCTTTAACTTTGCCGTACCTTCCCAACTATATCGGCCAACATATTGAGCATCGCTTAAATCATCTTTTTTACATTCTGGATCTATGAAAGCATCGAACGGAGAAACACGTTCTATTTGAATAGTGCCATCTAACTTCGTGTAATCGAATTCATAACTTACCCAGTAATTAGCTAAACCGCAAATAATCTTATCACGGAAGCATTTCCCTTTATTGCGTTGATAGTTCGCGCGGTCTAAGCAATATTTTGTAATACCTTTAGCCACTCGACTGATGCGGTCATCTTCTTCACTACGTGGCAAGAAGTCCGGTTCTGTTTCATTCTGCGATGCGTATCCACATAACAGATTAATAACCGGTCTAATTCTATTGATTGTAATCGCTGGCCGTCCAGCTTCACGCATTTTATCCAAATCAGCATCTTCCCATTGCTTGCCCTGCATAAATGCAAAATCCTCGGCAGCACTTTTGCGCCAATCTGACGTGGCTTCTAATGCTTTTTTAACATTATTTTTCGCTTCATATATATCGAATGTTTGTTCTATATCCATTATTCCACCATTTCAGAACCATATATAATATCGTACATTTGTTCTATTTGCCATTGTGGCATAGCTTGCGCAAATTCTGCCAATTCCGCATCGGTGTATTTCGCCGGAATAATAACGCCCTTTTCTTCACGTTCTCCGTATTCTGACTTCAACACCTTATAGGCGTAATCTCGTAACGCCTTTTCACTCATACGCCCCATGCAGTACCTTCCCCTTCTGTATCATCATCGTACCTGTAACCGTCATTAAATGGTTTCTCCGGTTTCTTAGGTGTAATAGGTCTACTCATGCAAAAATATCTAAACTCATCATATGCATGATCCTCTTGCGTTGTATCAACATCTTCCGGCTTGCTTTCGTCATATACTAATTCCGGTAGTGTTCTTAGAATATGCTTACACGTAGAAAAGAATTTGATTTTCTTCTCCCTTAGGTAGGTATGAACCATCATCTTGCCCGGAATGCGTTCAGAATTAGACCGAGTAAAGTTAATTCCATGACGTGCAAATATTTCGGCAATAGACTCACCTTGAATACTCCACTTCATGCGGTCGTCTTTCTGCCATATTGCTCTATCAGCTATATCATATGCATAGGTTTCACCCTCGCTCAATCTAGCCATTTCGGCAGCGACTTCATCCGGTGTTAGTTTCAAACCTACATCCGGCTCACCTGTGCAACCGTAATATTCACGATAGCAATGTGCTACGCCTTCATAATCAATAGCGTACCAATGAATACTAAACGGTTTGCTAAAACCCCAGTCCATTGAACGAACCCTTGTCCAGCCTTGCGGGATTTCAAAAGGTTCTTCTACATGTACACTTCGATTGAATTCGGTGAACACTTGCCCAATGAATACGTCCCAATCACCATACAAGAACGCTTTCTTTTCCTGTTCTGGTAATGCTTCCAAACGCTTTACATAGTTAGGGTCATTTTTCATTAATACGTAATTGTCGTATACCTGAGCCGGGATAAACACCTTTTCGAGTCCTGTAGTCTGATCAATCACAGTTTTCTCACCGTAATTTGTAGCTTCTACATATTTACGTTTCACCCAACCATGTCCACGGCCACCGGGGTTACAACTACCACGAAAACGAACAGGAAACCCTTTGGCACTACGAAGGCAAGCCGTTAATAATTCGGCCGTGCGTTCCGTATGTTTGGTTAATTCGTCAATTCCTAGATAATCAAATTCTTGCCCTTGATAACCCTCGGCATCTTTGTCATTCTTCACATAACGGAACAATACTTGACTGCCATTCTTTAATGTCGCTATGTGTTTCTGGTCGGAATACTTATATAATTCCGGCGGTACGCTTCGTATCCATTCACGGATAACATTGGCTTCTAAATTCGGATATGTTTCACGGAATATATAACAATGGCTACCCGGATAGGTTAAGGCGTAAATAAGCACATCCATAATCAATGACTTTGTTTTTCCACCACCACGAGCGCCACCATACACCGCATACGGTGCCGTTGTATTGTGGAATATATTTTGTTTTTCGTTTGGCTTATAGTCAATCGTTATTTCCATTTTTGATAGATTTATACAAAAAATGAGATATATCGCCGTGGATATACCTCATATTCTGATAGATTTATACAATTCTCTATTATTCTTTATTCATATTACTAAATACAACCTTAATCGGTTCGCCGTCTGTTCCGCTGATTTCTTGTTTGTCAGTAAACAACTTATAGCGTTTACCAATTAATTCAGCTGCTTTTAACCTATCATTCAACGCCGGATCTAATCCAAACTGGTCTGGAATATCACCACGCATCGTGCTAGATAAAAACTGCATTACCTCATCAGTATCAGCGATGCTATTTTCTTTCATTTCCGCTAGTCGTTCGTCTATATATTGTTTTACGTCAACTTTTTTCAACAGTCGACTACCAGCCGAATACGCCGTTCGTTCACTATAACCAGCCTTTATAGCTGATTGTGTGGCATTCGTAGTCTTTAGCCATTCTTCTGCAAATATTAACTCTTTAGGCTTTAATTTAATATCACTCACTACGTTCACCACCTTTCAACACATTAACTAGATATATTAACAATTCATGTTGCTTTGACGTATCGTATTCAGCAACCTTTTTAAATAACTGTCCCTCTTTAAATGGGTTTCGTTTATATTTCTCCGGAAACGCTTCTGCATATTCCGCTTCGCTATACATTCGACTTACGATATATACTTTAAATGGTTTATCCCACTTACTCCATGATTGGCGAGTATCAATCACATACCTTAAACCCTTTTTAACTTGTAATGCCGTAATCACCTTTTTAATTTTAGGCATGTAGTTCATTGATATTCACCCCCTATCGTAATATATTGTTATCTTTGCTTTTCATTCTTCTATGTGATCGCTGACAAATTCCAGCCGCTTGCTTAGATGCGTGTTTGCTAGTGCAATATGTTTGGCATCGTCCGTCATATTCGATTGTTTCAGCCGTGCATATGCCGTGCTTGTCATTGTTCAAACAATGCTTTCTATCGCAATGAATTTGCGTCATATTGCTATCCTTTCAAATAATCATATTTCACATTTCGTGTAATTTTAAAAATACGGTTGACGTGTCGCGGTAACCGTGTTATACTCTAATCAAGGTAAGGGGAACGAACCCCAATAGTTAATCACAAGGAGAAAATAAAATGTACACATTAAAAGACTTAAGCACAAACAAAACATGGAAATTTGAAACTAAAATAGATGTTTCTAACTTCATCAGTACAATGAGTTTCGGTTTTGAATGGCAATTACTAGACACAAATAATCAAGTTATCGCAACTCACATTTATGAATAAGGAGGAAATCAAAATGTTTGAAGTTACAACTCGCTATCCTAAATATCATCGTTACGGTTCTTATCAAACAGCATGGGAAGCTTTAGAAGGTGCTATGGATGTCCTCGAAAGAAATAGCCACTCCACTCAATTAACATGGTGCGGCACAAACCGTGAGTTTTACGAAGAAGTTACAGGTACAACCCCTACAGTTGACCTCACAGACGAAACATGGATCATTGGTGATGGTGATTTCTTCACCGTTGTTGAACGTAATGCAACAGCCGACGAAATCAAATTAGCGTTGCAAGACATTACACGAGATATTGAAATTGAAGAGGTTGAATAATGACAAACAAAATAAAAGAGGCCCGTTTAAAAGCGGGTCTCACACAAAAGGCTGCTGCTGAATTTTTAGAGATGCCGCTACGCACCTTCCAAGATTGGGAATACGGTTCTAACGCCCCTAAATATGTAATCAATATGGCGGTTAAAATGTTGTCAACAATTCAAAAGAATAAATAGGAGAATAAAACAATGCAAATGACTATCCAAGAAATTAAAAACGCGATCAAATACAACGAACTTAATAACATTGAAACACTTCAAGCTACCTATACAGGTATCAAACACAATAATGACGGCATAATTCAAACACTAGGTTATGACGATTTAAGCAACATTGTTATGATGCTTCGTTACATAGCTGAAAAATGCGAATTGCTTCGCCGCCGCACTAATTCGATATATGATGCGTTCGCCGCGTTTAACCTACGGGAAACAATATTCGATACTATAGATGAGTACCAACAAGAAATGAATAATCAAATACGCCAAATGTTAGCCGCTAGATAATAGCGGCTTTTTTAATTACTCAAAACCGAACACGCCACAACTTAATGTGATCTGACATCAAAACAATTTGGGTTAATTTGGTATAAAACCTTTACATAATAAATGCAGCATGTTCAGTTTTCAACAATTAAATGTTGCTTTTATACAAGAAATGGGATATATCGCCGTGGATATACCCCATTTTATTTTAGTTTTATTCATTTTGTTTGTATGTTCTAAACAAATACCGGCAATCTATGAAATCGTACAAGTAGTTATGGTATTAGGAAGTACATATTTAACAAGGATCGTATCTCAAATAGCATGTGTTCGTGAAAGGAATTTAACGCCGGTATCTGTTTACAACACACAAGGGGAACGTTTATAGTTCCCCACGGTGTCGTATGTTTAATAGGAGAATTTAGTTAATGTCGTTCAAAGCTACATATGACACTATAATTATACTATATTATGCTTTTCCGCATGTTTCCGATATAGTCCGATATATTCCGACTTTTACCGTTTTAGCAGTATGTATGCTAGGGTAATATGTATGGTGCAAATAATACCCAACCTTGACAAGTCCAGCCGTCTTTAGTTCGTTGGCTTGCGACTTTTCCAGGTCTGTAAAGTATCTAGCATGTTTAGCACTTTTGCCGTCAACATATTCACGCATCAATAGTATATTTTCTTTTCCTTTTGTGCATGTGTTAATAATATCCGCTGCGGTTTCCCGCTCATCAATCAATGCCCCTATTTCCTTTTGTGCTGCATCGCGCTTACTTTCAAGGCGTACTATTTGACGGTCTAACCCGCCCGGTGTTCCGCCACCTGTTAGGCGTTCTTTTGAATAATCAACCGCACCTATAGTGGTGATGTCTGATTGTAAATGCTTTAGATCTTCTTTCAACGAATTAATTTTCATTGTGATTAATTTGATAGGTTCTAGGTATTCTTTGGCTAATTCCCTGTATTCTTTATCCGTCATATATTCCCCTTTATTTCATATTCTTAACTTTCGTCTACAATGTTATTTTTTCAATTTCCGCTCTAATTTCAAGAATATTTAGATATCCCCCCATAGTAGCCTTTTGTTTACGCAACAGTTCAATGGGGCAAGTAGGTTTAAAATCTAAGGTTCCTGCATCATATTTAACAATCATTCTGTGAAGTTTATTGTAACGATCTTTTAGCTGTTTATATTCTCCACGAAATCTAGCCTGCCATTCTGGCTCACCAACACTTAATTCATTTTTCTTTTCTTTGTTCATTTTACTCACCTCTTATGATAGGGCGGATATTTCACCGCCCATATCTCATTACATTCTTTCAACAATTAAAATTACATCATCACATTCTTTTTCAATAGATACACATATTACATCAACAATATCATTGTTTGCCGTTAGCAATTTAACATCACTTTCTCCAAATTGATGTTCATCAATCAGATCGATTAATTCATTCCATGTCATTTTATTATCCTCCAATAATTAACCAATACAATATAAAAGCTATACTAAAAGCCACAAATACTATTAATGCGATTAAATAAATTAATGCTCCTATATGTGCTGAAGCATGTATCTTTTGTTTTCTTTTATGTTCACGTCCCAATTCCAATAACTCCTCAATAGAGATATTGCACGTACGCTTTTCTTTTGGGTTATACATTGTTTGCTAAACACCACATATTAACGCTTGTTTAATCATTTGCCAGTACTACCAATACCACCAGCACCGCGCGCCGTTTCGGTTAATTCATCAACTTCTAGCAGCTTTAATGCGCCAACTGGTACAAGAATACCTTGCAACAATCTATCGCCTTTTTGAATTAGATACGCATCATCGCTGGTATTTTTAAATATGCCTTTAATTTCCCCGCGGTAATCTGCATCAATCACGCCAAATGAATTTGGAATAACTAACGGAGTTTTACTCATACTAGATCGTGGCGCCAACATTAACATATATCCTTTTGGAATTTCCATTGCTAGACCTAGCGTTACATATTGCGTTTGATGCGGTTCTACAACAACGCTTTCCGGCTGGTAGAAGTCCATGCCAGCAGCATCTTCGCTACCAATTTTAGGCAACAACACACCATGCATAAATCGCTTAACCTTAATTGTGTTATCATTTTTGCGACCAAATACAAACTTCTTTAACTTACAGATTAAACCCATTTAATATCCCCCTATTTTAAAAGTTGTTCTAATACGGCGTTTCGCCTGTCCATGATACGAATTTCTGCCCGTGGGTTTTCTTTATCAATACCGGCTATGCAGCTTTCACCATATGAACATATCCATTTATCATCATCGATCACACCGGCTTTTGTTAATATATCGCTAGTTGCTTGTAACAACCCAATTAAATCCGGCCAACTTCTTTTGTTAGGAAGATAATACTTGCATTCAACAACCACAATGCCCGGTACGTGTAATTTCTTTCCAGCCAGTTGCCATAAACAAGCATCTTCATAATTTTCGTATGCTTCCGACGGAATTATAATGCGTTTTCCATTCTTGAATACGATACGCCCGCTATTCTTTTGGTTGCTGGGCGACCTTTGAATACTATGTCAATCACACCCATAGGGAACCACCGTTAATCTTTCCGCTAATTCAACTTCGTTGTAATTAATTTCTTCAATTCCAAATTCACCGCAATTACTGCTCCAGCTAGTTAACCCGCCACCATAATAACGAACCTTACCATTTTTATAGCCAGCAAAATGCCTTTTTAATTTCATCACTTTAGTTTTTACAACTATCGGTGTATCAGTGGGAATCTTTTCCCATTCCACAATGCCCAATAAACTTGCAATAGAATAAGTTTTATTGTTGCCAGCGATGCCTAATAGTCTGCACGGAATGCGCGGAGTATGTTCCCGCACTTTAAAATGTCCACCGTTTTCGATAAAAGTAGGATTTACAAAATAGGCGTATACCCCGAATATTTTAATATCGCGATAACCTTCATCGTACATTTCCTGTAATAACCATTTCGCACCTTGCTCATTCATCATAATTCAATTCCCCTTTTATTAATAAACGCTTTATTTGTTCCTTGATATGATATAAACACAATTCCATTGTTCTGTTAAAATGTTGTAAATTTTCTTTTGAAATTACTTGTCTTAACCGTTTTTGTTTTTTACCGTTTGGAATACTATATTCAATCATGATGCAATAAGAATTTGCGTTTACCTTTGGTTTTAAAATTCTATTTCCAATAACAATGGTTAAAGCACTTGCAAATTGTTCATGCGTATATGTTAGATCATTTGCTTTTACAAGTTTCTTCATTTGCCACACCCTTTATTTTGATATTCAAACATTATTTCTGTTTTCGGCGCATTAATCATAACAATAATGCTATGATGTGCGGGCGATTTTGTATGTTCGCCCGTTTCACTTATAAATTTAATGCGTTTAGTTGGTACGTATACGCTTATATTTGTTTGACTAAACAATTTATGCCGTTGTACTCCCCCCAATGTATCTATGGGTAATACCAGTACACATGGGCGACCCGTTTCGATACATCGCGCTATAATTTCATCTTTATTGCTATACGGCGGGTTAGTGATTAAATAATCAAACTCGTATTCTTTCGTTAGAAAATCATTAATACCATATATAGCTAATGGATCATAATCACGTGTAACAATTTTTGTAAAATTGCTTTTATCCGTATCAAACGGCAACAAGATTTTATCGCCAGCATTTGGCGGGAATACATTAAGCATCGTTCTAACTGTTTCTATAGGCGTATACCATTCATCGCTTTTAGCGCCTTTTATTAATGCTTCTTTCATCGTTGCCTTCTTTCAAGATTTACCCCAGCCGCTAACAACCGTTTTCGCACCAAGCAAAACGATGCGCCACATTCTGATGCAATTTCCCGCAACGTCAAACCTTGTTTTCTTAAACTAATCAGCATGCTTGTATCAATATCATCACGGTTAGATTTTCTTTTAATTGCTTTTCTTAGTCCTAATACTGACAATGCTGCATCTGCGGTTTTTCCGCCGTATATGCAAGCACCTAACGCAAGCCAATTTCCTGTATATTCATTTATCAAAACATATCACCACTTAATATAGTATTTATACTTGTTAGATTGCTCATGCTCATTGCATCATATTCACACAACCACGCCAAACAATATCGCCCATGTTTTAACCCGTCCGGCTTATTTCTAGGCCCCGGACTTGCATAAGTTACCGCTTCAACCCATTCACAATGCGCTTCGTATGTATACCACGGATACATAAGGCAATAGGCTTTTATGTATTGTTGTTTACGCTTTCTTTGTTTTAACTCCATTAATCCGGCACTTCCTCAACTTCAATCAAGCACGTAATCGGTGATACAGAAACAAAGGTATTTGTAACCTCATCTGTAAACGTTATGACCTTTTCATACCCCTGATTCACATTACTCAATACATTATTAAATACATCAATTTCACGTTCATTATCATATTTAGGCGCATAGGTTTTTGTAACATATCGCCTAGTCGCTCCATTTAGAAATACTGTAATTTGTAGCATATTTACACTCCTAATACTTACCTATACGCCGCTTGATGCGGTTGTTATTTGTCTTGATATACCAGCACACATCACCCAGAATATAACGGGTTTCCAATTCCTCTTTTCGATTGCTACTGTATTTTGTGTAGGCTGCGCATGTACTATGGCAGCCTATCACACTATACTCACAACCTTTACATGGTGATTTAAGCATTTGTTTACCCACAGCAATTTTGCAAAATATATGAAACACCCATAATGTGAGAATAATTCTTTACAATAACTGGCATTTCTTCAATAAATTTAGAAAATTGTTCGTCGCTTAGGCCTTGCATGAATTTTCTTTGCTCTTTTTCAAATTCATTTCTCGCCTTGCGTGCCTCGTTTATTGTTTTGTATGAGCCATAACACCATACGTTATCGCTACCATTGCATTCTATTAATACTACCGTATACATTTATTATCACCTCGCTCAAAAGGATTTATAGTTTCAAGCACCACAAAAGAAGTATTATTGTACCCGTGGCGTTCTTCCCATTTCCTAAATACTGTTGTTAATTCTTTTTGAAGTTCATCTATATGTTCCTGTTTAACTTCTAATAGATAATCTTCCGACCATTCTGCTATTTCATCGTCAAGATCATATTCCGCAACATCTTCAATAACACGTTCTGCATCAACAGTTGGAATATAATAATATGGGTTTCCAACTCTAATCATTGGAACTTCTTCCGCTGGATACGTTTCTGCGAAATCTTTTACGGCATCTTCAACGCTTTTTTTAGGTTCACCTACAAAGCCTTTAAAACACCAACACCATTCATTCTCGTTTTTTACTAGCATTGTTACTCACTCCTTGTTTTCTATTGTGATTTCCACATCCCCATTTTTTAGTGTTGAAAACTTATATACCCCAAATTCTTCTCCATTCAAGTTTTTTATTCTTACTTTGTTGTTTGCATAGTGAGAGTTATCCATCAACTCTCGCATTAATTTCTCAACGCTTATTGCGTTTGATGTATCTACTTCTTCAAAGATCATATCGATAGATACATTTAGATATTTACACAAACTAGATAACGTATCATATCGAACCCCGTTTGAATGACCTCGTATTAATGCAGTTATAGTTGTTCTACTAATGCCAGTATCTCTTGCTAAGGTTGATACTTTTATTCCTCGTCTTTTTAATATGTTTCCCAAATTACAAACAATCATCTTTACTACCTCTTAAAACGGAACATTTTCATCGTTACCTTTATCATCTGCAAAGCTATCAAAATTGCTTTCCGCTGCCATATCATTCAATGCGGATAATCCAACAAAACCGGCGATTACTTCCGTAACATATTTCTTTTGTCCGTTGCTATCTTCGTAAGAGCGGGTTTGGATACGCCCCTCTACGAATAAGCGGTTTCCCTTTCGGTAGTTCCCTACTGCTTCGCCTAACTTGCCCCAAGCCACACAGTTGACGAAAGCAGTTTGTTCTTTCGTTTCATTTGTTGTGGAGTCAATATAGGTGTTAGTTGCTGCTACCGTAAAAGTGGCCACCGCACGTCCAGATTGTGTATATCGTACTTCCGGATCACGTGCAAGATTACCTAATAACTGAACACTATTCATATATCTACCTCTCTATTTTCTAATCCTATAGAGTAAATCTAAACGATATACCGTTTTTGCTATTTTGCCCTTAGGATTTAACATTAAACCTTTAAAACTTCCATATATCGCATTTAAACGATTTTTGACATTTGAAATAGTTCGTCTAACGTATAATCACACTGCAATGCATCGTTTAACACTTCTTGAATTGCTAACATTTCTGACAATCTAAATTCAAATTCGCCCCGTTCATGCTTTTTGTAGGTTTAAACTGGTATTCCGGAAGCTTCCGCCAACTCACGTTGACTCATAAACAATCGCTTTCTACATTCGATTAACTTCGGAAATACATTATATTTACAATTCATTTCAGCACCCCTAGAATTTTTGTTTTATATTCTTCTGCTATATCCGCCTTTTCAACTAACCCCTTTAAGTCAATCGGTTCAAACCTTTCAACTTCAACTAAATGCCCATTATCAAGCATCTTAATTTCTGTTTTAGGTGGCATATTGAGTTCTGCCCTTTTTCGCGCTTCCATTAATAGGCCATTACTTTTAATACTTTCCGCAATTTCCATATGTTTTTGTTCGCGCGCTACCAGTTGTTCATAGGCTTTACAGAATTGGCTCATCGCTGCACTTTCGTTATAGCTTTGACAGTTTCTTGGATCGAAGAAACGCCATATTGTTTTAGCGGCACACCTTGTAATGCCTTCAAGTTCATTAAGACCTTTTTCATACCCAAAACTACTAGCAACCTTTCTGACTTCTTCCCATGCATCTTGCGCTATTAACCGCTCTTCTTTACCGTTTACATATCCGGAAATTTCCGCCGCTTTCTTGCGGATAGTTGCAACAGCTGGAACGAATTCACATGTATTAATACATTGCTTGATTGCTTCCGCCAAAGTTACCGGGTTAATATCTTCCAGCATGTAGGCGTACATTTTAACTTTCGCACTATCGAATTTGTCATATATCAATAATTGGCCCGTAGCCTTCAACGTTTCCGGCTTCATTTGTTCCCCCTTCAACCGCATCAATAAGCGCGTTTAATTCTGCAACCTTTCGTTCTGTGTCTGTCATTACTACCATTTCATTTGAATTGAGATATGTATCAAAATGGCTAGGTGCAAATAACGTTTTAGGCGTTAGATATTTTTCTAGCTTTGTACCTTTCCACTCACGACATTTTTTATCAATGACCGTTTTAAAATCATCAACGGTATAACCTTCTTTTAGTCGTGATCTAATTGCTTGTACATATGGTTTAGTTGTAGGTTTAAACTTTGAACCTGTTTTTAGATTAAGATATTCGATAATTTCAAAGTGAGATTTATCAACATCGTCATGTGAAACATGACATAGTATATCTATACTATCCTTACCTATCCTATCCTTACCTAACCTAACCTTACCTATCCTATCCTTACCTATGGATACATATTGGATACATTTTGTATCCATGTTGGATACATCTGCTTTTAACGTATACGATTTATCCTTTTGGATATTAAGTAAATCACGTTCCGGCAATGCACTTGGTTTATACCTATCGTTCTGAATGTAGTTATGTATCTTCCAATCTTTGATAACTACAACACCACTTTCAAACGGTATAACAAATTGCTTTGCAGTAAGTACTTTCATATCATCTTCTTTAGCACCAATCATTCGCATAATTGACTTTGGAGCATTAATGAAACCGTCATCGTCCGCATCTAGCAACATATGAAAGTATAGATTTTGTGTTGTTGCTGGCATATCTAGGAATGTATCGGACTTGATAATAGATTTTGACATCATTCTTCGTTCTGCCATTGTATCTTTGAATTCCTTTCTTTTAAGATTTCTCTAATCTGTTTCGCATCTGATCCATGTGCTTTTATATGACAATCTCTACACAAACAAGCAAGATTGCTAAGATTAGATAATCCCATTTGCGACCTAAACACTATGTGATGCACTTCGGTTGCTTGCGCTCCACACAGCACACACAACCCCTCATCACGTTCATACGCCCATTTTCTGGTACGGGCGTATAGTGCGTTATCCTGTCTTTTCCTTTTGTTCATATTCGCCCCATTCCATTACAAGTGAGTTGATATAATCATCATTTTCAATCGGTATGTTTAACTGGTTGCACTCATCAACGAGTGCATCAATTAAACGGCGCATTTCGTCAACTGTGTAAACGCTGCTTCCGTGGTATGCACGAACGATTGAATATCCTTCCGTTTTGGCTGGACCCGCATCTTCTGCGTGCCAGCCTAACCCATGACCTTGCCAAATTTCAATAAAACGGTCTATAGCATCGTTTCTGATTGGTAAATATGTAAATGTACCACATTCAATCAAAACTCGCTTGTACACGTCATTTTTTGAAATGTATGCGTGTTTTGAAAGTTCACGTGCTATCTTTTCACACAGTACCCATGCATAGGCGTTGGCATTTAGTGAACGGCGTTTTATTTTCTTTTTGATTTCAACGATATATTCAACTTCCGGATCTAACTTATTTAATGTTTCATCTTTTGGAGCGGGAATTAATATGTTATAACCAATCGACTTAATGACATTAATTCCCTTTGTTATCCATTTCATTAAATGCGGTCTCCGGCATCTTCGTGTTCAAGTTCTTGGTCTGCATTATCATATAATGTAAAGCCTTTTTTCTCTTTGTCTTGACCGTAGTTTTTTATCCACTTTAACGCCGCCACCACTTCAAATTCATCTAGCATGCCAACACGTGGCTTTTTGAATTCGGCTGCTACATACTTTGTAATTTCTACCGGTGGTACATTTTTTTCTTTTTGTATTTTTAGAAATTCATCATAACCGGCAACGTGTTTTTCTTTTGGTTTTGTTGTTTGTGTTGGCGTTGATGCTTGTTTTTTGTTTTGTGAATTATCCATAAAGTCAGCATCTTTTGTATCATCAATACAGAACAGGCCATTTAACGCATATTTTCGCGCATAAGAAGAAGCAGAACCAGTAATTTGGCTTTCATCCATGCCTTTTTTATCAAAACTTTCACGGGCAAATGCAGTTGTTGTGATTTCATCTTTACCGTCTGTAATTTTTGCAATACTTTTGACGTAATAACGTTCGCCAATCATTACGATTTCATCACTTAACAACGGTACAACATCATGTTTCGCGCATAACGGTTTAACCGCTTCTAGGATATCTTCGCAATTTCTGTAGTTATAACCACCGAATTTATTAAACTGGCTTTTAGGTGCCTTTAATTCTGCTTGTATTTCAATTAATTTTTGTTGTAATGTTTTTGCTGCCATGAGATCACCTACTTAATATAGAAATTTTGATTTACTTTAATTTCTGCACCTTCTACCGTTTCTCCGGCTTTAATGGCTTTCTTAATGGCCGTTTTGTCGGCTTTAATTTCAACCTTTGTAAAGTCCGCCGGAATTACATCAAGATTTGTAATTTCAACGCTTTCGCTTTTGCGGTATCCGCATTTAAAAGTACCTACAGTTAATGCATCGAGTCCTTTTTGCTTCATTGCGTATTCAACGTTATTTTTCAAGCGTTCAACTGCATTTTCTTTAGCTTTTTTAATTTTTGTTAGGCGGTCAATTTCTGCCTTTAGACCTTGAATATCACTTTCTACATTCACCATGTACATTGCCGTGTTTTCTATTTTTTCTTCAATGCTGCAATCAAGCATTTCCAATGTATCTTGAATCGCTTGAATTTCTTCTTCCGTTTCTGCTGCTTCAAGCATTGCGGATAGTTCTGCATAATCTTTATTTAATTCGTAAATACTAGCCATTTTAGATTTCCCTTTCTAACATTTCTAACACTTCTCTATAATCATTAATTGTTTTTTCATTTGCTACGTAAGTATCTGGAAATTCTTCAAACGAGAATTTTACATATCTATTATCTCTAATCGCGCACACATGATACTTAATTCCACTTCCAAAAGAACTTAGTGAAAAAGTGATGCACACGTAAATATTTTCATCGACCGCTTTAATTTTTTCTTTAATTACATCGAATTTATCCAAACACGCAAGCATTTCTACTTTATCCATATTTTCACCTTGCCACCCTAACGCACATATGATAATATGCGGTTAAGATGCTTTAATAACTCACTTTTCGCATCTGCCCTTTGGTAACTGCAATTACTAAAGGGCCTTTTTTATTTCTTCTTCCCATTTACTGCTTAGTATCCACATCGTTACACCCAACATACTTTGACAAAAGAATGTCCACATATCGATGTTGTCTAACTCTAAGCTACCCATACCACCAATCACTAATATTGCTGATATGATTTTCATTCCGTTACACAACTTAATCATTTTCTTTTTCATCAACCTCAACTCTTGGTAATATACCTACTGCATCAATATAGGCTAGGTCTAAATCTGATAACCCTTTGCCAGTCATAATTTGTATGTCTGTAATTAATCTTCCATCAGGAAGTTGTAACATTTTCATAATTCTTCTCCTACGATCACTAGCATTTGGCTAGTGATTTTTCTTATGCCATTTTTTAGTTGAGTGTTTTCTTGCTTTAGGCTTTCCACCTCCGATTTCAACTTTCTATATGCCATTGGTGTATATTCATCATCTAGTCCTACTAGGCTTTCAACTTCCTTTTTGCTGAACCTAACTCCAGCTACACCTTTTATTTGATGAAGTATGCCTTGATTTCTCATGTTGTATACACTTGTTTCTGTACATTTAAAAAGTTTTGCTACATCTGATACGGTATAGACCAAACTTTCAACTTCTTTCATTTACCCCTCTTTTCTAACCAAATCATCTACAGTACATCCGAGGTAATTTGCTATTTTTAATAAATTACCTACGCTAGGGATTGATTTTTGATGTTTCCAATTACTTAATGCAGATTGGGAAACCCCTGTATCTTTAGACACTTGATAATTAGAAATGTTTTTCATATCCCTATATTTTTGATAATTACTATACAATTCTTTACTTCACCTCCTTTTTAATGATATACTTTATGTATATAAAGTAATGCAATTATCTATACTTCGTCATCATGAAGTATCCTCAATCAGAATATACTACACGATAGCGAAGTAATCAAGTAAACATTCTTTAAACTTCATAAATTTTTCATTAACAATTCAAAGGTGAGAAAATGTTTGAGAGAATCGAGCAATTAATGAGGGAGAATAATGTTAGTGCTTATAAGCTATCTAAAGAAACAGGTATTGCACAATCAACATTAAGCAGTTGGAAACATCAAAATAAAATTCCTCGTGTTGATTTATTGCAGAAAATAGCTGATTTTTTTGGTGTCGAAATTGGATATTTAACAGGGAATTCAGATAAAACAAAAGAGACACCTAAAATTCAAAGAAAAATAGATGCCTCAACTGTTAATTTAAAAAATGTGAAAGTAATGTTCTATGGGGATTATGAACTTACTGAACAAGAAAAGAAAATGGTTGAAAACGTGGTTAAAGGGGTTATTTCATCACGTAAAGACGAAAGGAATAAAAAATAATTATATAGGGGTGTAGTATGAAGCGGATGTATCCTATTGTGTTAGATATTATTAAAGAAAATCGGTCTAACGACCCAGATGTTATTGCTAAGAATTTACGCATTAGTGTTCACTATAGATCACTACCAAAGCAGCTAAAAGGACTATTAATAAAAACGCCGTTTTCTAAGGATATTGTTATTAACTCAAAAATAGATGCAAATCATAAAAAAGTGGCATTAGCACATGAATTAGGTCATGTCACATTGCATAAGGGCGGGTATAACCTATTTGATATCGACTTATTAACCGATAGAGATAAAAAAGAAAAGGAATACCAAGCAAACAAATTCGCCTTTTTGTTGGTAGCTCATACATGTATGAGAAATTCGCCAAAAATGATTGATAGCATTCGTAATGAAAAGGAATTAACTTTTAACGATACGATAGAGTTACTTAAAATATTTGAACGTACAGGTTGTTATATTTAATAATTAAAGGAGAGGATTGTTAATGGCTTTCTTTAATTCTATGAACCGCTTGAAGTTTTCTATTTTATTTATAACTTATTTAGTTATTCAATATGTTCTTGGATATATAGTTGTTCCGGCGTTAGCCGCTTACTACCACAACACAACAATCAATATGATTACTATATTGATTGGCGTTTCTCTTTATGTATTAATTGATTTTTGTGCATATAAGAGGTTGATAGATTGTGGAAAATCTAAATGGAATTTAATTTTTATATTAATTCCAAAAGTTCAATTTTTATGGTTTATTTATTTATGTTTTCCTAAATCTATTGTTAAGGCGGAGACATTATGCAATACAACGTCAGTGTGAGAAAAAAAGATAAAGGCTATCAAGTCATTGTGTCCTATAAAGACGGCTACAGGTGGCGACAAAAATCAAAGCAAGGGTTCCGAACGCAACGTGAAGCCAAGGAATACGGCCACGTCATACTCAAAGAGTTAGACAAAACTGTACTCTTAACCAAAGATACAGAATTGAAAGACTTAACTTTCAAGGAATTTGCGGATATGTTCCTTGAAATAAAAAAAGCCCACGTTACGCACAATACATTAACTATGTACCGTCATGCCGTGGATGCCTACAGTTCTATTAATAATATTAAATTGTCTAACATCAAACCATTACATATTCAAAATGTAGTGAATAAAATGGTCTCTTCGCCTACTACCATCAATTCATACTACAAAGTGGTTAGTCGTATATTCTACATAGCGATTAACCCATACAAGATAATTTCAGATAACCCATGCACTGGTGTTAGGTTGCCGCGTGTCGAACGTAAGAATATGATCCATACCATTTCCGATGAAGATTTGAATAAGTTCGCAAAATACATGAGGGAAAAATATCCACAGGCCTATTACTTTTTACAAATTGCTAGATATACTGGTATGCGATTAAGTGAAGTATATGGATTGACGTGGAATGATATTGACCTAAAAAATCGCAAAATTTCCGTCAATAAGCAACTTCAATATGTCAAAGGTGTAATTACCTTCGAGAAAACTAAAACGGCGAATTCGGTGCGAATTTTGCCAATTCCGCCTATCTTAGAAAAGATACTAATAGAATACCAAACACATGAGTTGGAGTTTGAGTATGATTTAGTTCTAAACCCATACAAGAAAAATGGTGTCAAATGCCAAATCAACACCTATTTAAAACAATTTGGAGACAACCTATCAGCGCATAATCTACGGCATACATATGCCACGAAATTATTGGCTAACGGTCTTGATGTAAAAACTGTATCAGCATTACTCGGCGATACACCGGCAATGGTGATGAAAACATACTTGCATTATAGCGATGAGATGAAAGCAGCAGCATCAAATGCAGTTGCTAATATTTTTAGTTAAAAATTTTGACGATTTTTGACGAATTGAATATTTAGCTATTAAAAGATACAGTAAGCAAGTACTCTTTTATATGTTCATTTTTAACAATCATATATAACTGAGTAGCATTTTTAATAATTTGAATATCTGCTGTTTCTTTAGCATTTCTAGCTTTATCCGCTGCAGATAAGAATTGTGGCATCGCAATAGCCGCTAATATAGCGATAACCGCTACTACAACCATTAATTCAACGAGAGTAAATCCGCCTTTTCTCGATTTTTTAAACCCTTCTCGAACACGAGAAATATGTAATCGATCTACGACCCATTGACCGCACATTTCTAATCGATGATTCACTCCATGAATCATATGCATAACAGACTTCATAATATTCTCCTTTTAATAGTTAAGTAATAACATTGTCTATTGCCCTCCTAAGTTGGCAATGGACGTAAATAAGGGATACATAACAGATACAACTAATACGGCTACACCGATTCCCATTATGGTTAGTAAAATCGGTTCCAATAATCGTTCTAAACGAGCAATATATTTTGAAAGTATAGATTCATAGTAGTAGCCACAGTGGTTTAACATTTTTACTAATTCGCCACTCTCTTCTCCAATGGAAACCATTTGCCATATAAAAGCATTTCCTATCTGGCCACTACGTAAACTTTCTTCCAGTGAGTGTCCTGATAATAATCTTGCTTCCACTTGTTTACTACATTCAACACCATATATATTCCCCCACAAAGGGCGAGTGATATTCATGGTTTGAATGATAGAAATACCAGAATCTAGTAAGAGAGCCCAAACTTTTAACATACTTGTATAATACACACAAGTACTCCATTGGTATCGGTGAGCCAACAGCCAAAGCCAACGATGTACTTTACACTTTATACTATGCTGTTTATAAGCAAATGCTAAGGAACCTATTACAACACAATGTATAGCTATTACCATTAGAGGATGCGATTTTAACCCTTGTCCTAATGCAAAAAGAGCTCGCGTCATCAAAGGTAATGTAATATGCATAGTGGTAAATACCTTTTCAAACGAAGGAATAATAAACAAAATGGTAACTAGAAAAAATATATTCATCATTAAAAGAAGAAATAAAGGGTAAGAAATAGCACTCATAACCTTTTGTTTCAGCTGCCTCTCCCAATCATAGTGGCGGGATATATATTGTAAACTCTCACCCAAAGTGCCCGCTGCTTCACCACTTTCTAGTAAAGCCAAAGCAATAGGAGGACATCCTTCACTTCGTAAAGCCTGTGATAAAGTCTGACCACGCTCTATAGATTCATATAAAGCTGTATAGAGTAGTCCTCGTTTCCCCTGGCAGAGCAACTGTAAGGCTCGCCGTAATGGAACACCAGATTCAATGAGTAGACCTAATTGATAAGTCACATCTACCACCATAGTATGATTCCATTTATGTTTCTTTCTTTCATCCTGCAACGATATTCTATAAATTCTATAACCATCTCGTTTTAACCGTATTGCAATTTCTTGTTCTGAATCCCCCCACATCAAACCTTTTTCGGTTTCATTTTGATTATTTTTTACGACATATTCATAAGCCTCCATATATTCACCTACGATAATTGTTGATCAAGCAAGGTATGCAATTGTTGTTGGGCTCCATATTGTGCCTTTACATCTCGCACAGCCATTTCTAATGTTTTCATCGGTAGTTGCGTTTCTTGAATAGATATGATTTGTGGTTCCTTACGGGTCCGTATCAAATTTGCTACTGCATGGGTATTTAGCAAAATATCACGAATAGTAATGAACTTTTTATTCCATCGAAGTAAACGCTGACATATAACGGCCCGTAACACTTGAGATATTTGATTGCGTATCTCTTCTTGTTGCTCCCCAGGAAATAGAGAAATCATGCGGTGAACCGCCATCACTGCACGCTGTGTATGCATAGTCGCCATTACAAGGTGACCAGTCTCTGCCGCATGAAGTGCCGCTTCAAGGGTTTCACGATCTCGAAGTTCGCCTACCATAATGACATCCGGATCCTCTCGTAAAGCATCTCGAATACCATCTGACATAGTATTAATATCAGCACCTAATTGTCGTTGATGTATTAAAGACTTTTTAGGTACAAACTCAAATTCGACAGGGTCTTCTAAGGTAATAATGTGGCGCTCCATAGTCTGATTTATATAATCAATACAACAAGCTAAGGTAAAACTTTTACCACTACCTGTAGGGCCACAAACAAGCAACAGACCATCATGTGCTTCGCATAGTTTTTGTAATAACTGACCTTCACTATTATCATCTAACTTAAGTTGCTGATGACAAAGTAATCGCAATGTACCACATATTGTCTGATTAGCTCGATATAAATGAACGCGGATACGCACACCACAACAGGAACAAGCCTCATCAAGAGACTGCCATTCATAGGATGCTATACCGCAACGGCGCAATATATCCTCGATTAATTCTGTAGTACACATAAATGAAGTAGCCTTTAATCCATCACCATGTCGCAAATAGATAGGCTGACCACATTGTAGATGAATATCTGTTGATGATAGTTGTATTGCATTTTCTACAATAGTTTCTAAACTTTCACGTTTACAGCATGAGTCCACAACGATGCACCTCCTCTATAGATGTAACATGCTGAGATACGGCCTTACGAGCAGACTCTTCTAATGACAATAATAAATGTGTTTCCAATTCGTCCCAATGAGCCGAATTAGCTGGTATTTCTAAGTATTCAAATAGAGCAGTCCGTCCCTGATATGATGTACCATCAAATTTTCGCACTAGCCGTTGTGCAATAGCCCCCATTAAAGTAGCCCGTATTAAGTACGGCTCTACGCCCATATCCATGAGTCGCGTTACAACGCCTATAGCTGTATTGGTATGTATAGTAGATAATACGCGATGCCCCGTTAAAGCAGACTTAACGGCTAACTCTGCGGTCTCCTTATCCCTAATTTCACCAATCATAATCGTATCTGGATCTTGCCGTAATACAGAGCGAAGACCTTTGGCAAAGGTAAATCCAATCTTTTCATTAATACCAATTTGTATAGCCCCTTTGATTTCAGCTTCTACAGGATCTTCAAGACAGATAAGCTTAGTTTCGTCTAAATTTAACATGCGAAGCATGGCATATAAAGTAGCTGTCTTACCACTGCCTGTAGGTCCACAGATAAGTAATAATCCATAAGGACGTTTTAATAATTGTTCAATGTGCTCAAAGATATCCGGCTGCATGCCTAATTCTTTTAAGTCTTTATGACTCCCTTCATTTCCCATAAGGCGACATACTAAGGTTTCTCCGTATAGGCTAGGCAATGTAGATACACGCATCGTTACAGACTTATTTTTATGACTCCAAGACCAACGCCCATCTTGTGGTAAACGCTTCTCGCTAATATCTAGAGAGCTACAAACCTTAATACGGTTGATAATGAGTTCAGCTTCTTCAAATGATACAGTCATGTAATGTTGCAGCAGTCCATCTTGTCGCAACCGAACATGAGCACCACTTTCAACGGGATCAAAGTGGATATCACTTACATGGTGTTCTAAGGCATACAAGATAATATCGTCTAATGTTACGTCTACATACATGGTCACCTCCAATACCTTGCGGTATGTTTTTACCTCACACTAGCGTATGGCGTTATAGGTTTCGACATCAGCCTCTAAATCCCTCTTTTATTTTTAAAAATCCACGAAGCGAAAACTTTTCTTTTTTTAGACATACAAAAAAGGCGCCCCAAAGGGCGCCCTTATTGGACTATTAGATATAACGTATCTTATTTTAAGTTATAAAAAACGTCATTACCTTTATATTGAGCTGTTTCGTATAACATTTCTTCAATGCGAAGTAATTGATTATATTTTGCTACACGTTCAGAACGAGCCGGTGCACCAGTCTTAATTTGACCAGCATTTACAGCTACAGCAATATCAGCAATGAATGTATCTTCAGTTTCACCAGAGCGGTGAGATACTACGCAAGTGTAACCAGCACGTTTAGCAAGTTCCATAGCATCGAAAGCTTCAGTGAGAGTACCGATTTGGTTAACTTTTACAAGAATGGAATTACCTACACCAAGCTCAATACCACGAGCCAAACGTTTTGTGTTAGTTACAAATAAATCATCACCAACAAGTTGTACGCGGTCACCAAGGCGATCTGTCAACAATTTCCAGCCTTCCCAATCTTCTTCTGCAAGGCCATCTTCGATGGATATGATTGGATATTTGCCTACTAGGTATTCGTAAAAATCTACCATTTCAGCTGCTGTTTTAACTTTACCTTCCCCAGCAAGGTTATATTTACCACCTTCGTAGAATTCAGAAGATGCAGAATCAAGTGCCAATTTGAAATCTTTTCCTGGTTCATAACCAGCAGCTTTAATAGCTTCACAGATTACTTCTAATGCTTCTTCATTAGATGATAAGTTAGGTGCGAAACCACCTTCATCACCTACTGCAGTACTAAGACCTTTATTGTGAAGTACGGATTTCAAAGTATGGTATACTTCTGCACAGCTACGAAGAGCTTCTGCAAAAGATTTAGCGCCTACAGGCATGATCATAAATTCTTGAATGTCTACGTTATTATCAGCATGTGCGCCACCGTTCAAGATGTTCATCATAGGAACTGGCAACTCTTTTGTATTAAAGCCACCAAGATATACAAATAATGGCAAGTCCAAAGATTCAGCTGCAGCACGAGCTACTGCCATGGATACACCAAGGATTGCATTTGCACCAAGGTTAGATTTATTATCTGTACCATCCAATTGCAACATTAAGTTATCGATTGCCACTTGTTCTGTCGCATCATAACCGATAAGTGCAGGACCGATTTTAGCATTTACATTATCGATAGCTTTTAAAACACCTTTACCGGAATAACGGGATTTATCTCCATCCCGTAATTCTACGGCTTCAAACATACCTGTGGATGCACCAGATGGAACAGCTGCTGTAGCAATAGTGCCATCTTCTAAACATACTTCAACTTCAACTGTTGGATTACCGCGGGAATCTAAAATCTCTCTTGCAATGACTTGTTCAATTACTGCCATTTCTTCACCTCATATAATCTAATGGAATAACTGCCATCTGACAGCCATTATATATATTGAGCTAAACCTTATAGGCTTATAACTCTAATTAACTACTAATATAGTGAAAGCTCCATATTATGCTTTATGTACCAAGCTGTGACCTGTCATAGCTTTTGGTTGTTGTATCCCAGCTAAATCTAATAATGTAGGAGCAATGTCACATAATTTACCAGCTTCTAATGTAGCTGTTTTTAAACTGTCGCTCATTAAAATTAAAGGAACCAAGTTCGTTGTATGTGCCGTATGTACCTTACCTGTTTCATGGTTAACCATAAGCTCTGCATTACCATGATCTGCTGTAACTAACAGATGACCTTTCTTGTTACGAATAGCCTCCACGATACGACCTAAACAAGTATCTACTGCTTGAACCGCTTTAACGGCAGCTTCAAAGCTACCAGTATGACCAACCATATCTGGATTTGCAAAGTTCAAGATGATCATGTCATATGTTTCATCTTGTATTGCTTGTACAACCTTATCGGTCACTTCATAAGCGCTCATTTCTGGTTGTAAATCATAGGTGGCCACTTGAGGGGATTTTACGAGAATGCGGTCCTCCCCTTCAAAGGGTTCCTCTTCACCGCCATTAAAGAAATATGTAACATGAGCATACTTTTCTGTTTCCGCGATGCGCAATTGGCGATAACCACCTGTACTTAGAACTTCACCTAATGTTTCAGATAATGTATCCTTTTGATACACAATATGTACGGGCAAACCATCCTCGTATTTTGTCATAGTTGCCATATATATAGATAGTGGCTCCCGTTTAAAGCCATCAAAATCAGGTAACACTAGTGCCTTTGTAAGTTCACGCCCACGGTCTGGGCGGAAGTTACAGAATATAACCGCATCTCCATCTTTGATAGTCCCTGCAGCATCAATCACCGTAGGACGTACAAACTCATCTGCCGCATCTTTATCATAAGACTGTTGCACTGCTTCACATGCAGATGTAGCTATTTCACCTTGACCATGTACGATAGCATTATATGCCAATTCAACGCGGTCCCAACGATTATCGCGGTCCATTGCATAATAGCGACCACTAACTGTAGCAATTTTGCCACAATTTAAATTAGCCATATACGTTTCTAAGTCCTTTAAATAGCCTTGTGCACATTGTGGAGCTACATCACGACCATCGAGCAAAGCATGGACATACACATGCTCGATTCCATTATCATGAGCCCCCTTGATGACAGCCTTAATATGGTCTAAGGAGCAATGCACATTGCCATCTGAAACTAAGCCTATAAGATGTAAACTTTGCTTCTTAGCTACTTCGTATAGTTCCTTCATAACAGGGCGATTATAAAACTCACCAGACTCGACATCTTTAGTAATACGAGTCAAATCTTGATACACTATGCGACCAGAGCCAAGATTTAAATGGCCAACTTCAGAATTTCCCATTTGACCTTCTGGAAGACCTACCGCAAGCCCTGATGCTTCTAATGTTGTATGTGGATACATATCCCATAATCGATTAAAACAGAGCGGCTTCGCCTGTACTACAGCATTGGTTGTGTCTGATTTATCCCCCAAGCCAAAGCCATCTAGGATGACTAGCATTACGGGAGCCTCTAATTTAGCCATTTGTAACCTCATATTAAGCGCTTACTTGGTTTGCAGCTTTAATTATATCAATAAATTCATCGACCACAAGTGATGCACCACCTACGAGAGCACCGTCAATATTAGGCTCTCCAAGGATTTCTAATGCATTTTCTGATTTAACGCTACCACCATACTGGATGCGTATTGCCTCAGCAGTTTCATTATCATATAGAGATCGAATGTAATTGCGGATTTCTTTACATACCTCTTCAGCTTGATCCGCCGTTGCTGTCTTGCCCGTACCGATAGCCCAAATTGGTTCGTACGCAATGATCAATTGACTGACTTGTTCTTTCGGAGTATCAGCCAAAGCCCCTTTTAGTTGAGACGTAATCCAGTCAAGTGTATGACCCGTTTCACGATGTTCTAAACTTTCACCAACACAGACAATAGGATTCAAATTATGATGAAATGCACTTTTAATTTTTGCATTAACGGTCTCATCTGTTTCGCCATAATATTCACGGCGCTCAGAGTGACCAATGATTACATAATTAACGCCTACTTCTGTAAGCATAAGTGGTGAAATCTCACCAGTAAACGCACCAGCATCATGATAATCCATAGTTTGTGCACCTACTTCAATAGCTGTATTTTTCGTCAATACTACAGCACGTTCGATAGCTGTAAAAGGCGGACATACAACTACATCACAGGACAATTCCATATCTTGTAACACGCTGTTAAACGCTTCGATCAGAATTGATCCAGACGCAATGGTGCCATTCATTTTCCAATTCCCTGCAATAATGGGTTTTCTCATATTATGCCTCGGACAATGCAGCAATACCCGGTAGGATTTTGCCTTCTAAGAATTCTAAAGATGCACCGCCACCTGTGGAGATGTGACTAATTTTATCTGCTAAACCACTTTTTTCAATGGCTGCTACAGAGTCGCCACCACCAACGATAGTCATCGCATCAGATTCAGCTACAGCTTTCGCTACTGCATTTGTACCAGCTGCAAAGTTTTCCATTTCAAATACGCCCATAGGACCATTCCAAATAATAGTCTTCATTGGCGCCAATGCCTCTACATAAAGTTCGCGGGTTTTAGGCCCAATATCTAATATCATCCAGCCATCTTCGATTTGATCAACATCAACGATTTTAGTATTAGCATCGTTGCTGAAAGCATCTGCTACTACAGCATCGATAGGTGTCAGTAATTTAGCACCTGCTACGCGAGCTTCCATAACAAGGTCTGTAGCAATAACTTCTTGACCTTCTTCAAATAAGGAGCTACCAATATTACAACCTTGCGCTTTAATGAACGCATTAGCCATACCGCCACCGATGATCATTACATCAACTTTAGGCAATAAGTTAGAAATAACGGAGATTTTATCTGTAACTTTCGCGCCACCAATAATAGCTGCCATAGGTGTTTTGGGATGTACTATAGCTGCACTTAATGCGTCAATTTCTTTTTTGAGCAAGAAACCTGCTGCCATAGGGATATAATCAGCAATGCCGACTACAGATGCCGCATTACGGTGAGATACGCCAAACGCATCATTGATAGCAACATCTGCAAGAGATGCCAATTGCTTAGCAAACTCAGTGTCATTTTTAGTTTCTTCATTGTGGTAACGCAAATTTTCAAGCATCAATACATCACCAGATTGTAATGCTTTTACAGCTTCTTCAACTTTAGGACCAATGCAGTCATCTACGAATGCTACAGGCTTGTTGATAAGGTCAGATAAATGCTTAGCACATGGTGCCAAAGACATTTCTGGTTTGCGTTCTCCCTTAGGACGACCAAAGTGAGAAGCAAGGATAACCTTTGCCCCTTTTTCGATTAAGTAATTGATAGTAGGTAATGCACTACGAATACGAGTGTCATCAGTGATAACACCGTCTTTCATAGGAACATTAAAATCAACACGAACAAATACTGTTTTATTAGCTACTTGTAAACCTTCAATTGTTTGTTTCATCAAAGCCTCCTGATTATAAGCCTTTGCTTGCTACAAATGCGGCCATGTCGATAAGACGTTCGGAGTAACCCCATTCGTTGTCATACCAAGAAACAACTTTTACCATGTTACCATCCATAACCATTGTCAAATCAGCATCAACAATGGAGCTACGAGGATCAGAGCTGAAATCACAGGATACCAATGGTACATCAGATACACCAAGAATACCTTTTAATTCACCAGCTGCTGCTTTGCGGAATGCTTCGTTGATTTCTTCTTTTGTAGCAGGTTTTTCAAGTTCGCAAACAAGATCTGTAGCGGATACATCTGGTGTAGGAACGCGCAATGCAAAACCATCTAATTTACCTTTTAATTGAGGCAATACTTTAGCAACAGCTTTTGCTGCACCAGTAGTTGTAGGAATGATAGACATAGCTGCTGCACGAGCACGGCGAGGGTCTTTATGACGTGCATCAAGAATTTTTTGGTCATTAGTGTAGGAATGAATTGTAGTCATCATACCGCGTTTGATACCGAATTCATCACATAATACTTTAGCAAATGGAGCCAAGCAATTTGTTGTACAAGATGCATTAGAGATAATGTGATGTTTTGCAGGATCATACATATCTTGGTTAACGCCCATAACCATAGTTAAGTCTTCGTTTTTACCAGGTGCAGAGATTAATACTTTTTTTACAGTAGGTTGATTCAAATGAACCTTTGCTTCCTCTGCATCACGGTATTTACCAGTACATTCCATAACAATTTCTACGCCTTCTTCAGACCAAGGTAATTTAGAAGCGTCGCGGTCATGGAATACACGGATTTTTTTACCATCAACGTAGATATTTTCTTCATCAAATGTTACTTCATTAGGAATTGTACCGTGTACGGAATCGTATTTTAACAATAATGCAGTACCTTCATTATCACCAGTTGCATTAATTGCCACTACATCCACATCAGGATTATTAATCGCTGCGCGAACTACGCATTTACCGATACGACCAAAACCGTTAATACCAACTTTTACTGCCATTGTTAGATCCTCCTAATAACAAAAATTCTAACCAAATTCAAACTAAAATTTATAACTACTAATTCGCCTATAAGGCAGAAATTTGTAACAATTGACGCATACCTTCGGCTGCTTGCTCATCAATGATAAGTATCCCTTTCTGGCAAGCTCGCATCACACCTATAATAGCGCTCGCTTTTTCTTGTCCGCCAGCTACAGCAATAACATTGGGAACCTTTACTACATCGGGAAGTGATAAACCAATATTATTAGTAGAATAAATTAACTTACCCTCAATGTCACAATATTGGCCAAGTGCTTCACCTACCGCATGATTATCTACCAACTGCTTACGCACATCATCGGCAATATGGCGCTGATCCGCCATGCGCATTGCAGTACCAATACCAAATAATAGTACGTCAGTCCTACTAATGAGGTCTCCAATTTCTTTAATTTGTGGTTCACAAGTCATGAGCATATGTAATGAGTCTTGTGAAAGTCCATCAGGTAAATGGAGCATCTTATAGGACCCGCGAAGTCTTTCAGCTAACACAGAAGCGATTACATTAGCTTGATACTCCACTACCTCACCAACGCCACCCCGGGCAGGTACAACAATAGGATTAAATGGTAATACTGGCATCTCTTCAGCTACTGCAGCCATTGTACTGCCACCACTGATGGCAACTACAGAGTCAGGCTCTAATAATTCCTGTAATAGCTTTGCTGCTGCAAAACCTAACTTTTTAACCATCAAGGTTCCTTCAGTAGGAGTGATGATAACCCTATCGATATGAAGTGCTTCAGTCAATCGATGTTCTAGCTCGTTAATACGATCTAGCTCATTTAAAAAATTTCGCAACTTTGGAACAATTGCATGTCCCTCATCAGTGAGAAAAATCCCTGGTTTATAAATGTCTACAAGACCATTAGCACGCATTAACTCAATATGACTTCGTACGGTTCGCTCAGGAAGGTCCGTTGCAGTAGCTAATGTCCTACGGCCTATAGGCTCTTCATAAACAAGGTGGTTTAGTATTTTGTATCGCTCCTTCAATACGCTAACAATTTCAGGAACAATACGTTCACATATCATTAGAAATTCGTTCATCGGGTCCCTCCTTTACCCGTTTGGATTGCATGAATCGTTTTTCGTCCCATGTGAACAAAATCCGTCCCACCTAAAATAAAAAAATACTTTTACACTTGTATTGTATACCTTATGTAAATTTTATTCAACCCTAAATAAGAGAAAACGACATACGTCTTAGATGATTTGTTATTATTTCAAATCTAATAATATGTCGTCATGTCCTCTTATTATATTTTAATATGTCGTTTTACTTTATTGTATTTTATTTTGTACCGAAGATACGGTCACCTGCATCACCTAAGCCAGGCAAGATGTAACCATGATCATTAAGCTTTTCATCAAGTGCTGCTACATAAATAGGTACATCAGGATGTTCTTTATTTACAGCCTCTACACCTTCAGGAGCAGCCACTAAGCACATTAACTTAATATGCTTAGCTCCTTTTTCTTTTAACAATGTAATAGCTGCTGCTGCACTCCCTCCAGTAGCAAGCATTGGATCAGTTACGATAAAGTCACGTTCGCCTACGTCAGATGGTAGTTTACAGTAGTATTCTACTGGTTTCAAAGTCTCAGGATCACGGTACAAACCGATATGACCAACTTTTGCAGTTGGAATTAAACTAAGCATACCATTTACCATACCTAGACCAGCGCGAAGAATTGGAATAATACCCAATTTTTTACCTGCAATTCGTTTGCCAATCATTTTAGTTAATGGTGTTTCTACCTCCACATCCTCAAGTGGTAAGTTGCGTGTAATTTCATACCCCATCAACATAGTAATTTCATCAAGTAGTTCTCTGAAATCTTTAGAGCCTGTTTGTACGTCACGCATCAATGTAACTTTGTGTTGAATCAATGGATGTGTCATAACATTAACTTTCATGACTGTCCTCCTATAAAACAATATACATATCCCATTCTAGCTATTAACTATCATATTTACTCTATCACAGATTAGAAAATCATGCCATAAAAATATTAAAAGGGATGTGCCGAGGGCACACCCCTTTTATACTACCTATAAACTTATAGGACTATAAATATATAATGTAATTTTAATGTAATCGATTAGTACAATGGATACGCTTCACAAAGTGTAGCGACACGTTTACTAGCTTCTTCATGGACCGATTTATCTTCAGGATTTTTAAGAACCACTGCAATAATATCGGCAATTTCTTCCATATCTTTCACTTGCAAACCACGTGTCGTAAGAGCTGGCGTGCCAAGTCGAATGCCGCTTGTTACAAAGGGGCTAGCTGGATCAAATGGAATTGTATTTTTATTACATGTAATACCTACTTCATCGAGTAAGTGTTCAGCTTCTTTACCAGTTAAACCAGTATTACGAACATCTACAAGCATAACATGAGTATCTGTACCACCAGAAACAATTGTTAAGCCCTTTTCTTGCAATGCTGCAGCCAACGCTTTTGCATTGTCGATGACTTGTTGTGCATATACTTTGAACTCAGGTTGTAAAGCTTCACCAAATGCTACGGCTTTAGCAGCGATAACATGCATCAAAGGACCCCCTTGAATGCCAGGGAAAATGGCTTTATCGATTGCTTTAGCATACTTTTCTTTGCAAAGAATCATACCACCACGAGGACCACGCAATGTTTTATGAGTTGTTGTAGTAACGATATCAGCATATTCTACAGGATTTGGATGTAAACCTGCTGCTACAAGGCCTGCGAAGTGAGCCATATCTACCATGAAGATAGCATCAACTTCATGAGCTACATCAGCCATTTTTTTGAAGTCGATTTGACGGCTATAAGCACTACCACCGGCAATAATCAATTTAGGTTTTGCTTCCAAGACAATCTTGCGGAACTCATCATAATCGATTTGTTGTGTTTCTGCATCTACACCGTAAGGTACTACGTTGAAATATGTACCAGATACGTTAACAGGGGAACCATGAGTTAAGTGACCGCCATGGGACAAGTTCATGCCCACAATAGTATCACCTGGTTGTAATAATGCGAAATACACGCCAAAGTTTGCTTGAGAACCAGAGTGAGGTTGCACGTTAGCATGTTCTGCACCGAACAACCGTTTTGCACGTTCAATAGCTAATGTTTCAATAACATCAACATTTTCACAACCACCATAATAACGTTTACCAGGATACCCTTCTGCATATTTGTTAGTCAATACGCTACCTTGAGCTTCCATTACTGCTTGAGAAACGAAGTTTTCAGAAGCAATCATTTCCAATTTGTCACGTTGACGTGCCAACTCTTGATTGATAACAGCTTGAATATTAGGGTCTTGTTTTTCTAAGAAACTCATAAGTATCCTCCTCATGTAAATATATGCGTATAAGGTAACGATGTATTACTTCTCTAAGGCTTTAATCTTTTTCACACGGCGTTCATGACGGCCACCTTCAAAATCCGTTGCCATCCAAATAGTAACGATGTCCTTTGCAAGGCCGGGGCCGATAACGCGTTCCCCCATTGTGAGAATATTAGCGTCATTATGTTCACGACATGCATGGGCAGAGAATGTATCATGACAAAGAGCAGCGCGAATACCTGCAATCTTATTTGCTGCAATACCGATACCAATACCAGTACCACAAATCAAAATACCTCTGTCTACTTGACCAGATACAACTGCATTTGCTACAGGTACAGCAATATCAGGATAGTCGCAAGAATCAGCTGTATGACAGCCAAAGTCCTCTACTTCATGTCCCAATGCATTTAACAATTCCTTAACGGATGCCTTTAAATTTAATCCGCCATGATCACAACCGATTGCAACTTTCATAATTTCATCTCCTACGCCTTCTGAGGCACTGATGTAAGACCAGCCTCTACTAAGTGATAAATTTGTTCCGCACATTGATTATATACGGTTTGATCAGATCCATATGGGTCCGTAACATCACCATCTTGACCACCCCACTCGGAAATCGTTTTGATTTTACTTTCCTCAAATGGGAATTGGCGAAGTAGTACAGATTTGTGATCTTTCGTCATACCAATGATAAGATCTGCTGCATTCACGAGTTCCATCGTCAATGGTCTCGATTCATGATCAGAAATATCTGCAATGGAACGGACGGCTTCCACGGCTTGTTCAGTTGGTTTTGCGCCATAAGCGGCAAATAACCCAGCCGATACAGTGGTAACATCCTTATGTTGCTCCGCTGCAAGTGCCCGTGTAATACCTTCAGCCATAGGGCTACGGCAAGTGTTACCGGTACACACAAATAAAATATTCATAATAACATCCTTACTTAATCACATTTTGTGATTACTTTATACATTATAGCAAATTCATCCAATATGTAAAGACATTTTTCTATTATCAGTGGACATTTTTATGCTAGTAAATTTACTTATAAATGATATGATGGCTCGATGCCTTCTCCATACGATTCATAATAGCAACACCAAAACCGTCATCATCAACACCTTCTGCCAAGATTAGGGTAACATGATTTTCATTAAAATGTAATAGACTTTTATAAAAGTCGTGCCCCAATGCTAACGCATCACCATGATGGCCAAAACAATAGCACATAAAATCTGTATTCCCTTTAATCAGGTCGTACGTTTCACGACTTACCAAACAACCGATAGGACCTTCTATACCTTCTGAAAGTTCTTTAAAAGTACATGCTATCGCCTCTGGACTACCTACAACAACCGTCATAGGTGCATCAGGCGCATAATGCGTATACTTCATACCAGGAGCCTTTGGCTTAGTGGTTGCATTAACTAAAGCAGTATCATACTCAACAGTAGACACCACACGTTCAAGCTGTGCTTTTGTAATTCCACCAGGTCTTAATATAATGACCTTATCATCATGGACTTCCACAACAGTAGACTCTACACCAATCGTACATGGACCAGCATCTAAGATATAGGAAATGCGACCATTCATATCATTATATACATCTTCTGCAGTAGTTGGACTTGGGCGCCCTGAAATATTGGCACTAGGTGCCGCTATAGGTATACCTGCACGGTCTAATAATACTCGACATGCCTCATGATCAGGACAACGCAATGCCACGCGAGGTAGACCTCCGGTAGCACGGTCTGGCACTAAATCAGATTTAGGCAATGTAATCGTTAATGGTCCTGGCCAGAATGTATCCATTAAGGCTTGCGCCGTAGCAGAAATTTCTGTTACTAAAGGTTTTATGCTTTCACTATTAGGAACATGCAAAATAAGTGGATTATCAGAAGGCCGTCCTTTGGCAGCATAGATTTTATCCATCGCCTCTGGATCTAGACCATTAGCACCTAAACCGTATACAGTTTCGGTTGGTATAGATACCAATTCACCATTGCGCAAAGCACGGGCCAAAGTATCTATATCTTGTTCTGATGGATTTGTAATGATTTTAGTATCCATATTTGCCCTCATATACAGCTGTCACTACGCGGTTATGACCACCGAGGTCAGCTATAAATTGAATATTCGAATATTGACCTATTTCTTGCAATAAAGCACCTACCTCTTCTGCTTGGTCAAAGCCTACTTCAAACACCACACGGCCATTAGCGTTTAAATAATTTCTACATTCTTTAGCTAAGATTCGATAAAATTGAAGTCCATCCTCTCCACCAAATAATGCAATATGAGGCTCATTTAATACATCTGGTGACAACATCTTTAAATCACCAGTTCGAATGTATGGAGGATTAGAAACAATAAGATCAAACTTCTCCTCTTTTCCATATAAAGTGGAGAACATATCTGATTCCATAAATTGTACTCGGTCAGCTAAATTAAAGGACTCACCATTTTCGCGTGCCACCGGTAAAGCATCTGTGGAGATATCTAAACCAACACCACTAGCATTTGGCAAATAATGTAATAGACTTAATAATATTGTCCCAGGGCCTGTGCATACATCAAGAATACGCACATTACTATCTTTTGGATAAGTACCTAGTACATGCTCAATCAAGGTTTCCGTATCAGGTCGTGGAATCAATACCTTATCATTCACCTTAAAGGTCAACCCCATAAAGTCCTTTTCCCCAATGATAGCCGCTACACAATGCCCCTTAGCCCGTTGTTGAACGAGAGGCCTAAAGGCATCGAGCTCGTCTTGAATAAGCGGTTGGTCATAATGGGTATATAGATAAATCCGATCTTTACCTAAAACGTGAGAAAGCAGTACTTCCCCATCAAGTCGAGGTGTATCCATCTCCTTGCTTTGAAAGTACTGCTCTGTCCACTGGAGAATACGACCGATTGTCCAAATCTCCTTATGCATTTGTATTAGCCTCCTGCATTTTTGCCGCTTGGTCTGCAGCATTTAAGGCTTGAATAATTTCATCAAGATCGCCATTTAAAATAGCATCTAATTTATATAATGTTAAATTAATACGATGATCTGTGACGCGACCTTGTGGGTAGTTATAGGTGCGAATACGTTCACTACGATCACCTGTGCCGACTTGACTCTTACGATCTGCAGCCATACTAGAAATGGCCTCTTGTTCAGCTTGATCCTGTAACTTAGCACGCAATACACGCATAGCTTTTTCACGGTTTTGTAATTGAGATCGTTGATCTTGACACGCTACAACGATACCAGATGGTAAGTGTGTAATACGAACAGCAGACTCAGTTTTATTGATATGCTGACCACCGGCACCACTCGCACGATATGTATCAATTTTTAAATCTTTTTCATTAACTTCAATATCAACATCTTCCATCTCTGGCAATACGGCTACTGTAACTGTAGATGTATGTACACGGCCTTGTGTTTCTGTAGCCGGTACACGTTGTACACGATGTACACCAGATTCAAATTTCATCTTAGAGTATACATTTTCACCATCCACAGAGAAAATAACCTCTTTAAAGCCACCAAGCTCTGGTTCATTAGCATCGATAATCTCACAACGCCAGCCTTGGCTTTCCGCATATTTTGTGTACATGCGGAACAAGTCGCCTGCAAATAATGCAGCTTCATCACCGCCAGCGCCCCCGCGAATCTCAATGATAATATTTTTATCATCATTAGGATCCTTAGGCAATAATAGAACTTGCAACTTTTCTTCCAATTCCTCTTTTTGAGGTTTTAACTCTTTCAATTCCTCTTGAGCCATTTCTCGGAATTCTTCGTCCATGGATTTATCTTCAATAACTTCCATAGCTTCATCAATACCAGATAAAACTTTTTTGTAAGTACGGAACGTTTCAACAGTTTCAGATAATTGAGCATGTTGACGGGTCAATTTACGCCATTCATCTTGGCGAGCAATGACCTCTGGGTCACTAATGCGCTGCTCAAGATCCATAAATTTATCTTCAATAACTTGTAATTTATCAACTAACATGTTTATTCCTCTTCATATGCGTCACTCTCAGGAGGACGGACCTCTTCTAAAGCTCGTATAGCAACTTCAATTTGATCATCTTCTGGTTCACGCGTTGTCATATATTGTAACGCAAGACCTGGTTTTATAAGAGCTTTCACAAAAGAATGATCGCTACGTCCAGCAAGACGAATCACCTCGTACGCAATACCAGCTACTACAGGCATAAGGAGTACGCGGCTCACGATACGTTCCAACAAATTGGGCCAACCCAAGAAAGCAAATACAAAGATACTAACTACCATAACAATAAGTAAGAAGTTTGTACCACATCGCGCATGCAAGCGACTTTGTTGGCGAACGTTTTCTACAGTTAAAGGCAAATCTAATTCATAAGTATGAATCGTTTTATGCTCTGCCCCATGATATTGGAAAACTCGTTGAATATCCTTCGTAAGACCAATCCCCCAAATATAAAGTAAGAAAAGTACTAAACGAATGACACCTTCAATGAGATTTAATACTATATGATTATCCTGTACACCAGGAATGAATTTTACGATAAATGTAGGCAATGCCAAAAACACAGCTATCGCAAACAGTGTAGAAATGACCATGGTAATGGCGATTTCACTATTAGACATTTCTTCCTCTTCATCGCCAGCAGCCTTAGCGGAGAAGGATAAAGCCTTCATGCCTATCACTAGAGATTCATAGAGAGCTACACAGCCGCGAAGAAATGGTTTTTTCAATATTGGATATGTGTCAGCAATGGACTTTGTAGCTTCTTTTTGAACTACAATAGTTCCCGCAGGCTCACGTACGGCAGTTGCCGTATAGCCAGGGCCTCTCATCATGACACCTTCAATCACAGCCTGTCCTCCGACAAACTTTTTTATACGTTCTCTGTTCACAAGATCTCCTCTCATAAACAAATATAGGCAGAGCCAACAGCCCTGCCAATACATGTTACATTACAAAACAAATTATTTGCCGTAACGTTTGTTAAATTGTTCAATACGACCACGAGCTTGAGCCGCACGTTGTTGACCAGTGAAGAACGGATGGCATTTGGAGCAAACGTCTACACGAAGGTCTTCTTTTACAGAGCCAGTTTTGAATGTGTTGCCACAACCGCAAGTTACTGTAGCTTCTTTATAGTCTGGATGAATACCTTGTTTCATTCTATACACCTCTTTCCAGCAATCAATATTATTCTTATAGATTATAGCATGACACCTACACAAATGCAAGTAACCAATACTATTCCTTGGACGCTTGCTTTTCTTCAATAGCCTCAGCTAAAATAGCTTCCAAGTCACTTTCGTTGAGGATGTCACGCAATGCAATGAGCTCCTCTAAAGAAAGGGTAATACCTTTTTTCATGCTTGTATATTCACTATCCCAAGCACGAAGATCAAACTTAGGATTGTATTTTCCCCAACTAGTACATGTTAATTGTTTTTTCCAACCATCTTTATCTTCAGATAAAGTACCAATAACCTTGAAGATTTCAAAATTAATAACTGCCATAGGTCCTCCTTTCTTACATATTCATATGCTATGTTTCGTATCTACTATATTTAGTAGTTTATATTTTTTAGGATACGATATATTTTAAACCAAAATTATATGATTTACAATTCTTTTTTATAGTCACTATAATCTTCAATATCAATAGAAGCTGTAGGTGGCATAACTTGTGCACCTAATGAATCTACGGTCTCTTTCCAACTCCTTGTAGCCTCCGTAACAGCCTTGATATATGCCTCGTCAGCAGCCTGTACAGATTTAATTAGTTGGGCTTCATTCTTCACATCTAATACGCGACGACGTACGCTACTAAGCATATAGCCAAAGGATTCATCTGTTTGAACGAGCATGGAGATTTCTTGAATCAATGTTTGACCCGTAGTGCTGCAGAAATAGGCATACCACATATATGCTAATTCAGCATCTGGGAACATCCAGTACATATCATCTACAGGCGCTTCTGTCGTAATATCTACATCAATATAATCAGTATGACGTTTAAAAGTAAGAAAATAAGCTCCACTTTCAATAAGAGCAGTGCGACCTAATTCAGATACACGGCTATCAATGCAATAAATACCATCTTGACCTAAGGCTACGTCCGTTTGACCGCCGGGCAACAAAATAGAGCGCAAGGACAAGCCATAATTTAATACCGTAAATACTGGCAATTGCGCAAATACGCCATGGGGTAATGGAATATAATTAATTGTTTTCCACTTATCCCCTACACGTTCACGAAGACCAACACGCATTTTTTTTACATCGTATTTACCATATACGATTTCATAAGCCCCTAATGGAGTCCATTCTCGTATAGCTTCCACTCGTTTTTGGTTCAAGAAAAATTGCAACGCCATATTATTTAAGCCCAATTGATTTTGTGCCATTGTAGCAGGTAAGAATAATTGAGCAGTCCCTTCTGGAACCAAGTTATGTAATCCGTTAGCGACCTCTTCTACAATATCTTCAGAGGATTGGAACATACCAACTGTGCCTGTAAAGATATGGTCAAAATAGCTACGATGAGGCCATTGATTAATGATTTGAGCCATCGGATATAAACGTGTCAAAATGCTATAACACACGGGAGATGCCGTATACAGAACGACTTTTTTATCTTCATAAGATTGAAGAATCTCTTCAACCATGCCTGCATATTCTTCTACATAAGCATACAGAACCAGTTCTCCCGTTTTACTATGAGCTTCGATACTTTCACGAACAGGAGTTTCCCAAATAGTGCCTACATCTAGACCTTCTAAAATGCCTGTGTCACTAATAAAATCAAACAATTCCACTCTAAAGGATGGTCCATAAAGAGCTTGGAATGTATTCAAATCATATGGTACAGGACCAAAGGATTCTACTGTGGATTTTTCTGCTAACGCATATAAATCATCTGCCGTTACCCCCCACTCACGGGAGCTAGCATTACTAGAAATCAATTGATCTAGCACTTTAAAACGCATTAACTCATTTACAATATCAATTCCCTCAATACCATGATTAGCACAAAGGGCAATAAATTCTTCGTTATTTACTTTCATATTAAACCTTTCCGGCTGAAGGACATAGATGATTTAAAAAACATTCATTACACAAAGGCTTACGAGCCTTACACACTCTACGGCCATGATAGATTAACCAGTGGTGTGCAGCAGCCCAATCCTTTTTTGGAATTGCCTTTTGTAACTTTTGTTCCATCTCTTCTGGCGTCTTAGCAATACCTAATTTTAATCGGTTAGACACGCGAAATACATGTGTATCTACCGCAATGGCTGGTGTACCAAATAAAACGGATACCACAACATTTGCTGTTTTACGCCCCACACCAGGCAATTCAACGAGTTGATCAAACTCACGAGGCACCTCTCCATGATATTGTTCAACTAAAATTTGACAAGTAGCAATTAAGTTTTTTGCCTTGGACTTATAAAGGCCGCAATCTTTAATGAGAGTCTCTAACTTAGCAACTCCGATTTCAAGCATCTTTGCAGGATGATTAAGTTCTGGGAACAGTCGTTTAGTAACAATATTAACCCGTTCATCCGTACATTGTGCAGACAAAACTACAGCAACTAATAATTCAAATTCATTTGTATACTCAAGGGCAGGTTTTGCATCAAAATAATGCTCTTGTAACAGTTTCAACTGCTCTGCCTTTATCGCTTTTGTTACACGCATACAGTTCTCCTTTCTCACCTGTGAAAGTACAGACGCGTACAACTTATATCTTACCATACGTATTCATTAAGTTCTATGTTATAATAAAACATGCTATTCTAATATAGAATACAGGAGGCGCATATGAGTCATATTAACGATACATTAAAACGAATAAATGAACTAGCTGCAAAGAAAAAATCTGGGCAAGAATTAACACCAGAGGAATTAGCAGAAAAAAAAGAATTATACGAAATCTACTTAAGCTTCATTCGTGGTCAAATTACAAGCACCTTGAATCGCGTTGAATTTGTAGACCCAGAAACAGGTGAAAGAACCGCTCCTAAACGAGCGCTTGAAAACTTGGCAAAAGAAGTTGATCAAGACATTAAAGAGCATAAGGATATTTATTAATGTAACAAATAAACAAAATTGATTACATTACTAATATCCTTTTATATTTATTCAATCAAATTTATATATACATATTAAAAACCACTTGATACATGTATCAAGTGGTTTTTAATATAATTTCACTTATCTATTATAATTTACCAAGACGTTTCATAGCAGTATAAATTTTCCCGGCGAGTCCTGTCATTTGTTTTTTAGGAATACCACAGGCAGCTATGCGAATACCATTTGCTAATGCAATTACATAGATATGCTCTTTCTTCAACTCTTCACAAATAGCATTTGCAGAGTCTGTAGGGATTGTAATAAAGAACCCACCACGGTAAGGTAACATGGGAAGACCCACTTGTGCTGCTTCTTGTTTAAAGATATCAGCACGATCGCGAATTAATTGATAATAGCAATTACGTTCAGCTTCATATTCCTTAAACTTAGCTGGATCAGCCACAATATTAGCCATTGTACGCATTGCGGGACGACAAATATTGGACCATGTGGCACGACTTGTAGATTTGTTAACTTCGAAAAACTCATCAGCTATTTCTTCATCGTCAGAGATCCCAATCATCGCACCAACGCGCTGACCATACATAGTGAATCCTTTAGATAAGCTATAACACACACAGGTGAGTATTTCTTTTGGCAAATGACTAAATTTATTGAAGAACGCACGTACCTCATCTTTTTCACCAGAGTAATCAAGATATGCTACATCAATACCAATAATCACATTATTTCGACCAATAGCAACTAAATCCTTCAGAAAATTAAGGATAGAATCCCAATCTTTATCCTCAATAGAGTAGCCGGTTGGGTTATTACCAGGTGTATTAAAGATAACAACCACATTTGTTTGTTTAGCCGCCAATTCGTTTACACGATTTTGGAATGCCTCATGATTAAAGTTATTATGTTCATCAAATAAGGAATACGTAACTAGTGTACGTCCAGTATCACTACAAATAACACGGTATGCACCCCAGTACCAATCCGCTGTTAATACTTCATCACCAGGCTCTGTATAGTTATGAATCAAATGATGAATGCCACCAGTGCCACCTGCGGTAGCAATGCTACGAATATGACCTTCTGGACGGAAATTTCCAAAACATTCTTTTTCAGCAGCACACAAAAAATCTGGAATACCCGCAATTGGTGCATAACCAACATGTTCAGAATCCGAAAGACTCAAATATTCTTCTTTAACGGTCTTAAGAAAAACTAAGTTTCCCTCTTCATCATGAATAGCACCCAACGTACCATTTACAACATTCTCACGGCCATTTTCTTTAGCATCAGCTTGAGCTTGACCAGCAGTTACGAAGATCACATCTTTTAATTTTTTTCCTTTTGCATGCTTTGCAGCAACACTTGTCATAACTAGCACCATCCTATCTGAAATGAATATTACATATTTATCATACCTAAACTAATTTAAATATACAACGTATATTCAGTAAATATATTGTATACATAGAAGATTTAACTAACTATTAGTAACTCAACACTTATTAAATATATATAGAATATATTAAGTACCTTATTTAGGAAAAATAATTAACAAATATACAATAAAACAGTAAATATATAAAAAAAGACCACTCAAAAGAGTGGTCATCATCATCCTTAGAAGGAATAGCCTACACCAGCGTGTAAACCTTTTGCAGTTTTATCATTGCTATCTACACTATATTTATCATAGCCATAGTATACATTCAAATCTACATCAGGGCGTACTTCATATTGAGCACCTACTTGATAAGTTTGCTTAATATCATTACCCCAACCAGCCTTAGCAAAGCCGTTTACTTTATTAGTCAAAGGTACATGACCGATAACACCAGCTTGGAAACCAAGTTCAGTATCATTTGTACGAATCGCAGTACCTGCACCATATAAATTTACATTTGGATGTACTTTATAAACCAATGCTAATTGATGATCTTTAATATCACCATTTTTTGCATTTAATTTATCGTAAGAGTATTGTAATGCGGCTTTATTGGAAAGGTCGTGTTGTAAAGAAACACCGAAACCATCATTACTATTGCCGCCACCGTTAGATACATGTTGTTTAAAAGCATAATCAGCTTGTACCTTAGTGGATCCATCACTAATTTTCGTTACAGGAGCTGCAGCAAATGCACTACCGGCTACAACTGTAGCTGCTAAAGTTAATAATACTAATTTCTTCATTTTTACCTCCTATACACATACCAACGGTATGTCTTAATAAGTTACTAATCGATAGGTATAGTAATTATACAATCTATAAATTAGCGTTTCATGAATACAGGGATATCAGGGATACCACTGTTAGTATTTGTAGTGGATGCCGGACGGGATGTAGTTGTTGTTTTACCGAATTCAGGTACATTCTTAGTATTTGAATTAAAACCAGTTGCCACAACAGTAATTTGAACTGTATCGCCTAAGCTTTCATCGATAACGGAACCGAAGATAATATTTGCATCAGGATCCGCCGCTTCAGAAATAATTTCGGCAGCTTCATTAATTTCAAACAAGCTTAAGTTAGCACTACCGGAAATATTGAGTAAGATGCCTTTTGCACCATCGATAGATGTTTCCAACAATGGGCTATTAATAGCCATTTTAGCTGCGTCAGCAGCGCGGTTTTCACCTTCGCCAACGCCAATCCCCATCAATGCTTCGCCTTGTTCAGTCATGATAGTTTTAACATCTGCAAAGTCAAGATTGATCAAGCCAGGAACTTGAATCAAGTCTGAAATGCCCTTGATACCTTGGCGAAGTACATCATCAGCTGTACGGAATGCATCGCTTAAGGAACATTTTTTATCTACAACTTGCAACAATTTATCATTAGGAATAACGATAATAGTATCTACTTTTTGAGTCAAGAATTCAATGCCTTTTTCCGCTTGTGCACGACGGCGTTTACCTTCAAATGCGAACGGTTTAGTAACGACGCCGACTGTCAATGCACCGATTTCTTTAGCACATTCTGCAACGATAGGAGCAGCACCTGTACCAGTACCACCACCCATACCAGCAGTTACAAATACCATATCAGCACCTTCAAGAGCTTTTATAATTTCTTCGCGGCTTTCTTGAGCAGCCTCTTCACCGATTTGTGGATTTGCGCCTGCACCAAGACCTTTTGTAACCTTCTCGCCAATTTGAATCGTTACATCCGCTTTAGATAATTCAAGCACTTGGCTTTCAGTATTAGCGGATAAAAATTGAACACCTTTAAGATCGCTATCTACCATGCGATTAACAGCGTTATTACCGCCGCCACCAACACCGATAACTTTAATATTTGCAAAATCAGACATTGAACTTCCTCCTCTTATCGTTATCTATCGTATCAATATACGTCCCAATGTATCGATTTATATACTGACAATCTTATAACAATTACATTTATTTTACACTAAAATTTAAAAACTTTCCACTATATAGAATGTGATTTATTAGAATCGCTTAGTCATAATAATCTTTCGTATAGCGCCTACATTAATAAATACATGCAATCCAAAGCCAATAAGAGCTACGTAATATAGGTTAATTCCTATGAGGTCACCTACATATACAAGAATAACAGCTAACACAACATTTGAAAAGAACCCAAGCACAAAATTACTAAGATCAAAGGTTCGTTCCAATGCAGCACGGCTACCACCAAATACAGCATCTAGTGCAGCCAGAACAGCAACTGATGTGTAGTTCGCATAACTTATAGGTATATGAAATGGTGAAAGCCACCCTAATGTAGTACCTACAATTAAACCAACAATGGCAAAGATATAAATATTCATTCTTTACCTCCTGTTTCATTAGGCTTTATATGCTCTTCTCTAAAGGTTCCTGTAAAAGCTGGAATAGCTATTTCATTTTCTTCCTTTATGGTTACCTTTATGCCCCAGTGTTTCAAGGAATCCACCACACCGCCTCGCATAGTGAGCGCAGAATTTAATGTTTTTGGATCACCAATCGCTTTAACTGTAAAAGGAGCCCCAAAAACCTTACCATTCACAGTAATAGTCGGACCAGAGCATCGTATTTCAGAAGTCCCTATGAGACGTTGGTCATTGATAGCTATCGCCTCAGCCCCACCAGCTCGCAATTCATTAACAATACGTAAAATATCCTCATCATGAATTACATATAAATTAGGATTTTCACCACTTTGAATTGGCTTTAAGCTATCCTCAATTAATACACTAACACCCGTACCTTTAACATTAGTTAAAGCTGCTTTCATCATCAACTGTTCATCTGCTTTAACATTGCTACTAGCACCAGACTGTTTAAGTTCTTCTATTTGTTTTAACAATGCATCACGTTCACTTTGAGCCTCTCGCAATTGTACGGCTAAATCACCAGCCCGTTGTAAACGGATATTTTCTTCTATATTATCTTGAGTCATCTTATATTGAGTAACAACCATGAAGCCCAATATACAGCTGACTAAGGCTATTGCCCACCGTTCGTGTCTCACGACAATCATCTACCTTTTATCTTCAACATGACCTTGTTTATCTTGTTTTGTATCATCCTTCTTAGTAGATGAATCTTCTGTATTCTTTGTTCCAGACTGATGCTTTTTAACTTCCGGTATTACATCAGTTTTTATATATGGCGATGAAACATTAACATCTATATATTGTACATTGCTATGTGTTGTCTTAATATCTTGTAACATAGACTGAGTTAACTCGGCTTTTTTAGGTAAGTCTTTACTATCTCCTAATCGAATTTGTACCCCCGATACGGTATACGCCATTATTGCATCAGGGTCTCCTATATTGACTTCTGCAATATTCTTGAAGGTGCTTTCATCAAGAGAGTTCAAGTATTCAAGAGCCGCTAAAATAGGTTTATCCACAACGGTATCACCTAATAAAATATTTCCCGCCTTAACTCCTGATATCATTGGTACCGACGTATCTTGTATAGCAGGCTCTGATGCAATCACTTGACCTTTACTATCAAGTGTTAGATAGCCAAACTGAGCTGGTACAACTGCAACAGCTTTGCGTTCTATGACACGTACGACCATTGTAAATGGCAATTGATAACTAATTTGAGCCTCTTCAACCCGTAAGTCTTTCGCCAATCTAGTTTTTAATTTCTCTGTACTAATTTGCAATATATTTACAGGTTCATGAATATCCCCTGCTACCATTACATCTTGTACAGTTACCTTATCCGATCCTACAATTTTTAAGGATCCAAAAGGAATAGGTAGTGTAAACAATCCCACCAACACGAGAGTAACTGCACCACCGATTTTTAACACTCGTTTTCTAAATACAGCCCGTTCATCTTGAACAGGTGTAGAAGACTGCATCTCCCCAGAGTTGGATGGATGGTATTGCTTATCATCCATAGATAACTCCTTATATTCTATTCAGCCCTTAAAATTTCCCTATACTAGCTGTTAATAAAATCTTTTCACATAATGTTGGGAAGTCAATACCCATTTCTTTAGCTGCCTTTGGTACTAAAGACGTTGCCGTCATACCTGGCACAGTATTGTATTCTAGAACATACATATTATCTGCATGATCTGTCATAATATCAACACGAATAACCCCACTGCCTTGTACTTCGCGATACACAAGTTCCCCTATGCGTTGCATCTCAGCAGTCATTTCTTCACTAATAGGCGCAGGTACTAAATATTCTGTAGCACCTACAGTATATTTACTGGTATAGTCATACTCCCCAGAATGTGGACGGATTTCAATTACTGACAATGCCTTTCCGTCAAGAACGGATACTGTAAATTCGCGACCATCAAGAAATTGCTCTACTACAAGAATCGGATCATATTTTAGCGCTTCTGTAACAGCAGCCTCCAATTGTGCCTCATCACGAACGATGGTAACGCCAATACTAGAGCCTTGAGTAGCAGATTTCACCACTACAGGAATCGTAAACTGTTTACGAATATGTCCTATAATAGCTTCTGCAGATTCTAAATTACCATTAAAGGATTCAGAAGTAGCTGTTGGAATATTAGCCCCTTTGAAAACATCTTTGCTTACTTTTTTATTCATTCCTACCGCATGAGCCATGATGCCCGATCCAGTATATGGAATTTCAGCCATTTCAAGTAAGCCTTGTAATGCACCATCTTCACCATAACGACCGTGAATTGCATTAAATACAATCTCTCCACCTAAGGATTCAATGTCTTTTAAAACCGTACGAGGATTAAGTTCTAATGTTTGGGCATTATACCCTTTACTTTCGAGTGCTTCCGCAATAGCAGCGCCAGTACGGCGAGATACTTCAGCCTCTTTGGAAGGGCCACCCATCAATACAATTATTTTTCTATCTTTCATTGTAAGCCTTCCTCCAATATAGCTAATAATTTTGGTCCATATTGATTAATAGAACCAGCCCCCATTGTGATAACCAGATCGTTAGGTCGCACAATTTTTGCCAATACAGCCGGTATATCATCAACAGATGGTACATAATGTACAACCTTATGTGTAGCAGCTTCAACAGCGTCAGGAATAGTACGTCCATCGATACCTGCAATCGGATCTTCACCAGAACTGTAAATATCTGTCATATATATTTCATCAGCACTTGTAAAAGCAGTGGCAAATTCATCTTTCAACAAGCTTGTACGTGTATACCGATGCGGTTGAAACACACAAATAACGCGATGTTTTTCAAGTTCTTTTGCTGCTCTTAAGGTCGCTTTAATTTCTGTTGGATGATGTGCATAATCATCGACAACCCAGACGCCAGCAACATGACCTTTTGTTTCAAAACGTCGTTTTGCACCGATAAATTTACCTAACGCTTTTGTAATAAAGCGATTTTCTACACCGCAACATTCATGAGCCACAATAAAGGCTGCCAATGAGTTTAATACATTATGTTCTCCAGGCACGCGCAAGCTGATACGGCTTATATTAATACCTTTATGATATACATCATATACCAAGGAAGAGTCCACATAATGAATATTTTTTGCTACATAATCATTATTATCCTCTAAGCCATATGTAATAAAAGTACGTTTTACGCGGCTCATAACATAACGAATATTTTCATTATCACCACATACGATAGCCTTGCCTGCTTCTGGTAACGTTTCGACGAACTCACAGAAAGCGTTTAACAAGTTATCCATAGTCTTATAATGATCCATATGATCATCTTCAATATTAGTTATAACGATAGTATGTGGATGCAATTTTAAAAATGAACCATCGCTCTCATCCGCTTCCACAACTGAAAAATGGCCTTTCCCAAGGCAACTGCTACCTTTGAGATAATCTACTTCGCCACCGATAATTACCGTAGGGTCCGCATTAGCCTCCACTAAAATTTGTCCAATCATTGAAGTTGTAGATGTTTTACCATGCGCACCAGCTACTGCGATACCATCTGTTACATCTAATACAGCCTTTACAATATCAGAACGATGTAAAATGGTAATCCCTTGCTCTTTAGCGGCAACAATTTCAGGATTGTCTTCACGAATCGCTGTAGAACGAACTATGGCATCAACACCATTTACATATTCTTTATTATGACCGATATGCACCGTGGCACCCATATCTCTAAACTTAGAAATCACTGCAGATTCAGCAATATCTGAACCAGATACATCATAACCTTTTTGAATCAAAATATTCGCTATCGCACGCATACCAGATCCACCAATACCGATAAGGTGAATTTTGTGAATACCGTCTAACATAAAACCTCTCCTTGTTACTTTGCAATAGATAAAGCTAATTTTGCAATATCGTGAGCCGCATTCGGTTTTCCCAATTGCAATGCTCGGTCTCCCATTTGTGCCAACAAATCACGGTTGGCCATAAACATCTCGATTTCCCCTATTAAATCGTGAGCACTCAACATTTTATCTACAATCATATGCGCCGCCCCTTCTTGTACAAAGATACGTGCATTATAGGTTTGATGATCTTCCGCTGCGTATGGATACGGTATCAATACGGATGGAATACCGCGAACTGCTAATTCTGCAAGACCTATAGCACCAGATCTAAATACTGCTAAGTCGGCTGCTGCTAGTGCTTTTGGCATATCATGTAAATACGGCAAAATCAAAGATGAACTACCTAAACCATCCCCATCGGTAATGCCCAATTGGGATAAAACAGATTCATATTCTCCGTTTCCCGTAATATGGATTAATTTAATACCTTTCACACCTTGGAAGTGTTTATGTACATCTATCATAGCATTGTTAATAGTTCTCGCCCCTCGAGAACCTCCAGCTATGAGTACTGTAAAAGTATCATCACTTAAGTTGAAATAGTTACGTCCCTCTGTTCTCGAATCAACTAGCACATCTGGACGAACAGGATTCCCTGTATAGACTACGCGCTTTGCTTTAGAAAACGATGCTTCTGCATCCTTATAGCCTAGGGCTACCACATCAACAAAACGACTCAGAATTTTATTAGTAATGCCTGCTATGACATTCTGTTCTTGAATTATAGTAGGAATATTATGTAATGCTGCAGCCAAGAGAACAGGGCCACATACATAACCCCCAGTACCAATAACCACATCAGGTTTAAACTTACAAACTATGGCATTAGCTTTTACAATGCCTAAAGCAGTTTTACCTAATGTAACTAATGTACCTAACGATAATTGACGCTGCAAGCCTTGCACAGGAATCGTAGTAAACTCTATCCCCTCTTTAGGAACTAATGTAGCCTCGAGACCTTGCTTGGTACCAACATATAACACCTTTGCATCAGGATTTTGTTTCATAATTTCCTTATATATAGTTATTGCTGGATATATATGTCCACCAGTGCCACCACCTGAAATAATAACACGTTTCATTAATGGTGTCCTCCCTCTTGCAACATATGAACACAACGTTTAAAGTCATCTCCACGCTCTTCAAAACAGCTGTACCAATCAAAGCTTGAGCAAGCCGGAGATAATAGCACAATATCGCCAGTCTCTGCCAATTTATAGCCTTGTTCTACGGCTTCTTTCATGGATAAAGCACGATAAATCAGCTTCACACCAGCCTCTTTTGCAGCCGTCTCAAAACGATCTGCTGCTTCCCCCATGAAAATAACAGCTTTAGTCTTCTCCTTAACTAACTCCATGAAGTCTTCTAAAGGCGTCATTTTATCATGACCACCAGCTAATAGAATAACTTGTTGATCAAAGGATTCTAATGCTTTAACCACAGAATCTACATTAGTCGCTTTAGAATCATTATAAAATGTAATACCATCAATCGTCTTAACGCGTTCTAAACGATGTTCAACGCCATGGAACTCACTAATAATACGATGAATTGTTTCTACGGGTACGCCCAATGCATGAGATAAAACAATAACGGTCAATATGTTTTCAATATTATGACTGCCTGGAATATGAATATCTTCATCTGCAATAACAAATTTTGCTACCCCATCTTTAGCAATATAACATTGCCCATCAGCATAATAAGCGCCATTCTCTACGGCTTTTTTTTGACTAATTTTTAGAATATGACTAGGCGCACGATGTTCCATATCAGCTACAACGGGATCATCTATATTCAACACTAAATAATCTGTACTTAATTGATTTTCAAAGATGCGTTCCTTCGCAGCAATATAGTTTTCCATCGTCTTATGACGAGCTAAGTGATCTGGAGTAATATTGAGCATAATAGCCCCAATAGGCCTAAAATACTTAATTGTCTCTAATTGATAACTAGATAATTCAGCTACCAAAAAACCGCCTGCAGGCATAGAATACGCCACTTCACTAAGGGAATCCCCAATATTTCCACCGACGTGAACTGGTTTTCCAGAGCCTTCTAGTACTTTAGTTAATAAGGTTGTTGTCGTAGTCTTACCATTTGTACCAGTAACAGCTACGATAGGTGATTTAGATACTTCATAAGCTAATTCTACTTCACTGACCACGTCAATACCACGGGCATGTGCTGCTTTTACAATCGGAATGTCTAAAGAAATACCTGGAGAAATAACGATACGATCCACGCCATCTAGCAAGGATTCATCTTGACGTCCTGTAATAATATTTACCCCTGCCGCAACGAGTCGTTTCTCCTCAGCCGTAGGCAGTGTCATAGGCTTATAATCATTTAACACAACATGCGCACCCACTTGGGCTAATACCCAAGATGCACCTATACCGCTGGCTCCAGCTCCAAGAACAAGTATATGTTTATCTCCATATTCCATCTATATCACCTAAACTATTTATAAAATTAATGTATCCTATCTAATAAGCATACCATTATTTACAACTTCCGTTAAGTATTATCTTATAAAGTTATAGTCGCTAAAAGTACACCAATAATGGCTAAAACAGCTCCACCAAACCAGAAGCGATTAACAACTGTTTGTTCTGCCCATCCGGAAAGTTCAAAATGGTGATGAATAGGACTCATCTTCAAAACACGCACACCACGTGTTTTGAAAGAAATAACTTGAATAATAACAGATAATGCTTCCATAACAAAAATGCCACCAATCACCACAAGTAGCAATTCTGTTTTAGTTAAAATAGCCATTGCTGCAAAGGCACCACCTAATGCCAAAGAGCCTGTATCCCCCATGAATACTTTTGCAGGGTTCACATTATATACCAAAAAGCCAAGACATACAGCTGCTATTATAGCGCCGAAGTACGCAACACTTTCAGCACCAATAGAATTTGTCATCGATGCAGCCATCAAACCAATAACAGAGAATGCTATCGCCGCCACTGCTGATGTACCACCAGCAAGACCATCAAGACCATCTGTTAAATTTACTGCATTTGTAGCTCCTACAATAATCAAAAATGCCAATACATAATAACCCCATCCCAATTGTAATTGTATATCTACAACAGGAATCCATAATGTGGTAGGAACAACCATAATCTCAGTAATGCAATAACAGAATACGGCAGCCAATATAAATTGTCCAAGTAATTTTTGCTTTGCTGTTAAACCAAGATTGCGTTTTTTTACAGCTTTTACAAAATCATCAAAAAAACCTAATAAACAATGACCCAGTGTTAAGAATAATAACATTCCTGTGCCCACATTCCATGGTGCAAACAATGCCACGCCAATAATAAGGGCCACCATCATGAAAGCACCACCCATTGTTGGCGTACCGGCTTTTGCTTGATGACTTTCAGGGCCTTCTTCACGAATACTTTGTTGTGCGTGCAAAGAACGCAACATAGGAATAGCAATTTTACCTAGCACTACCGTAATGATGAAAGTCGCTACGAAGGCTAATAGAATGTGATTTATCATATGAATCCTCTACTTATTAATAAATAGGACGGCTAGATATAACTAGCCGTTACCTATTATTCTCGATCCTTTAATTCTTCAACAACGCGCTCCATTCGTAAACCACGAGAACCTTTCACAAGGATAACATCCCCTTTTTCACGAATATCACTATATGCGTTGGCCATTTCTAAATGGCTGTTACAACGGAATGTAGTTAAACCTGCTTTTTTTGCTTCCTTTGCAATGAAGGCAGCAGCATCACCAAAGGTGAATACAACACTATAACCCTCTTCAGCAAGCAAATGGCCGATTTCACGATGTGCTTCTTTAGAGAAGTCGCCGAGCTCGAGCATATCGCCTAACATCGCAATTTTACGCTTACCTTCTAATTGGCCAAGTGCTTTAATAGCTTCTGCCATGGATGAAGGGTTTGCATTATAAGCATCATTTAAGATAACAATATCTTCAAATGGGACGATTTCTTGACGCATTGGAGTTCCACTAAACTCACTCAAACCTTTGCGAATTGTGTTAGATTTAATGCCTAGCACTCGACCTGCAACGATAGCCGCCAATGCATCATATACATTGTGTTCACCAATCATAGGCAAGAAGATATCAAAAACTTCATCATAACACTTACAAGTGAACTTAATACCGTCTTTTTTATAGCGCAAATGGCTACCAATACAAGTAGCATTCCGTTCAATACCATAGGTAATTGTTTTACCCTTAGCTAAACGATCCATAGCTTTTACATATGGATCATCTTCATTAAGGATAGCCACGCTGTTTTCAGGCAAGCAACGAATCAATTCACCTTTCGCTTCGGCAATGGCTTCTCGAGAACCTAAAAGCTCGATGTGACTAGTACCAACATTGGTAATAATCCCCATCGTTGGTTCTGCAATCAAGGCCAGTTCTTCGATTTGTCCGAGCCCACGCATACCCATTTCAACAACACAGGCTTCATGCTCAGCAGTTAAGCGCAATAGTGTTTTTGGTAAGCCAATTTCATTATTAAAATTTTTCTCAGTTTTTAATACATTAAATTCTGTGCCAAGTACGGCTGCCACCATTTCCTTTGTCGTAGTCTTACCAGAGGAACCAGTAATAGCAACTACAGGAATATCAAAGCGGCGACGATGATATCGTGCTAAGTTTTGATATGCTACCAAAGTATTGTCTACCTCGATGCAAGCAATACCTTCTACAGAACGTCCTTTTTCAACGATAGCCCCTGTAGCACCTTTTTCGATAGCCGCATTGATAAAATCATGACCATCAAAGGTATCACCTTTTAAGGCTACAAATAAAAAGCCTGATTCAATAGTTCTTGTATCAGTAGATACATCTAAAAACTTAATATTATCGGTATGTGCACTCGTCCCCTTTGTGGCCTCCAGTACTTGAGACAATGTAAATTCTGCCATATTAGATCTCCTTGAGGGCTGCTCGCGCCTCTTCACGATCATCAAAATGGATCGTTTTATCCTTTAAGATTTGGTAATCCTCATGCCCCTTACCTGCAATGAGTACAATATCCCCAGGTTTTGCATGTTGTATTGCATGTTGAATCGCTTCTCGACGATCAACGATAACTTCATAGTGAGTTCCTTCTCGAAGGCCGTCTTTAACGCCGACTTCCACATCTTTAACAATTTGTACAGGATCCTCTGTACGCGGATTATCAGATGTAACATACACAACATCACCGTATTGTGCCGCAATGCGTCCCATAATAGGACGTTTGGTTGCATCTCGGTCCCCGCCACAGCCAAAGACTACAATAATACGATTTTCTTGAATAGCCTTTGCTGTTTGTAAAATATTTTCTAACCCATCTGGTGTATGTGCATAGTCTACAACAACAGCAAATGGTTGACCTTCTTCAATCAATTCAAAACGACCAGGTACAGCACTAAATGTTTTCAACGCTTTATCGATGTCTTCCATGGAAATACCTTCCAATAGGCAGGCACCAATAGCTGCTAATGTATTATACACATTAAACAAGCCAGTCGTATTCATTTCAACTGTATAATCATGACCATCATAAGATACAGTATAACGGCTAGACTTTGGCGTCATATCTACGTCATGAGCATTCAATGTGCCGCTACCATCAATACTATAGGTAATGATAGGGGCAGTAGTTTTTTCAACAACCCGATGCCCATAGGCATCATCGATATTGATAACAGCACCCTTACCAGATTTTACTTGGTTTGATTTGCTAACTTGTTCAAATAGTTTACATTTAGCTGCCAAGTAATTCTCAAATGTTTTGTGAAAGTCTAAATGATCTTGTGTAAGATTTGTGAATACAGCCGTATCATACTCAACACCAGATACGCGTCCTAAAGCCAACGCATGAGAAGATACTTCCATTACACAATGTGTAACACCCTCTTCTACCATTTGATGCAAAATATGTTGTAAATCTACTACGTCAGGAGTCGTATTATGAATCGGATATGATGTATCACCAATCATGATATGAACAGTACCAATCACACCGACCTTATGACCTTGAGCTTTCAAAATATGACGAATCATATGAGTTGTAGTCGTTTTACCATTAGTACCAGTAACACCAATCATGCGCATGGAATTGGCTGGATAATCAAAAAAGTATGGCACACAGGACATCATAGCCACACGTGTATCTTCAACAGTGATAACACAAACATCACTATTTACCTCAACAGGTTTAGATACTAATACGGCTACTGCCCCAGCCTCAACAGCTTTATTAACATAATCATGTCCATCGACAGTAGCACCATCTAAAGCAATAAATAAACTACCTGCTTTTACAGCACGAGAATCAGCGGTTACATCTAAAATTTCAACAGCTGTATTACCTTCTACATGCGGTGCATGTAAGGTTTTTACTATATCTTGTAAGTGTTTCATATACAATCTCCTTTACACGCAAAGGAAAGCAGCCCAATACGAGCTGCTTCGCCTGCTAGTCTATAATTTGCTGTTTCTCTTGTACATTACGTTCAGTAACAGCGCTTTTTGTGCTATAAACAAAAGAATCAGGCAAAACCATTCCTAGTTGTTCTTCTGCGATTTGTTGGATACGTACAGGAGACTTCAAGGAAGCCACTTCAACGTCCAATGCATCGTTATCTTTTGTTAATTGTACTACAGCTTGCTGTGTTTTAACTACCTCATAGCCCAACTTTGTACTGTATGCATTCATAACCATCATGATAAGTAAGCATGCAACTAATGCAGCAATACCATATACAACTTGCCACATCATAGGGCTTAAATCTAAAGCTACGTTTGCACTACGTCTTCTCCCTTGTGCAATGACCAACATATCACCTTTTACTTGGCCCACAACAGCCTTTCTAGCTAACATAACACTTAACCCCTTCCAAATCTACAACTTTACTGCTACGCGCAATTTAGCGCTTCTAGCTCTCGGATTAACTTCAATCTCCCCTATACTTGGCTCTATAGCCTTATTCTTTGCCTTTACAACTGCCTTGTGATTACAAACACACACAGGCAATTGTGGAGGACATATACATGCAGTACTTAACTCTTTAAAAGTTTGCTTTGTAATTCGATCTTCCAAGGAGTGGAATGTAATAACTCCAATCTTTCCCTTTGGTTTTAACATTGATACAGCATCTACAAAACTATCATGCAAAATTGCTAATTCTCTATTTACTTCAATACGTATGGCCTGAAACGTCCGTTTTGCCGGATGAGGTCCATCTTGTCGCGCCTTTGCAGGTATTGCATTCTTAATAATTCTAACTAACTCACCAGTAGTAGTAATTCTTTTTTCTTGACGTGCTTCAACAATAAACTCGACAATTCGTTTAGCCCATCGTTCCTCCCCATAATCATGGATAATTTGCAGTAATTGTTCGCTGTCATATTCATTGACAATTTCCTCTGCCGTGAGAGGTGCATCTTTATCCATTCGCATATCAAGAGGTCCATCATTCATATATGAAAAACCTCGTTCAGGAGTATCTAGTTGATAGCTGGATACACCAAGATCAAATATAAAACCATCGACTTCATAAATGCCTGCATTTTGGAGGGCTTCTTTTAAGTTAGAAAAGTTTGTAGGTATCGTTAACACCTGACATTTCAAATCAGATAAACGCTGTCGAGCTACACTCAAAGCATCTTCATCCTGATCTAAACCTATAATCATGCCTTCTGGATCTAGCATCTCGCCCACTGCATGAGCATGTCCTGCCCCACCAAGGGTACAGTCCACATAAATACCTTTTGGATTAGTTACGACGGAGTCCACCGTTTCACGTAAGAGTACGCTAGTATGATTAAATTCCATCATAGCCTCCTATAACATAATCCCTTCAAGCCCTTCAACTAATTCTTCCATACTTTCAGCCACTTGCTCATCATAGAAATCGTATTTTTCACGGCTCCAAATTTCAACGTGGTCCCCAGCACCTACAATAACAGCCTGTTTATCGAGGCTTGCATATTCACGTAGTGGTACAGGAATGAGGACACGACCTTGTTTATCATATTCAAGCTCAGCAGCACTACCAAAAACAAAACGTTTTAAGGCACGCACGCTAGCTTTAGTGGAAGATTGTGATTGTAAAGCAGTGGAAATTTTCTTCCACGCCTCTTCGGTGTAAATAGCTAAGCAGTTATCTAGGCCTTTTGTAACGATGCACAAATCGCCTAGTTGTTCACGTATTTTCGCAGGTATAATCATCCGCCCTTTTGTATCAATGGTGTGATTATATTCGCCCATGAACATACGTATCACCGCCTTTCTCTATTTCTTATCCACCACTATATGGTAAATTCTACCACAATTCCCCACCTTTCACAACAAAAAATCCATTTTTATCCCACTTTTTTATATTTTTCTTGTTTAATCTCTATTTTTCTCCTCTTTTCTTTAATACATATGTTCGATTAAATATTCAAAAATAAACAATTTAAACCACTCTCCACCACAATTGCGTAATGTCACGCCTTAAATGGACATAAACCCCACTTTTAGATGTATTATGTTTAGCAACTCAATGTATTATGTTTAGTAACGCATAAACGTTAAATATATTTAGGTCTATATTAAAAAGCAAAAAAACCTCATCAATGTACAACACATACATTGATGAGGTTTTCCTCTATTTATATAATTTTATTTATAGTATTAGAATTTAGATTCGATAGCCGCTTGAAGATCGCCTTTAGGCAAGAAACCAATTTTACGGTCTACTACTTCACCATCTTTTAAAATAACGAATGTAGGCAATACTTCAACTTGTAAGTTACGTGCTAATTCTGGTTCTTCATCAGCGTTTACTTTTACAAAGTTAGCTTTACCTTCAAGCTCACCTGCAATTTCTTCAATGATTGGCATCATACGTACGCAATAACCGCACCATGGAGCCCAGAAGTCAACAACAGTAACACCACCTTGGTCTACTAAATCTTGATATTCAGCAGTTTTTAAATCTTTTAATTCGCTCATTGTACCCTCCTACGGTAATTGAACTAATACACAATCTTGAATGACATGCAAATCTAAAGCATGTGCTTTTTCAACAACAGATGGTTTATCCGCCCCCGGTTGCAACCACACAATAGAAATGCCAAGTTCTTTGCATTCATCAAGTGCAGCTAACCCCGCTGCTTCTGGTACAACAAAATCTACCACAGTAGGCACAACGGGAAGTGCAGAAAGACTAGAGTAACAAGTGTCTCCATCTATTTCTGCAATATTAGGATTCACTGGATATACTTCATATCCGTGATCTTTAAGACATTTATAAATCTTATAACCGAACTTTTCGGTTTTATGGGTAGCTCCAATAACGGCCCATACTTTTTGATTTAAAGCTTGTTGAATTGTCATTTCGACCACCTCTTATATACTATTATAAATAAATATCGAAT